>WBZR01000460.1_pt2 | contig 25278 bp, 26 predicted proteins | sample 5204231 | NCBI WGS metagenome assembly WBZR01 (sample SAMN12412403, study PRJNA552823) | activated sludge metagenome | isolation source: activated sludge from anammox sidestream of wastewater treatment plant... | place: USA: Virginia | collected 2017-08
ATGCTATTAAAATGAATGTTCCTATTGAAGTTGAAACAGGAGAAGGTGTAAACTGGTTTGAAGCCCATGCATAAAAATTTACATGAAAGATAAATTAAAAGGGTGGTTATTTGTTCTTATACAATTTCTCTTGCTTGCATTAATTTGTATATCTTCAGCAGCTGAATTCAAATACATAGATAGACCTCTTTTTTCTGCAATTCATTATATTGGTGTAACCCTTATTCTTATTGGTGTATTGCTTATTATGCTCATATATTTCAGTTTTGGGCAATATATGTCACCAAATCCGGTACCACTTAAAAATTCAATATTAAAAACGACAGGATTTTATAAATTTATTAGGCATCCAATGTACTTAGCTGTAGTAATATTAATGACAGGAGTTATTTTATATTTTCAAGCATTTATAAATCTTTTGTGGCTTCCAGTGTTATTTTTGTTTTTCATCATAAAATCATCAATGGAAGAAAAACTTCTTTCTAAAAAGTTTCCTGAATATACTTCATATATTTCCCGTACAAAGAGGATAATTCCATTTATATATTAAAATATACTTTAAGTAAATGATATAACTTTACTAATAAAAGAAGATAATAAATTTTAATTAAATTAAAGATTATTACCGTAAATCATTGATTTATCCTTATTTCTTCCTTATATTTGAAGTTCTACCGCTAAAATTTCGGGTTAATGGAGATGCCTTTTTGGGGAAAATGGCAAGGGTTTTTTGTAAACTACATTTGAATTTTATACATAAAATTCAGTGTTAGGTTCTTAAACAAATTTAAACACTAAAATTTTCTATGGATTTAAAAAAATTAACCATACAGTTAATTGGAAAAGAAGATGAACCAATAAAAACTTTTACAATTAACAAAACCTTTATAATAAATCACAAGAAATATCTAATTGCAGCTGGTTCTGCTTTAACAGCAATACTAGTTCTCTTCTTTGTAATATTTGCATATTCAGTTAAGGTAAGTGTTGATAAATACAGCTTAAACAGTCAGCTATTTGAAGTAAACACTAAACTTCAAAAATACGATAGTCTTGAATTAAGCCAAAAACTTAACAGGATAGATAATAATCTTTCGATGATAAACATTTATCTTTTGGATAGGGGTATTATAAATCCTGAAAATTCCGGAGGAAAACCAAGCAACAGCAAGCAGGAAACAATAGTTTCTAAAATAAACGAAGTGGAAGAAAGATCAATATTATTTTCCGGTATGATGAGAGATATACCAATGGGATATCCTTACAATGGAATCTTAAGCTCAAATTACGGTTATCGTAAAAACCCATTTGGAGGTTATAGCGGTGAATTCCATCCTGGTATTGATATTAAAGGTCCTATGGGCGACCAAATTTTTGCAACTGCCGATGGTATTGTAAACAGATGCGACAATTATAACGGTTACGGAAATGCAGTTGTGTTAGATCATAAATGCGGTCTGCAGACATTATATGGTCATTTAACAAAAGTAAATGTTGTGCAGGGTCAATTTGTAAAAGCCGGCGATGTTATTGGATTTTTAGGCTCAACCGGCAGGTCAACCGGACCTCACATTCATTATGAAATTAGGAGAAATAATGATGATATCAACCCAGAACCTTATGTTAAAGTATATTAAGTAGTTAAGGTAAACAGAATAATAAAGATGTTAAACTAATTATAATAATTTAATAAATAAATTTTTCGTTAAAAGGAGGTAAATTAATGTTTGGAGTTAAATTAAAAAACAAAGAACCTGAATTAAACAACCCGGTTACTAATAAATCAGTTTCTGCAAAAGATATAAAATCATTAATAGGGGAAGGCTGTAGAGTAGAAGGAAGTTTTTTTATCCCAACAGCTACAAGAATAGATGGCTATATTAAAGGAGATCTTACTGGTGATGGCGGGGTTATAATTGGTACATCAGGTAAAATTTCAGGCAGTATATCGGTTTCAGAAGTTGTAATTATGGGAACTGTTGATGGTAATATAGAAACTCAAAGACTTGAACTTAAAAAAGGAGCATGGCTGAGCGGAGATATAATTGTTGGAAGTTTAATAACGGAAAGCGGCAGTACTTTTAATGGAAAATGTTCAATGAAAACTGAAAACAGCAACGTTACGGAACTTATTCCGGAAGAGGACAACTCAACAGGAAATGTTAAAATTAAAACTGTAATGACAAAATAAATTTTTTTTAAATTTTATTTAAAGCCGCTTTACGCGGCTTTTTTTATTACTTATAAAATAATTAAATTGACTCTGCATATTTTTTGAAATTATTTAAAATTGCCTGCCATCCATTTTTCTGCAATTCCAGGGGATTTTGATCTTCAGCATCAAAAGTTTCAGTTATTATTGTCCTGTTTTCTGAATAATTAAATTTAACAGCTACTTTTCTGCTATCTCCCAATGTGTATTTTATTAATTTATATGGTAAAATTTCATCATATATGCCTTCAAAATCAAATCCTTCGCTTCCGTCTTTTGCCTCCATTCTTGCAGTTATCCTGCCTCCTGATCTCAAATCATTTGTTGCACTTGGCGTATGCCAATCATCAGAAGCATAATTCCATTTTACAATATGTTCGGGTTCATTCCATAATTTCCATACTTTTTTAATTTCAGCATTAATTGTTGTGTTAACTGTAATTTCATTTTTAGCTAAATCCATAATAATTTAATTTAAATTATAAAAGTAATTTAAATATTATTATCAAATTCTTCAATGTAATTGATTTTTAATGAGAAAAATAAATACTATTCACCATATTTTTTGGGATAATCAAATAAATCTAAAATCTTTATCTTTGAAGAATTTATAAAATAACTGATTTAAGTGATATGCATAATTTACTAGAAAAATTAAACAATGAGCTTGAAAACATGAAAGTTGAAGGGCTCTATAAAAATGAACGTGTAATTACCTCTGTTCAAGATGCTGTAATAAAACTTGAATCAGGAAAAGAAGTCATTAATTTTTGTGCTAATAATTACCTTGGGCTTTCTTCGCATCCAAAAGTAATTGACGCAGCAAAAAAAACACTTGATTCTCATGGCTTCGGAATGTCATCAGTCCGCTTTATTTGCGGAACACAGGATATTCACAAAAAACTTGAACAAAAAATAGCTGAATTTCACCACACAGATGATTCCATTATTTATGCTGCCTGCTTTGATGCTAATGGGGGAGTATTTGAACCAATCCTAAACGAAACTGATGCAATTATTTCAGATGAACTTAATCATGCAAGCATTATAGATGGTATCAGACTTTGCAAAGCAGCCCGTTACAGATATAAAAACAGTGATATGGATGATTTGAAGAATAAAATTAATGAAGCTCAGAAAAATGGAGCTAAAAGTATTCTGATAGTTACTGATGGTGTTTTCAGCATGGATGGTTACATTGCCAAACTTGATAAAATTTCTGAAATTGCAGAAGAAAATAATTGTTTAACTATGGTTGATGAGTGTCATGCAGCAGGATTCTTGGGAAAAACAGGCAGGGGCTCAACTGAGTATTGCGGAGTATTAGGTAAAATTGATATTATTACCGGGACACTTGGAAAAGCTTTAGGCGGAGCAATGGGCGGCTACACAACAGGAAGGAAAGAAATAATTGAAATGCTGCGCCAGAGGTCTAGACCTTATCTTTTTTCAAACTCTCTTGCACCTTCTATTGTTGGTGCATCAATTGTTGTATTTGATCTGCTTTCATCCACAACTGAATTACGTGATAAGCTGGAATCAAATACTAAGTATTTCAGAGAAAAAATGAGCAAACTAGGATTTGATATCAAAGAAGGTACACATCCAATTACACCTGTTATGCTGTATGAAGCAAAGTTATCACAGGATTTTTCTAATATGCTGCTTGATGAAGGAATATATGTTATTGGTTTCTATTACCCGGTTGTACCAAAGGGTCAGGCAAGGATTAGGGTACAGGTTTCAGCAGCACACAAAAAAGAACATCTTGATAAAGCAATAAATGCATTTGAAATTGTTGGGAAAAAATTAGGTGTATTAAAGTAATTATCAACTTGATCTGAATAATTGAAGATTTTTAAAAACCTGTATATTTTATGTCATTCATAAAAACTGATAAATGCTGATATATCGCTATATACTAAAGGCACATTTTGCTCCATTTATAATTTCTTTTTATATTGTTATTTTTGTTTTTACGTTCCAGTTTATCTATAAATATATTGATAATCTGGTAGGAAAAGGGTTAAGCTGGTGGATAATTACACAGCTTATTACTCTTAATTTAGCGTGGATGGTCACTTTAGCAGGACCAATGGCTGTTTTAATTGCTGCGCTAATGGCTTTCGGTTCTTTGTCATCAACCAACGAAACAGTAATAATGCGTTCTTCAGGCATTAGTACATTCAGACTTGTTCTGCCCGTTTTGATATTTTCAGGTGTTTTATGCTACGGACTTATTCTTTTTAATAACAAAGTTCTGCCAGAGGCAAATCACCGAACAAAGATTCTTATGACAGATATTCAGCGTACAAAACCTACATTTGTTATAGAAGCAGGCAGATTTACAGATGATATTAGCGGTTATAATTTGCTGGTGCGAAAAACTCATGAAAATTCTAACAAGCTTGAAGGTGTATTTATTATTGATAATTCAAATCCTGTTTATTCAAATACTCTGACTGCAGATAGCGGACAAATTAATTTTTCCAAGGATTATTCTAAGATCATTTTAGATCTTTTTAATGGTGAAATTCACCAGATAGAAAAGAAAAATCCAAATGGTTCTTACCGGAAAATTAAGTTTGAAAAACATATTGTTACAATTAATGCATCCGGTTTTGGTTTTACTAGTTCAGATGAGAATGCTTTTTCAAGAGGGGATAGAGAGTTAAGTGCAGATTCAATGAGGAGCATTGTTAATAATATTAAGACCGGCTACTTTAAAGATTGGGATAATACAATTTTACAAATGCAGGCTTTGGTAAAAGAATTCTCAGAGATTAAGTATGATACTGCAAATCTTGATAGCTCTGAAATTGCAATAAACAAGCTGAAAGTAAAATCATTAATAAACAGATATAAAGGGTTTAAACAAAAATACTTAAATCAAACTCAGGTATTAATAGCAAATGATAAACAAGCTAACATGTATCTGGTGGAAATTTATAAAAAGTATTCAATACCCTTTGCTTGTGTTGTATTTGTTTTAATTGGGGCACCGCTTGGAATGATAACGCGTAAAGGGGGATTTGGAGTAGCTTCCGGTATGAGTTTAGGATTTTTCTTGCTATATTGGGCATGCTTAATTGGGGGAGAAAAACTTGCTGATAGAGAGTTCTTAAGTCCTTTTTTAAGTATGTGGATAGCCAATATAATTTTAGGTATTGTTGGTATGTATTTGGTTTTCAGGGATAGCTTAAATATAAACAGATTGTTTAAAATTAAAAAAGCTTCACCTAAAATGGTTTAAAGAATTTAAGTCAAGTCCCGGGCAACAGTTTTTTACCCAACCCCGCCAGGTTCGAAAGAAAGCAACGGTAAGTAAATGATTGTGTGATCCGGGTAACTTGACTTTTTTTATACATACACTTTCTATATTTTTTAAATTTCATTGAAAATAAAATTCTTCAAATAAAATGGAAAAGATAAGATTATTAATAACAGGTTTAGGCGGAATAGCTCAAGTAGTGCATTTACCTATTCTTAATAAAATTGATAATGTTGAAATAGCAGGAATTTGCGATATTGACCGCTCTAAAACCAAAACTATTGCAGCTAAATATAATGTAAAACATGCATACTACAATATAGATGAAATGCTTGATAATGTTGAAGCAGACTGCATGATTGTAACAACGCCAACATCACAGCATAAAGAACAGGCACTAAAAGGATTTAAAAAAGGACTAAACATTTTGGTTGAAAAACCCCTTGCAAGAAATTACAACGAAGCATTTGAAACTGTTTCAGCAGCCAAAAAGGCAAAAAAACTTTTGATGGTTGGTATGAATAATCGTTTTTTGCCCGAAATAATGATGCAGGAAAGCTTTGTTTCAACAGGAGAACTTGGTGAAATATTTTATATCAAAACCGGTTATTTAAAGAAAAAGAGCACTTCTGAAAAATGGTCGGTGAATAAAACTGAGTCAGGCGGCGGCGTATTTATGGATCTTGGCATAGTAGTTCTGGATATTGCTCTTTGGATGATGAAATTTCCAAAAATAAAATCAGTTTCAGCTGTAAATTACAATCATACATTCAAAGATGTTGAAGACTCATCGTTTGTATTTCTTAGATTCTTTAACGGAGCAACTATTTCAATTGAAACTAGCTGGTCTTTGCACCGCTCAAACGATATGTTTTACTGTAATGTTTACGGTAAAGAGGGTTCATCAAGTATAAATCCTTTAAGAATTTATAAAAATATGCATGATACACTTGTAAATGTTACTCCGGTTAAAATCGAAAAACCTGCAAATGTGTTTAAGCGTTCTTACGAATATGAACTTAATAATTTTATCAATTCAGTTAGAACGGGCAAACCTTCACTTTCAGAAGGCGCTGAATCATTGGATAGAATGAAAATTATTGATGCTATATATGAGTCAGCTAAAACAGGCAAAGAAATTGAGCTAAAGTAAAAGAAATATTGAATAATAAATTTTATGATTAAAATAATTGGTATAATTGGAGCCGGAACAATGGGCAGTGGTATAGCTGCTGCCTCATCATTAAACGGATTTAATACCATTCTTTATGATATTAGCCCAGATACAGTGAAAAATGCTATTTCTGAAATCAAAAAAGGATGGACTAAGCTGGAAGGTAAAGGTAAAATTGATTCAGCAAAAAGATTATCGGCAGAAGCTAATTTAAAAAATACACCACAGCTTACAGGACTTTCAAATTGTGATTTGGTAATTGAAGCTGCAATTGAGGATATAAAACTTAAAAAGGAATTATATTCAAAACTGGACGAAATCACAAAACCCGGGACAATTCTTGCAACAAATACTTCTTCTTTTTCTATAACCACAATTTCAACTGCAGTTAAAAATAACCCCGGAAGGGTTGCAGGGATGCATTTTTTTAATCCTGCAAATATTATGAAGCTTGTTGAAGTAATAAAAGGCGAGTTTACATCGGATGATACAATTAATTCAATTATAGATACCTGTAAAAAAATGGGAAAGGTGCCGGTAATTTGTAAAGATACACCTGCATTTATAGTTAACAGAGTAGCGAGAGCATTTTATGGTGAATCATTGAAAATCCTTAGTGAGGAATCAATGGAACCGGCAATCATAGATAATTTAATGAAAGAAGAAGGCGGATTTGCAATGGGTCCGTTTGAATTAATGGATCTGATTGGAATTGATGTAAATCTTTCTGTAACTAAATCAGTTTACGAAGCATTTTTTTATGATCCAAAATACAAGCCAAGTCCGTTGCAGCAGAAAATGGTTGAATCAGGGCTACTTGGCAGAAAAACGCGGCAGGGATTTTATAAGTATTAAACAATCAAATTTCTTACTAAATTTAAAAGTGTTAATATTGTTTTATTTTATTATTATCTTTGTTAAATGAAAATACTTAAATAATGCAAACACTACTTAAAATTTTAGGATTTGTAACAATTTTTATCGGAATAATTGCAGGTATATATGTTATTTCTGATGCTTTAACATTATATGCCAGTTTTAAAGGTGCCCCTAATCCGTATAATGAGCAGATATATCTTATTAAAATTGTTGCAGGAGGTGCAATAATACTTTCCTCAATTGTTTCAGGTATGCTGTATTTAAGCTTTGGGATAGTTATAGAGCTGTTGGATAGCTTAAATCATCGAGTTATAATGTTTCTGGAAGCTTTAGAAAAAGCCAAAAATCCTAAAGATGATGAGTTTAGTTATTAAGGTTTGAATAAACAAATATTGTATTGCAGCACTATGTACTAATCAGTCAGTTGATGTGAAAATATGCTAACTTGTTCATCGAAACCCTAATTAATGTGAACCCGTAAGTTTTAATATTTTAATTTGTTTAAATATGTACTAAATCAATAATTTGGTTATCTAAATACGGTTAATTTATTAAATTTAATTAATAATGTGTTATGAAAAATATTATACAATACTTATTGAGCAATTTTACACTCACATTTTTTGCTATTGGATTAATTTTTTCTTTTATCGCAATTTTTAGAAATAAAGATAAATCTTCAAAAGCATTTATTGTTGAAAAATTTTTCAAATATTTTTGTTTTTGGGCACATGGTATTTCCTGGGTTTATAATGCAGTTATGCACACGGTATTTCATGAAACTGCTGCTCAATTTATTGGCTGGGCAGATAGTCCGTTTCAAATGGAAGTTGGTTATGCCAGTTTAGGTTTTGGAATTGTTGGTTTATTAGCGGTTAAAAAAAACTTTGGGATGAGAATGGCACTGATTATAAGTACTGCTGCTTTTTTGTGGGGAGCTGCCGGTGGACACATTTATGAAATTATTGCTAAAGGTAATTTTGCACCCGGAAATGCCGGAATTATGCTTTGGACAGACATTCTGTTACCTGTATTTGGTTTGGTTTTATTGTATTTATCACACAAATACGATTATCAAAAAAAGTAATTTTACGGGATGTTTAACTAATTTTAGGTTTCACTCATAATTTAAATTTTACTTTCAAGTTGTCAATTGTGAACAAACATAAAATTAGAACTCCTCATTGCTTTGGAAAGGGGATTTAAAGCCCTAAAGTGATTTCTTATAAAGTTTGGATAAAAAAAATCCACTAATTTTAAACTTCAGACTTCTTATGCTCACTAAAGCCATTTAATCAGTTTTATCTCTTATCATTAATTACTATATTTGTGAATTATTGCACTTTTTTAAGGTTTATCCTGCGTTAAATCACATTGTAGTTGTGATAATCGGAATATTTAGCCCTCGTAGCTCAGTAGGATAGAGCGTCGGTTTCCTAAACCGCAGGCCACAGGTTCGACTCCTGTCGAGGGTACAACATCATATTATCAGGTAGCAAATAGCAAAGAGTTTATTTTAATTTAAATTATAAATCACCATTTACAAAATTCTAAGTATGAATAAATCTGCACTCATAACGGGTGGTGTAAGACGTCTTGGCAGGCAAATTGCACTATATTTGGCTTCAAAAGGTTATGATCTCGCATTAATATATAATTCAAGCAGTGCTGCGGAAGTAAAACGCACCAAAGAACTGTTGAATGCTTTTGATATACGTTACAAACTTTATAAATGTGATCTTAAGAATGTATCATCAATTAAAAAAACTATTACTAAAATAGGCAACGAATTTAAAAAGATTGATGTACTTGTTAATAATTCCGGTGTAATTAAAAAAGTAGAATTTGCAAAAATTACTGAAAAGCTGTTTAATGATACAATTTCAGTTAATTTAACAGCACCTTTGTTTGTAACACAATCAGCAGTAAAATATCTTAACAAGTCACAATCACCGGTTATTATTAACATGACATCTTTAGGCGGTATGCAGAATTGGACCGGATATTTTCCGTATAGTACATCAAAAACCGGACTTATCAAATTAACATATCTGCTTGCAAAAAAACTAGCGCCAAAAATAAGAGTAAATGCAATATCACCAGGAACAATAATTATTGAAGGCGAAGAAAAAGGTACACCATCAAAAACTGATGTTAATAAAATACCTTTAAAAAAATACGGTTCACCTTCAGATATTATTTCAGCTGTTGAGTTTATTTTAGAGTGCAGTTATCTAACGGGACATGTAATACCGGTTGAAGGCGGAAGACTACTTAACAATTAAATAATGAAAAATTCTAATAATAAATTAGCTAAAGCATTAAAAGCATATAATGATAACAAATTCCTAAATTCACCAGCAGCAAGAGTATTGCGTATCTCTGCAGAATACATGGAACCTCAATATCGCTTTCGTAAAGAAAATATTCGTGATACAATAGTATTCTACGGTTCAGCCAGACTGCTTCCTAAAAGTACTGCATTAAAAAATCTGAAATCGGCTGTGAATCAAAAAAAACGATCTGCAAAGAGTATAAAAATGGCTGAAATTGATTTAGAAATGTCCAGATATTATGAAGATACTGTTAAACTTTCACAGATGTTAACTACTTGGTCATTAAAGCATGAGCCCGGGCACAGATTTGTAATTTGTTCAGGTGGCGGACCCGGAATAATGGAAGCATCAAACAGGGGTGGCAAAAAAGCAGGCGGAAAGTCAATTGGATTAAATATCAGCCTGCCGTTTGAACAGCTTCCAAATCCATATATTACCCCAGCATTAAATTTTGAATTTCATTACTTTTTTATGCGCAAATTTTGGTTTGCATATCTTGCAAAAGCATTGGTAATAATGCCGGGAGGTTTTGGCACAATGGATGAATTATTTGAACTATTGACACTGGTACAGACAGGAAAGATCAGAAAAAAAATGCCAATTGTAATTTATGATAAAAAATTTTGGAATAATATTATAAACTTTCAGGGGCTGGCTGATAAGCATTTAATTAAATACGAAGATTTGAAACTATTTTATATGGCTGATTCAATTGAGGAAGTATTTACTCACCTCACTTCAGAGTTAAGTAAGCATTATCTGCAAAAACCTGAAAGTCTTTTTCAGCACCACACACTTATAAAAAATCCAAAACCCAAATTAAACAAGAAAATTTAAGAATAAATAATATAAGTTAAAACCATATGATAATAAGTATGACAGGCTTTGGCAAAGCATCCAAAAGGCTGAAAAAATTAAAAATAAGTATTGAATTACGGAGTATTAACAGTAAATACCTTGAAGTATCTGCCCGCCTGCCAATGGCTATATCAGAAAAAGAATCTGAAATTAAGGAAATAATTGGTCATAAAATTTCAAGAGGTAAAATAAATGTTATGCTTTCAATTGAGAGAAATAACGGTACTGAAACTGCCATGCAGATTAAGCCCGAAGCTGTAAAAGAATATTTTAAACTGCTTGTAAATATTAAGAAATCAACCGGAATTAAAGAAGATATAAAACTTGAGCATATTTTAAAGTTTTCTGAGATATTTAAAGGTGATAATTCTGATGAACTGGCTGATTACTGGAATGATATTAAAAAAATTATTATTGCGGCAGTTAATGACCTGATGAAGATGAAATCAAAAGAAGGGAAAGTTCTTGAAAAAGATATTCTATTGCGCCTAACTTCAATTGAAAAGAAAATTGATTCAGTTATAAAACTTTCAGGGAATAATATTTCAGAAACAAAACGTAAAATGATGGAAAAAGTAAATAACCTTATTGCTGAAACAAAAATAGAAACAGATAATAACAGAATTGAGTATGAGCTGATTTTAATTAGTGATAGATTTGATATCACAGAAGAAGTTATCAGGGCACAGTCACATATTAATTATTTTCGTAATAATGTCAAACAGAAAGAACTTTCCGGCAGAAGGCTTAATTTTCTTGTTCAGGAAATAAACAGAGAAATAAATACAATAGCATCAAAGTCAAATAATTCAGAAATTTCACAGTATGTTGTTGAAATGAAGGAAGAATTAGAAAAGATTAAAGAACAGCTTCAAAACATTGAATAATTTCCTGCAATAATTATCGGCTTTTTATAATCTAAAAATTTAACGATATTAAATTTTTTTAAAAAATGCTTTTTGTAATTTGTGCTTCAAGCGGAGCAGGTAAAACCACAATAATCACAGAGTTATTTAAAGTAATACCTGATATTTCGTTTTCAGTTTCAGCAACAACCCGTAAAAAAAGACCGGAAGAAACAGAAGGTAGAGATTATTTCTTTTTATCTGTTGAAGAATTTAACCGTAAAAAAGCTAATAATGAGTTTATTGAAACTGAAGAAGTTCACGGGAATCAATATGGAACACTGAAAAGTCAAGCTGAACCATATCTACACAGCAGTAAAATTATGATTTTTGATGTTGATGTTAAAGGCGGTCTTTCAATAAAAAAGATGTTTCCGCAATCTGTTCTGATTTTCATTGACGTACCTTTTGATGTTTTACTTACAAGATTAAAGAACAGAAATACTGAATCACCCGAAGAGATAGAAAAACGTGCATCCCGATTTAAAATGGAGTCAGAATTAAAAGTTAAGTTTGATTATATTGTGGATAACAGCAATGGACTTAAAAAAGCAGTAAAAGAAACTGAGTCAATTATAAGAAAATATATTAAAAATAAAATATAAGCATTAAGGAGCAATTAAAATGAAAATTACCCCACTTGAAATTGAAGAAGTAGAATCAAAAGCAGGTAATATTTACGAAGCTGTAGTTGTAGCAGCAAAACGTGCAAGACAAATAAATGATGAACAGAAACTTGAATATAACCAGCGTGTTGAGCCGTTAATAAAAGCCGATGAAGAAGCTGATGATACAGTTGTTAGCAAAGATAAGATGAATATCAGTGTAGAGTTTGAAACTCGACCAAAACCAACAGAAAAGGGTCTTGATGAACTTTTAGATAATGAACTTGAATTCAGAGTCAGATCTGAAGATGCGGAAGAAGATTAATATTTATATACTTCATTAAATCAGGTTATAATTTCTGTTTAATCTCTTCTACCGGCATTTTAAATTTAAGTATATTTGCATGGAACTTAACGGAAAGAAAATACTGCTGGGAATTACCGGTGGAATTGCAGCCTATAAATGCTGTGAACTTGTAAGATTATATAAAAAAAGCGGAGCGGAAGTCAAAGTTATTATGACTCCTTCCGCTTTAAATTTTGTATCTCCAGTTACTCTTTCTGTTTTATCAGGGAATGAAGTATTTGTAAAAATGTTTCCGGAAGTTACCCCTGAAAATATTGAAACAGTTGAGACCAAAACATATCATGTAAATACCGGTTTATGGGCTGATATATTTGTAGTTGCTCCAGCAACAGCAAATACAATTGCAAAGCTGGTATTTGGAATTAGCGATAATTTTTTGACTGCTGCAGTCCTTTCTGCCCGTTGCCCGGTTATAATTTCACCGGCTATGGATGAAGATATGTATCTGAATGAGGTTACGGCAAGAAATGTATCTGACCTTAAAGAATTGGGGTATTGGGTGATTGAACCTGAAGCCGGTGAACTTGCAAGCGGTTTAAGTGGTATAGGCAGACTGCCTGAGGCAGAAACGATTTATAAAGAAACTTTAAAGCATTTAAACGGTGTAAAAAAAGACCTGAAAGGCAAAAAAGTACTTATTACAGCCGGACCAACTTATGAACCGATAGATTCGGTAAGATTTATTGGGAATTACTCAAGCGGGAAAATGGGTTTTGCATTAGCAAAAGCTGCTTCGCAACGAGGTGCTGAAGTTACATTGGTAAGCGGACCTACCTTACTAAAAACACCCCGAAGAATTAACAGAATTTATGTAAATACAGCAGCAGAAATGTTTAAAGCTGTGAAAGAAAATTTAAATGGTATTGATATTGTAATTATGTCAGCTGCGGTTGCTGATTTTAAACCGAAATATATTAAATCTGAAAAAATTAAAAAAAATGATAATGATTTAAAGATCGAAACCGAAAAAACTGTTGATATTCTGGAGTATCTTGGGAAAAATAAGAAAAAATTTAAACTTGTAGGTTTTGCACTTGAAACAAAGAATGAAATAAAATATGCCAAAGAAAAAATGAAGCGTAAAAATCTGGATTTGATTGTTGTAAACAATCCAAAAATAAAAGGTGCAGGTTTTGGTACAGATACAAATGTATTTTCATTAATTGATAAAAAAATGAAAACCAGGTCATTTAATTTAATGACAAAATTTGAGGCGTCAATGATAATATTTGATAAAATTATTAATGGTTTATAATTCATTTTGAGCAACGATAAATTACAAAAAATAATTTCAGATACTGAACAATATGTAAAAACCTTTAACAGGTTTTACTCAGATAAACTCTATTTAGATAAAAACCTGCCGGATGGATATAAATTAACAATAAATGAACCGGTGCAGAATAAAGTTAATGCCAAACGAAGTGTTAATAATCTGAATAAAATTAACAATAAAGCTGCAATTGCTGAAATAGATATATTTGGCAATGAAAATATTAAACGTGAAGAATGGGAATTTTCTGAAACACTTGAAGAGTTAAACAGTAAGATAAATACCTGTATGAAATGCGGATTGGGTAAAATGCGAACTAATTTTGTTTTTGGTACCGGAAATCAAAATGCGGATGTTGTAATAATAGGAGAAGCACCGGGAGCTGATGAAGATGCACAAGGAGAGCCATTTGTGGGTAAAGCAGGTCAATTACTAAACAAGATACTTATTGCAACAGGGTTTCAAAGAGAAGAAGTTTATATTTGTAATATTTTGAAATGCCGCCCGCCGGGGAACCGGAATCCCGCTCCCGATGAGGTTGAATTATGCCGTCCTTACCTTGATAAACAGCTTAAACTTTTAAATCCAAAGTTAATTCTATTACTGGGTAAAGTTGCAGCAGAATCAATATTAAAAACAAAAGACCCATTAAATAAAATTCGCTGCAAAACACATGAATATAAAGGATGGAAAGTTAGAGTTACATTTCACCCTGCAGCACTTTTAAGGAATCCCCATTGGAAACGTCTGACGTGGGAAGATATGCTTCAATTCAAAAAAATATATGAAGCAGATACCGGAAAAACGCTAAATACACACGGGAGTAACTAAATTTATATATTATATTACTTAAAAATCATTTTAATAAATATTATTTTTCTATATATTCTCTTATATTTATAAAACAAATTTTGTCAATTTTTGGTTAATTAATGTGAATAAACACGGTTCAAAATGTTAACAACATAATTGAAAATGTTAATTACCATCTACTTCAATGGCTAGACTGAAAAATTCAAATATAACTGAGCTTAAAAATATACCCGAAGAAGTTCTTTACGGTGGAAAAGTTCCCCCGCATAGCCGTGAGCTAGAAATGAATATTCTTGGAGGTATGATAATTGATAATGCTTTAATTGATGCAGTAAATACTATTTTAACACCAAAACACTTTTATGTTCAGGCAAACGGGCTAATATTTAAAGCTATAAGTGAACTAAAGGATAGAAACGAACCTGTTGATATTATTACTTTAACAGAGGAGCTAAAATCAAGAGGGGAGCTTGATGCTGTTGGCGGACCGTATTACCTTGCAGAGCTTTCAACTGCGTTTTCATCTCAAGAAAGTATAGTATACTCTGCACATAAGATATTAGAGTACTGGATAAAACGTGATATGATTTTGCTGACATATTCTCTTAATGAAAAGTGTTATGATCCCACAGTAAATACAGAAAATTTGCTAGATAAAGCTCAGCAGGAGATACTTGAAGTTACTAATTATCTTCAAAAAAAGAATTATTCATATATTAAAGATGAAGTCCGTGCTACTATGGATTATGTTGAATCAATTCACGAAAGACATGAAAAAGGTTCCACCGTTTTTGGTGTACCAAGCGGTTACGAAAAAATTGATGCATTAACCGGAGGATTTCAAAATTCTGAACTTATTATTATTGCCGGCAGACCTTCACATGGTAAAACTGCGCTGGCACTTAATTTTGCAAGAAATGCTGCAATTGATCATGGCAAAAATATAGGTATTTTTTCTATTGAAATGAGCAACCGTGAGCTTTCATTAAGATTTATTTGTCTGGAGTCTAGAGTTGATATTGCAAAGTTAAAAACTGGCAGACTGCCTGAATCTGACTGGAATAAAATTGCAAAACAAACCCCTCGGCTTATGGGTAATAAAATTAACTTAATAATTGATGAGTCCTCCCCCTTAAGTCTTCTGGAATTACGTTCAAAAGCCAGAAGAATGAAAACTTTGGAAAATATTGATATGATAATAGTTGATTACCTTCAGCTTATGGAAGTTTCAAACAAAGGAAACTTAGATAGACATCTTGAAATAGCATACATAACCCGCGGATTAAAACAATTAGCTAAGGAACTGAATATACCAGTAATTGCATTATCACAGTTGAGCCGAAAAGTTGAAGAACGTGCAGGGAAGGAAAAGCGGCCTCAGCTTTCGGATCTAAGAGAGTCAGGTGCTATTGAGCAGGATGCTGATGTGGTTATATTTATAAACCGACCTGAGGTTTATATAAGCAAAGATGATCCCAAATATCATGAAGTACAAGGTTTAGCTGAAATTATTGTTGGCAAACAACGAAATGGTCCTATTGGCGAAACTAAACTAACGTTTATTAATAATTATGCTAAATTTGAAAATAGGGCATTTGAAGAAGTACCTTCATACTATGTTCCGAATGATTCACCGTTTTAATTTATATTAAATTGTAATGTCAAAAATATCACGCAGAAAATTCATTAAATCTTCAGCATTAAGTGCTATATTTTTAAGTGCAATACCGCAAACATTAAAATCATTTAATAGACCATTTTGGGATGATTATGATGAGATTTTATGCAAAAAGAAATTTAAGGCATTTATTGATGCAGGAATAAAATCTGAGCCAATTGGCGATGTGATTGCTGAGGTAGGCAAATCTTTTATTGATACGGATTATGTTGCCGGAACTCTTGATAAAAATATGAGCGAAAGCTTAGTAATTGATTTAACAGGACTAGATTGTGTAACATTTGTAGAAAACTGTCTAACTTTTGCCCGTTGTATTAAACTAGATAAAACAACATTTGATGATTACAAGTCTGAATTGAAGAAAATTAGGTATCGTGATGGTTTAATTGATGGTTATTCCAGCCGTTTACATTATTTTTGTGACTGGATTTGGGATAATGAAGCAAAAGGTATAGTAAAAAATATTACTGCAGAAATTGGTGGAGTTGAGTACAGTAAAAATATTAATTTTATGACAACTCATACAAAAGCATATAAACAATTAGCAAACTCAACTGAGCTTGATGGTGTAAAAGCCGCTGAAGAAGCAATTAATTCCAGAAATTACTATTTCATTCCGACAAATGATATTTCAAGATTATACGACCTTATGAAAACAGGGGATATTATTGCAACAACTACAAATATAAAGGGTTTAGATGTAACTCATACAGGTTATATTTACAAGGAAAACGGTGGAACATTTTTTATGCATGCATCAAGTAAAAGCAAAAAAGTCATCATTTCAAATGAGGAATTGCAGGATTACGTAGCATCAGATTCAAAGAAAACAGGCATTATGATAGCCAGACCGATGGAGATCTAAATTATTCTTCACAAACAACAACTGCACTTGCATATTGTTTTGTATGTGAAATGCTGATATGAAATTTTAATTGTGAGTAAGATGTATCTTTGGTGTGATTAATATATGGTTTTCCTCTATTATCATTAAGTATTTCTACATCTTTCCATCCAAAATCCTTTGAAATACCTGTCCCAATAGCTTTGCTATATGCTTCTTTAGAAGCAAATCTGCCGGCGAAATGAAGTTCAGAATCACTGAATTTTTTACAATAAGCAATTTCATTTTCAGTTAAAATACGATTAAAAAACTTATCGCCGTATTTATCCATTAAATTTTTAATCCGGCTAACTTCTATTATATCTATTCCTATACCTTTTATCATTTTCCATTCTCCTTTTTCACAATTTCCAAAATTTCTGCAACTGAGTTTATCTCGTAATCAGCTTCATGTTTTTGTGTATCAAATGTATCTCCATAGCGGGCAAATGCTGTTTTCATACCAACACTTTTAGCTCCAACAACATCCCGCTCAGCCCAGTCGCCTACCATTAAAGCATTTTCAGGTTCAACTTCAAGTTTTTTTAATACAAGCTTAAACGGACCGGGGGCAGGTTTTCTTTCTAATGAATCATCAAATGTAACAATAGCATCAAACATGTGATGCAGCCCAATGTAGGTAAGTCTAAGCCATGCTTCTTTACTGGGTGCATCGCTTACTACTCCTAATTTTACACCATTTTTAATAAGTTTAATTAAAGTAGGTATCACTTTTGGATAAGTATTAAGTTCTGCTTCGCGAGCTGTTCTGTATGCTACCACACCTGCTGAAAGAATTTTATAGTCAACTTTCCCAATAAAATGATTAAGAAGATTATCAAATACTTGCTGGTATTCAATACCTTTCTCGGAATAAATTTCATCAATTTTAGTTCGTATTTCATTATATGAAAAATCAAGCCCCGCATCTATCATTGCTTTTATTGCAGCTTCAACAGCAGTATTTTTCATTCTCATGAAATCTATGAGTGTATTATCTAGATCAAATATTACAGCTTTTATCATAAAGAAATTTTTATTTAATAAATAAATTTTTAAATATTATATATATTTTACTGGTTTGTTTGAGAGGAAACTTAAACAATATAGTAATTTATGAATTTTAAGAAAATTCATAAAATATATGCTGTTTTTCATAGATTTTGCGGAATATGAAAACTATATTGCTTTATAAAATTTAGAGGAAAATGAATTTCAAAAAGCCAAAAGGTACAAAAGACATATTGCCAAAGGACATTTATAAATGGCATTATATTGAGCGTATCATAAGAGAAGTTTCAGCAGTATTTAACTTTTCTGAAATTAGAACACCTACTTTTGAAAATACCGAACTTTTTAAAAGGGGAGTAGGCAATGATACTGATATTGTTGGCAAAGAAATGTATACATTTGAGGATAAAAGCGGCGATTCAATGACTCTAAAACCTGAAGGTACTGCACCTGTAATGCGGGCTTTAATTGAAAACTCTATGATTAACGAATCCCCATTTCACAAATTGTTTTATATAACAAATATGTTCCGGCACGAAAAACCCCAAGCCGGAAGATTCCGAGAACATACACAGTTTGGTGCTGAAATTATTGGAAGCAATAGTTTTTATACAGATGTTGAGTTGATTTTAATGGCAAAAGAAGTTTACAACCGATGCGGAATAGAGAATTATACAATTAAGATAAATTCAATTGGAAAACCTAATGAAAGGAAACATTATATTAATGTATTAAAAGATTTTTTAGCAAATTACATAAATGATCTTTCAGAAGATTCTAAAAGACGTTTTGAAACAAATACTTTAAGAATACTTGATTCAAAAGATAAAAACGACAGACAAATTACTGAAAATGCTCCCAAAATACTTGATACTCTTGGTGAGGAATCAAAATTAAGATTTAATAAAGTAATAAATGAACTCGAAAATCTCAAGATTAATTATGAAATAGATTTTCGGCTTGTTAGGGGACTTGATTATTATACCGATACAACATTTGAATTTGTATCGCAATCTCTTGGTTCACAAGATGCAATTGGCGGTGGCGGGAGATATGATATGCTTATTGAACAACTTGGAGGCAAGGAAACGCCTGGTGCAGGTTTTGGCAGCGGTATAGAAAGAATAATAATTGCAGCAGAAAAAAATGGTTTTACTTTTGGTAAAATAAATAAACCACTAATCTATTTTATTGCTTTAAATGATATTGCCAGAATGAAATCGTATGAAATTATGAATGAATTAAGAGCAAAAAATATTCCTAGCGAAATTGACCTGTTGAATCGCAGCTTTAAAGCACAAATGAGAGATGCAAACAGGCTTGGTGTTCAGTTTGTTTACATAGTTGGCGATGATGAACTTGAAAAAAATGCCGGTCAGCTTAAAAATATGGAAAACAGCTCTCAATATAGTGTACCTTTTAGCGAACTAGCAGAAAAATTATTGGAATTTAACAAATGAGAACCAAGAAAGTAAAACCACCTCCAAAAAGGTTTGAATATAAACTAACAATTTCTAAGGAATATGATGAAGTAAAAAAAATGGATTTTATTTCTTTTAGGTTTCAAACTACAAAAGAATTTTTAACTTTTAAGTATTTATTAAAAATAGAGCAAGAACAAGAAAATAAAAATCTGTTCTTTAATATACTTGGTTTTTCAGCACCTGTAAGTGACCTTTCAAACAGCGGATTTGCTGGATACGAATACAGAATGTATGACTTTAAAAACACAGAATACTGTATTACAGTTGATAAAAAGGATTCTGATAAAACCAAATTCAGAATGAGTATTTTAAGATCAAAAGTATCGCCTATAAAGTTATCACACATATCAAGAAAAAGTTTTATAGAAATTAAAACAGAAAATATATCTCAATATTAAATGATCCCAAAATTATTTCAGCTTGGTCCAATACCGGTTTATAGTTACGGATTAATGCTTGGTATTTGTTTTATAGTTGCCAGCTGGCTCCTTCAGCGAGAATTTAAAAGAAAAAAATTAGAAGAAGGAACTGCGGTAAATATTACATTTATTGCCCTGGTAGGAGGTGTAGTTGGCTCAAAATTGCTGTATGTTATTGAAGAATGGAAATCAATAACTTCAATGCCTGCTTCAAAAATATTTTCAACTGATGGACTTTTTTCGCCTGCCGGATTAACATTCTACGGGGGGTTAATTCTGGCAACAGCGCTTATTTATTTTTACAGCCGTTCAAAAAAAATACCTTTTTTAAGAATATGCGATGCAGCTGCTCCTTCGCTTGCAATTGGTTATGGTATAGCAAGAATTGGCTGTCACCTTTCAGGTGATGGTGATTATGGTTTACCAGTATCTGAATTTATGTCCTGGGTTCCTTGGGGAACAGATTACTCAAAAGGTACTTTACCTCCATCTATAGCATTTAGGGGAAGTGATATAGCAGCAAAATTTGGCGGAGTTGTACCCGATAATACTTTATGCCACCCTACACCAGTTTATGAATTTATTTTTGGGGCACTTATATTCTGGCTGTTATGGAAAAAAAGAGAGGTCTTCTTAGGTGACGGTAAATTATTTGGTCTTTATTTAATACTTTCAGGTGCCTCACGACTTTTGGTAGAATTTATAAGACTTAATCCTAGATATCTTTTTGGACTTTCCGAAGCACAATTAATTTCAATTGTTCTTATCGGATTGGGAATATGGTTATATATGCGTAAACCAACAACTTTTATGTTAAAAGAAAAAGTTAAAACAAAGCAATCTAATAAATCAGCAAAGTAAATTTTGAAAAAGCAGATTTTATTATATATTTTAGTTTCAATATTCTTTACTTTTGCTTTTATGTGCAGCAAAAATGACCCTTCAGTTGATAAAAATAACACCAACGATAAGAAACAGGATAGTATCCTTTCTCAAAAGAACAGAGAGACCGACTCATTATATTCAATTATTATGGTTGGTGATATGATGCTTGGTACTAACTATCCTTCTTCAGCTTCGCTTCCGCCTGATGATGGTAAAGATATATTGTCTGATCCAGCCGATATTCTTCTTTCGGCAGATGTTACAATTGGTAACTTAGAAGGAACGCTTCTTGATAAAGGAGGTACTCCAAAAAAATGTGCCAATCCATCAAATTGTGTTGCTTTCAGAATGCCTGAGCATTATGCTGAATATATAAAAAATACAGGTTTTGATATTATGAATCTTGCCAATAATCATAGCGGTGATATGGGTGATATTGGACGAAAATCAACACAGGAAACACTTAAAAGATATGGTATAATGTATGGAGGTCAATTAACAGCACCAACATGTATATTTGTTAAAGATGGAATCAGATTTGGTTTCACTGGATTTGCACCTAATATTGGAACATTAAATATAAATGATCATAAAGCTGCGGCTAATATTGTTACTGAATTAAAAAAGACTTGTGATATTTTAATTGTAGCTTTTCATGGAGGAGCGGAAGGTTCAGGTTCTATTCACGTTCCTAAAAAACGAGAATTTTATTTAGGTGAAGATAGGGGGGATGTTTACAAATTTTCACATGAAATGATAGATGCCGGAGCGGATGTTGTTTTTGGACAAGGTCCGCATGTGCCCCGCGGAATAGAGCTTTATAAAAATAAAATTATAGCTTACAGCCTGGGTAATTTTTGTACATACGGAAAATTTGGCTTAAGCGATAACCTTGGACTGGCTCCATTATTAAAAGTATATATCGAAAAAAACGGTAATTTTTCGCATGGCAGAATATTCCCTTTTAAACAGATAAAAAGAGGATTTCCTGTTTTTGATGAGGAATATTCAGCAATAGAATTAATGAAAAGAGTTACAGAAAGCGATTTTCCTGAAACTGCATTGATAATTGAAAAGGATGGTAAAATTACTAAAAAGTGATGTGTATATTATAACAAACCTTGAATATCTTTAAATTTTTCATTATTTTAGCGTTTTGTTAATATAGAAATTTTAATTTTACCTGAGATTAGGTAATAGGAGTTGTTGTGAAAAGAACGTTTCAGCCAAGTAATACAAAACGCAAAAATAAGCATGGTTTCAGAGAAAGAATGAGTACAAAGAACGGCAGAGCCGTAATTTCTTCACGCAGAGCAAAAGGCAGAAAAAAACTGACTGTAAGCGATGAAAAGAAATTCACCAGATAATTATTTAAGTCCGGTTTTTAAGTTTATAATTTAACTTTAATTTATTTTGAACAGGATTTATACATTAAAACGAAATGAAATTATCAGGGGTTTTGGAGTTTTTGAAGAAATTCTTTCATCATCTTTTAAAATTGATTCCGGTAGCTTAAATTCATTTGTAAATTATTCTGATGATAAAACCGGCTTTCCTGTTAAAGTCGGTTTTTTAATATCAAAAAAAAAATTAAAAAATCTACTGAACGAAACAGATTAAAAAGAATATTAAGAGAATTATACAGACTGCACAAAACAGAACTGGTTAATTTTTCAATTCAAAGTAAGCAGAAATTAAGAATTCTTTTTACCCTATCTAATACAGCATACAAAAATCATCAGGAAATTAATTTTAGCATAATTTCTTCTGATATGCAGGAATTAATTATAAAGATATTAAGCAAAGTAACGCAGAAAAATAATTAATCATCTTTTACGTCTTTAAAGAGTACACTATCAAAAATTATTTAAAATATCTGAACCCAAAATATATTCTGATTTTGTTAGTAAAGGGATATAAATATTTTATATCTCCTTTGTTTCCGCCATCTTGCAGATATTCTCCAACTTGTTCCCAGTACACTATTGAAGCACTGCAGCTGCATGGGTTTTTCAAAGGTATATATCTTTCTGCAATTAGAATTTTAAAATGCAATCCTTTCTCTCATGGCGGATATGACCCGGTTCCTGAGAAGAAATACAAAAATAATGATTTTAACAAATTTTACTCAGTAAGTGATAAAAGTGTAATATAAAAATGGATAAAAATTCAATAATTGGTTTTATTTTAATCGGGGTTATACTTATAGGATGGCTTTATTTTCAGAATAAAAATGCACCGCCTCCAAAAAAAGATGAAAAAATTAATGAAAAGCTTGTACAAGATAGTTTAAAAAAGCTTCAGCAAAATAATCAGCAGCAAGACTCACAGAAAACAATCACCCAGCAGAACATAGATACAACTAAAAAAACAGGGAATGATACCTTAAACATGAAAAATCCTGTAGTTTCAGAAAAATACGGATCATTGTTTGGAAAATTTGAAAAAGGTGAAGATAAAATTCTGATTGTAGAAACAGATAAATATTATGCTGAATTTTCTACAAAAGGAGGAGCTTTAATAAAATATGAAGTTAAAGGGTTTAAAACATGGGATGGTTTTCCTGTTCAGCTGCTTTATCTGAACAAAGGCGGTGAGCTTAATCTGATTTTCAATTCTACCGAAGGAAAGCTGATAAATACAAAAGATCTCTATTTTAATTCAACATACAAGCCGTGGGATAGAGTAAATGTTAGCGGAGGAGATGAATTTAAAATTACTTATGAAATGCCTGTTGATTCTAACGGAGCAAAAATTACCAAAACATATACTTTCAAAAATGATACATATATGTTTAATGTGGAAATTGGACTTGAAAACTCAAATAGATTTATAGGTAATTTTGAATATCAGCTTGCATGGGAAAATTCATTAAAACTTACTGAGTACCGAAGTGATGCAGAAGGGGGACATGCTCATGCATTTTCTGAAATTGGAGATGAACTTGAGGTTCTTGATGTAACTAAGAAAGATGAACCTATAAAATCTGACCTAAATGGACAAACAAGCTGGGTTTGCTCCAGAATAAAATATTTTGCGGTTTTTCTTATTGCAGACGGCAAAAAAGCAGACGGTTCTTATATCACCGGTACATATAATGACCTGCCAAATAATGGACATGAAAAAGATTATTCAATTGCCCTTAAAATGCAGATTAAAAACGAAAAGTCAGAGAAAAACCGTTTTAATATCTACCTTGGTCCTGTTGATTATGAGATATTGAAAAGTTATGATATGAATCTTCAGTCAACCATGAGGTTTTCTCTTGATTTCATTGTAAGACCAATTGCGCAATATGCAATACTCCCTTTCTTTTTGTTTCTGCACAATTTTATTGCAAATTGGGGAATTGTAATTATTATTTTCAGTATCATAATGAAAGTGATATTAACACCTTTTACCAGATATCAAATGAAATCCATGAAGAAAATGGGTGAACTGCAGCCAAAGATGAATGCTTTAAAAGAAAAGTATAAGGATGATCCGCAGAAACAACAGCAGATGCTGATGAAACTTTACAGGGAAGAAAAAATAAACCCAGCTGGAGGATGTCTTCCTATGCTGCTTCAGCTGCCTATACTATATGCTTTATTTGGCGTATTTAACTCAACTATTGAATTAAGACAGGCATATTTTGGTTTGTGGATTCATGATCTATCTGTGCCAGATATTATTATGCATCTTCCGTTTAAAATTCCGTTGTTTGGAGTTGATTATCTCTCAGGGCTTGCACTGTTAATGGGAGTTACAATGTTTATTCAGCAGAAAATGACTGTTAAAGACCCCAAACAAATGGCAATGGTGTATATTATGCCCGTAATGCTTACATTCCTTTTCACAACACTGCCGGCGGGTCTGAACCTGTACTACTTTATGTATAATCTTCTTTCAATTATTGAGCAGTATTTTGTACAAAGAAAAGGTAAGAAAGAAGGTGAGGAAGAAGCAATTTTGGAGAAGCAAAAAACTGTAATTAAAAATAAAGGCAAGAAATAGTATTATTTAAATAAATTAAATGGCGGTCTTAAACCGCCATTTTTATATTTTTATTTTTCAAATTGCAGCTATTTATAAAATTGAAGATTTTGCAGGATAAAAATTAGTGGAGATGCCGGGAGTCGAACCCGGGTCCAATCACTCCAAAACAACACAATTTATTTAAAGGTTTAGTAAGTCATTTTAATCTTTACAACAACTTCACTTAAGAATTGAGGCTGAACCGGTA
>WBZR01001769.1_pt1 | contig 25262 bp, 27 predicted proteins | sample 5204231 | NCBI WGS metagenome assembly WBZR01 (sample SAMN12412403, study PRJNA552823) | activated sludge metagenome | isolation source: activated sludge from anammox sidestream of wastewater treatment plant... | place: USA: Virginia | collected 2017-08
GGTAATTCGCACCTCGAGTTATCGCTAGGGTGTGGGTAGTTGGCATAGTGAAATCGAACGCCAGCCTGCGGGATGCCATGCCGGTGACGGCGGAATTTATCGATCAGCTACGGGATTCCTTCGGGGCTGAGACGATCAATCGGCAGATCAAGGCCGGCATCAATGGCGCGGAGACATTCTTCGCCGATGAAAACGGTGTCGAGATCGGATCGCGACCGGCGTCTGGTGTATCAATCAACATGCGCGAGGCGGCCATCTCGTCGTTTGCTCGGAAGGTCCAATGATGAAACTCGACGTAAAAGTGTCTGGAATGAACGAGACGCGGCTGGCCCTGGCTGACTTATCCAGAAAAATACCGGTCATTGTCAAACGGGCACTGAATGATGCGGCCTATCTCGGATCGAAAACGACCGCCGAAGAGATCGGTAAGGTCTTCGACCGCCCGACGCCATGGGTAAAAGGTGGCGTGCGCTATGTCAAAGCCCGCGACAACAAGCTCGAAGCATCGATCGACCTCGATAAATGGGGCAATAAAACCGCTGTTTCGGTCGATATGGTGCTGGCTGCCGAGATATTTGGCGGTAAACGGCGCCTGAAACGCCACGAACGGGCGCTACAGAGCCTTCACGTCCTGCCGCCGGGCTATGCCATCGTACCAGGCGCCGCCGCTAAGATCGACGCCTTCGGCAACATGGCCGCCAGTCAGATCCGACAGATCCTTTCGTGGTTTGGCGCCGCCCAGATGACTTCGGGCTACAGCGGCAACATGACCGACCGCCGCAAGGCCTCGCTGGCCAAGGGAAGCCGCCGCACCGGAGCGGTCGGCTTCGAATACTTCGCCGTTGCCCCGGGCCAGCGCCGCCAGTTCGCCCGGTCGAACGGCAAGATCGGCAGCCATGCCATGCAGCCCGGCATTTACCAGCGGATATTCCTCGGTCACGGCACCGCAATTCGCCCGGTGATGATCTTCATCAAGGTCCCGAGCTATAAAAAGCGCCTCGACTTCTACGGCATCGTCGAACGCGCCGCGCTCCCCGAATTCGACCGCGCCTTCACAGCCTATACCGACCAGTTCCTGCGGGAGCGCGGCCTGTGAGCTATATAAATTACGACGACATCGTCGACCAGCTGCAAGTCGGCGGCCTGCGCCTCGACACCGTCAAGACATCACGCGGCGGCATCACCATCGGCCAGCTGGTTGTCGACAGCACCTCGCCCGTCCGCTGCGAAACCGAGGCCAGCAAGGAAAAGCGCGGCTGGTACTGGATCAGCGTCGTACAGTTCCCCGACGCCGATGGCCGCCTCGAAGACTACCTCATCGGCTCCTACGGCATCTATCACGGCAACGACAACGGCAAGCAGAACCTCAAGCTCAAGCGCGATGGCCGGCCATCACTCAGCCCGGCCGAGCGCGACGCCATGCGCACCCGCCTCGAAGCCCAGGCCAAGCGGGCCAAGGCCCTGCGCGCTGCCGAAGCCAAGAAGGCCGCCCAGGAAGCCGAGCGCTGCTGGCGCCTCTACGTGCCAACCGGCCAGTCCGACTACCTAAAGCGCAAGGGCGTCCATGCCTTCGGCCTGCGTTACTCGCCATCTGGAAACGGCACCCTGGCCATCCCCATGCAGCGCGATGGCCGTATCGTCGGCCTGCAGATCATTCGGGGCGCCGATCGCGGCAACAAGCTCGAAAAGCAATACTGGCCGGCCGGCATGGATAAAGTCGGCGCCTACCACCTGATCGGCGGTATACCCCGCGGCCTGGTCCTCGTCGCCGAAGGCTACGCCACCGCTGCCAGCCTGCACATGGCCACCGGCCTGACCGTCGCCGTCGCCTTCGACGCCGGCTCGATCATGCCGGTGGTTGCCGACCTCGCCAAAAAATACCGCACCAGCAAGATCCTGATCTGCGCCGACGACGACTACCTGACCCCCGGCAATCCCGGCGTCGAAGCCGCCCGCCTCGCCGCCACCGCCCACCGCGCCGGCTGGTGCCAGCCCGAATTCGCCGAAGAGCGCAGCACCACCAAAAAAGGCCCGACCGACTACAACGACCTGCACGCCCTCGAAGGCCTGCACATTGTTACAGCCCAGATCGAAGCCGCTCTCCGGAAACACGGTTTTTCCCTGCCGGCCGCGTCGGCGACCACAACCGGGGGGCAGGGGGAAGCCAGCAAGGCCATTCTCTCCGGGCTACTCAGCGTCGACGAGGCCTGCGACCGCTTCGCCCTGATCTACGGCGGAAAAGGCACGCTATTCGACCACCAGGAACACCTGCTCGTCCCGAAGTCGGACGTGATGGACATCATCCCCGACCACGGCTGGCGGGAATGGAAGCTGCGCACAGACCGCAAGGTCGTCCGCCTTTCCGAGGTCGGATTCGATCCGGCCGGTACTGACAAAAACATCCGCTGCAACCTCTGGGGCGGCTGGCCAACAGAGCCCAAAGAGGGCGATTGCACCCAGCTCCTGCTGCTCCTCCGCTCCTTGATGCAGTCCGAAGCCAACAACCCCGACCTCTACACCTGGGTGCTGCGCTGGCTGGCCTACCCCATCCAGCACCCCGGCGCCAAGATGCGCACCGCCCTGATCTTCCACGGCCTGCAAGGCACCGGCAAAAACCTCTTTTTCGAGACCATCATGGCCATCTATGGCGAATACGGCCGCATCATCGACCAGGCCGCCATCGAAAGCCAGTTCAACGACTGGGCCAGCCGCAAGCTCTTCATGATCGCCGACGAAGTCGTCGCCCGGCAGGAGCTCTACCACGTCAAGAACAAGCTCAAATCCTTCGTCACCGGCGAATGGATACGCATCAACCCCAAAACCGTCGCCGCCCACGACGAAAAAAACCACTGCAACATCGTCTATCTCTCCAACGAGACCCAGCCGCTCCCCATCGACTCCGACGACCGCCGCCACTTCGTCGTCTGGACCCCGGCCAAGCTCGAAGAAGAAAACTACCACGCCGTCCGCGACGAGCTGCGCAACGGCGGCCGCGAAGCCCTGCACCACTACCTGCTCAACCTCGACCTCGGCGACTTCGACGAACACACCAAGCCGCCGATGACCCAGGCCAAGGCCGACCTCATCGCCGTCAGCGCCGGCAATGCCCAGCGCTTCGTCAGCGAATGGCTGGGCGGCGACATCTACTTCGACGGCCGCCGGCTGCCCGTCTGCCCCTGCGGCTCATCCGACCTCTACGCCGCCTACCTCAAATGGTGCCGCGACAACGGCGTCCGCAACCCCCGCGAATCCAACCAGTTCGCCAGCGAAATCGCCAAGCTCCCTGGCTGGTGGCGCGGCCTCAAAGACCGCCTGGAAAACCTCCACGACCCGCGCAGCGCCAAGCGCTGGCGCTTCATCATCCCCTCGGCTGACGTTCTCAACGCCGGCGCCCGCCTGCCCGGCGCCACCGACTACCGAAAAACCGCCGAAGAAACCGACACCCACTGGCTCGGCGCCTGTTTTTTCGCCTTCCGCGAAGCCCTCGGAGTCCAACAATGACCGAACACCGAACACCGCCCGAACACCGCACCGAACAGGCCGAAACCCGCGCCAATAGGGCAACCGAACAGGCGAACGGGCTATTGTGCGTGTACACGCGAAAAACAACATCACCTCACGTACACGCCACCCGGGAAAACCCACGCGCACAAAAATCCCGCGTGTACACGTATTCCGGTGTACGCCTGTTCGGTTGCCCTGTTCATGCGGGTTTGCGGGTGTTCGCCCCGGTGTTCGGGCGGTGTTCGGCGTTCGCCACGCGCCCGCTCATTCCTTTCCTGTCTTCCAGAAAGGAAAAAAGATGAAAGAAGCCGCCACCCTCGGCAAAAAAGACTTTGCCGAACTTCTCGGCCTGCAGCCGTCCTACATCACCGCCCTGATCAAGGCCGGCCGCGTCGTGCTCGACGGCGAAGGGCGCCACGCCCGCGTCCGGGTCGCCGAATCGCTTGCCCTCATCGAATCAACCACCGCCGGACGCTTCGATGTCGCCCGCCGGCACGCCGCAGCGCGTCGCCAGACGCCGACTGCTGCCGCGTCCGGGGCATCGCCGCGGTCAACGCCGGAAAACGCCCCAAAACGCGATTCTGAAAGCCGGCCCGACGAAAAAGACGAAAAACTCGTCGACGCCAAAACCCGCAAGGAATCCGCCCAGGCCGACCAGGAAGAAATGAAGGCCGCCCAGATGGCCGGAAACCTGATCGCCCGCGACGACGTCGACGCCGCCATGAAATTTCTCGGCGCCGCCGTCCGCGCCGCCATGGAAGTCTTCCCAGACCAGACCGCACCGCTCGTCGTCGCCACCGTCGACCTCAACGAAACCCACGCCACCCTGACCGAAGCCTGCCGCAACGTGCTGGCCGACATCGGGGCGGCCATCCAGCGGCAACAGGCCGCCCTGGCCGAGCGCCTCTGACATGCGCCCGCTGCCGCTCAACCAGACCCACTGCCTCGAAGTCCTGGCCACCGCGCTCGCCCCGCGGCGCGCCCTGACCGTCAGCCAGTGGGCCGACGCCCACCGCGAGCTATCCGGCAAGCAGGCCGGCGAGCGGGGCCGCTGGCGGACGGCGCGCAACCCCATCCTGCGCGAGATCATGGACGCCATGTCGGCATCCAGCCGCGTCACCGACATCTGGGTCATCAAGTCCTCGCAGGTCGGCGTCACCGAGGCCACCGTCAATTTCCTCGGCTACACCATGGACCACGCCCCGGCCCCGGTCATGGTCCTCATGCCCACCCTCGACAGCCGCGATGCCTGGAAGGCCCAGAAACTCAACCCGCTGCTCCAGGAGACCCCAGTCATCCGCGATCTGCTTGGCGGCCAGCGCTCGCGCGATGCCGCCAACTCCAAGGACATGATCGATTTTCCCGGCGGCGTGCTGTTCCTGGCCGGCGGAAACAGCCCCAACAGCTACGCCCAGCGCTCCGTCCGCTTCCTGATCATGGACGATCTCGACCGCTTCCCGCCCGAAGTCGGCGAGGAGGGCGACCCCGTCGCCCTGGCCAAGGGCCGCACCAAGGCCTTCGCCCGCGCCAAGCGCCTGTTCATCAGCACGCCGACCGTCAAGGGCATGAGCCTGATCGAGCGCGGCCATGCCACCTCGGACCAGCGCCGCTACCACATCCCCTGTCCGCATTGCGGCCACTACCAGCCGCTCGAATGGGGCGGTCCGGAAGCCGCCCACGGCATCAAGTACCTCGCCACCGAAACCGGCCTCACCGCCTGGTACGTCTGCGCCGCCTGCTCGGGCGAAATCCACGAACACCACAAGCCGGCCTTCCTCGCCGCCGGCCGCTGGATCGCCACCCACCCCGAGCGCAGCACCCGCGGCTATCACATCAGCGCCCTCTACGCCCCGATCGGCCTCGGCCCCAGCTGGCGCGAGCTGGTCGAAGAATGGAAAGTCGCCGTCAAGTCGCCCGGCTCCCTGCGCACCTTCGTCAATACCCACCTCGGCGAATGCTGGGAAGAGCAGGGCGACCAGATCGAACCGGTCGGCCTGCTGGCCCGCCTCGAAGACTACGACGAAAAACCGAAAAGCCTGGCCCGCACCGGCGGCGTCGACGTGCAGAAAGACCGCCTCGAAGCCAGTATCGTCGATTGGGACGCTGGCGAAGAAGCCTGGGTCATGGAACACCTCATCATCCCCGGCGACACCGCCCAGCCCGAAGTCTGGGGCCGTCTCGACGAAGAGCTCAGCCACTGGGCCCCGGAATTCGTCGCCATCGACTCCGGCTACAACACCAGCATGGTCTATGCCTTCGTCGAAAAACGCCGCTGGGCCGTCGCCGTCAAGGGCCGGTCCGGAGGTGGCGTGCCCATCGTCGAAGACGAGAAAGCCCGCCGCCAGCGCCTGCGCCGCCAGCGCAAAAAAGGCATCACCGTCCATCTGGTCGGCGACGACCAGGCCAAGGCCCTGATCTACTCCCGCCTCAAGATCACCGAGCCCGGTCCCGGCTACATCCACTTTCCCAACGACCCAAGCTTCGACGACGAATACTTCGCCCAGCTGACCGCCGAAAAACTGGTCACCAAGATGCGCGGCACCCGGCCCTACGTCGAATGGGTGCAGACCCGGCCGCGCAACGAAACCCTCGACTGTATGAAATACAACCTCGCAGCCCTGAGACTGTCCGGCATCGACCTCAAGCTGCGCGCCGCCCGTCAGTACCATCGCCTGGAAGAAACCCCGCCGCCGGTCCCGGCCATGACCATTGCCCAGCCCGAGCCGCTGCCGTCCTCGGCTGCCGCCGCCTGGGAAGCCATGATGCGCGCCCGCAAGGAAGCCCGGCGTGGCTGACGACCTGCGCGAGATCATCGATATCGCCCGGCACAGCATGCCCGACGTGCCTGACGAAACCTGGTCTCGCCTGGAGCAGATCATCCGCCTCAACTTCGGCGCCCAGCGCGCCTACATCGCCAGCCAGAAAAAAGGCCGCCACCTCGCCCTGCTCGAAAGGGCCGGCGAAGAAGACGCCAACAAGATCGCCAGTATGCTCGGGGTCACCGTGCAGCACGCCCGTCGCCTGAAAAAGCTGAGGCAATAGCTGCCGGCCTCCCCGGCGAACATTTTTTGCCTATTTTCTTCACGGCAGCGCGCCCACACTGCGCGCATGAACGAGCCAAAAAACTTTCGTGCCGGAGACTCGGCCAGTTGGTCTGAGTCGCTTCCCGATTACCCGGCCAGCGCCGGCTGGTCGCTCAAGTATCGGCTGATGTGGCCGTCCGGAAGCGGGGTCAACCTGACCGCTAACCCGGTAGGCGACGATTACGCGATCACGCTGGCCTCGGCCAGTACGGCAAGCTGGCTGGCCGGTTCGGCCACGCTGGTCAGCTGGGTGGAAAAAGGCAGCGAGCGGGTCACGCTGGCCCAGCAAGCTGTCACCATCCTTCCCGACCTGACCCAGGCCGTCACCCACGACGGGCGCAGCGCCAACAAGCAGGCGCTCGATGCCGCCGAAGCCGCCCTCGCCGAATACCTCAAGGGCGGCAAGGCCACCGTCGCCGAATACGAAGTCGCCGGGCGCCGCATGAAATTCCGCGATGCCGATCAGATCCTCGCCCTGATCAACCACTACAAACCCCTCGTCGCCCGCGAAAACGCTGCCCTTGCCCTGCTGCAGGGCGGCGGCATGCCGGGCCGCGTCTATTACCGGGGCTGACATGCGCCTGCTCGACCGCTTCTTCAAGCCGAAAGAAACCGCCGCCGACCGCGCCGAATGGCTCACCACCACCGTCCGCAACGTCGCCCTCTCGGTGCAGACCCAGAATCTCGCCGCCCTGCGCACCGCCTCGCGCAGTTTTGCCGCCGCCGAAACCCCGGCCTGGGTCGATAGCTGGCCCAGCTCGTCGGCCTCGATCAATGACGACCTCGCCAGCCAGCTTCCCACCCTGCGCTCCCGCGCCCGCGCCATGTCGCGCAACGACGAATGGGCCATCGGCTACATGCTGCGCCTCGACGATGGCGTTCTTGGCGAAAACGGCATCCCCCTGCAGATGCGCCTCAAGAAACGCGACGGCTCATCCGACACCGACACCAATTCCCGCATCGAAGCCGCCTTCGATGACTGGGGCAAGGATTGTGAAGTCTCCGGCCTGACCTGGCGCGAAGTCGAAAGCCTGGCCCTCGCTGCCGGCCCGGAAGACGGCGAGCTGCTGTTCCGTTTCCGTCAGGGGATGGGCAAGTACGGCATCCAGATCCAGCTATTTGACCCGGCGCTGATCGATGTTGCTCTGCACCGCGAGTGGCAGGGCAACCGCGTCCGCATGGGTATCGAAATCGACGACGATGGCCGTCCGCTCGCCTACTGGATAAACGCCGTCAAGAAGGGTGACGAACAGGGCGACGTGTTCACCGTTGGCCGCCATGTGCGCATCCCCGCCCGCGATATCCGCCACTGCTTCCTCAAGCGCCACGTCACCCAGCTACGCGGCTACCCCTGGCTATCCGGCGGCGCCCGTCGCCTGTGGATGCTGCACGACTTCGAAGAGGCGGCCGCCGTCGCCAGTTCCAACGCCGCCAAGCGCCAGGGCTTCTTCACCAGCCTGGAAGGCGATGCCCCGCCGGGCTTTGGCGACACCATCATTTCCAGCGTGCTGGAAGCGGCCAAGGCGGCCGGCAAGGTGCTCACCGCCGAAGAAGTGCAGGCCATCACCTCGGCCGCCGAAAAATACGCCACCACCATGCCTGGCCAGTTCGACACCCTGCCGCACGGCTACGATTTCAAGGCCTACGAATCCAAGTGGCCCGATGTCTCGGCTGATGGCTACGTCAAGCAACAACTGCGCGGCTGGTCGGCAGCTCGGGGTATGTCCTACGCCACCCTCGGCAACGACATGGAAGCGGTCAACTTCTCGTCGGGCCGCATCGGCATCGGCGGCGAGCGCGAACAGTTCAAGCGCATCCAGGGCATCGTCATCAGCTGGCTGCACCAACAGGTGATGGCTGAAGTCATGCCCTATCTGGTGCTCGGCACGCCGCGCCTCGACCCCAACAAGGTCGCCGTCTATCAGGCCGCCGTTACCTGGCAGCCGCGTCGCTGGCCGGGCATCGACCCGGTCAAGGAAGCGGCTGCCAACGAGACCAACATCAAGAACCGCCTGACCAGCCGCCGCCGCATCATCCTGGAGCGCGGCGAAGATCCGGATGAAGTGTTCGCTGAAATCGAAGCCGAAGAAGCCATCTTCGGCGCCCCGGATGCCGCCGCCGCACCCAGCGACCCCAACGCCGGCGACCAGCCACCTGCCGAAGCGGCGGCTTAGCGAACATTTTTTGCCTAGTTTTAGAACCCTGACAAAACGAGACTACGCGCCATGAACTCACCCGCCAAACGCTCCAAGATCGAAGGCACGTTGCACCGCATCCTGCCGGCCACGATCACTATTCGCGCCGCTGAGTCGCCCGATGCCGACCCGGCCGAAGGCGAAGCCGGCCTGCTCCGTCTGCACATCTCCGCCTCGTCCGAAATTCCCTACCTGCGTGATAGCTGGTGGGACGGCGCCTGGATCGAAACCCTCGGCCACAAGCCGGGCGAGTGCGACCTCAGCCGCTTCACCTCGGGCGCCGGCGTCGTGCTGGCCAACCATGACCGGTTCACCGCCGTCGGCGATACGCCGCTCGCTGCCATTGGCGCCATTGAAGGCGCCACGCTGGGCAAGGGCCGCATGGAAGTCGATATCGTATTGAGCCGCCGCGAAGCCCTGGCCGATCTGCGCCAGGATATCGCCGACGGCCTCGTCCGCAACGTATCCATCGGCTACCTGATCAACGAGCGCGTCCTCACCCGGCAGGGCAAGGATGGCGAAGCCGACGAATACCGCGTCACCAGCTGGATGCCCTACGAAGTCAGCCTGGTCGACATCCCGGCCGACGCCACCGTCGGCCTCGGCCGCAGCCTCGATGCGCCCGATCCAAAGAATCCCCAGTCCCGCTACCGCGTGATTGACCTCGATGCCCCAGCCGCTGGGGAATCACAACCCTCCAAAGGAGAACGCAGCATGACTCAAGTAGTCGACACCCCGGCGGCCACCACCACCGCCTCTGTTCAAGTCACCGGCCCGGACCCGATCGTTGCCGAGCGCAGCCGCGTTCGTGACATCGCCGCCATCGGCCGCCAGTTCAACATGGTCGAGCTGGCTGACCAGCACGCCGAATCCGGCACCTCGTCCGACGCCTTCCGCGCCCTGGTGCTCTCCAAGCTCAAGGACAACGGCCAGTTGCGCGTTGCCGAATCGCCGGAAATCGGCCTGTCGGAAAAGGAAGTCCAATCCTTCTCCTTCTGCCGTGCCTTCCTGGCCGCGCAAGACCCGCTCAACGCCGCCAAGATCGCGCCGTTTGAACTCGAATGCTCGCGTGCCGCGCAGGACAAGCGCGACACTTCCGACGCCCGCGTCAAGGAACGCGAAGCCGCCATCACCCTGCCGGCCGACGTGCTGGGCCGTGGCATGGTAGTGCACCAGAAAGACGCAGCCGGCGTCGTGCGCAGCCTGATGCAGCTCGTCTCCCGGGCCGGCGGTGCCACGCAGGCCTACTTCCGCGACCTGATGGCCGGCACGCCGACCGCTGGCGGCAACGTCGTCGCCACCGAACTGCTCGGCTCCAGCTTCATCGATCTGCTGCGCAATGCGATGATCCTCGATCGCCTGGGCGTCACTGTCCTGAACGATCTGAGTGGCAATATCGCCATCCCCAGCCAGACTGGCGCAGCCAGCTACTACTGGGTGGCCGAAGGTAGCGCCCCGACCGAGTCGCAACAGACCATCGGCCAGGTGCCCTTGACGCCGAAAACCATCGGCGCCTTCACCGACTTTACCCGCCGCCTGCTGCTGCAAGCCTCCATCGCTGTCGAGCTGTTCGTCCGCATGGATCTCGCCCGCGTCCTCGCCATCGGCCTGCAGGATGGTGCCTTCAATGGCACCGGCGCTAGCAACCAGCCGACCGGCCTGGCCAACATCGCCGGCATCGGCTCGGTCGCCATGGGCACCAACGGCGGCGCCCCGACCTATGACATGGCCGTCGATCTGGAAAGTGCCGTGGCCAACGCCAATGCCGACATCGGCAACCTGGCCTATGTCACCAATTCCAAGGTGCGCGGCAAACTGCGCAAAACGCAGGAATTCGCCTCGACCAACGGCAAGCCGGTGTGGACCTCCGGCCGTGAGCGCGGCATCGGCGAAGTGCTCGGCTACGACGCCTACGTCACCAACACCGTGCCGTCCAACCTGACCAAGGGCACCGCCTCCGGCATCTGCTCGGCTGCCTTCTTCGGCAACTGGTCCGATCTGCTGATGGGCTTGTGGGGCGGCGTCGACCTGATGCTCGACCCATATGCCAACTCCACCAGCGGCGGCAAACGCGTCATCGCCCTGCAGGATGTCGATTTCAACGTCCGCAACGTCGCCTCCTTCGCCGTCGTCAAGGACATCCTGACCACCTGATAACCCAGCCCGAGACTGTGACAAGACCCGGCCTCAACCGAGGCCGGGCCAGCAGGACCGGGCCATCGGAGACCCCCATGAAGATCCTCATCATCGAAGCCACGCAGGTTGTTTTAAACCAGGATATCGGCGGCGAACACGTCGCCTCTGGCGAAATCGTCGACGTGCCCAAGGACCAGGCCGGCAAGCTCACCCAGTCCAACCGCGCCCTCTACGTCAACAAGGCTGACGACAGTTTCAAGGACGGCCGCTTCACTGCCACCGCCGACATGCTCAAGGCCGCTGAAGCTATGGCCAAGGCTAAGGCCAAGGGCAAGAAAGCGCCCGAGCCCGTCGCCCTACCGGCTGGCGAAACGGGCAACGAAAACCCTGACGCCTAACGGCCAAAAAACAAAGGCCTACGGGCCTTTTTTAGTTTTCTTCGGAGAAACCCATGAAATACATCCGCCTCATTCTAACCGCGTTAATCGTCTCCGCGCTCTCTGCCATTGCCCATGCCGGCGCCCTGACTGACTACGCCGAAAACAAAGCTGTTGACGCCCTGATGCGGGGGCAATCGCTCGGTGCGCCGGCCACCATGTACATGGGCCTGGCTACCGACACCTGCACTGATGCCGGCGCGGGGACAGAGCCTTCTGGCAATGCCTACGCCCGCGTCGCCGTCACGTCCTCGCTGACCAACTGGGCCGGCACGCAAGCAGCGGCCAGCACGACCGCATCCAGCGGCACCAATGGCACGACCAGCAACAACAATGCCATCGCCTGGCCTACCTCGACCGGTGCCTGGGGCACCCTGCAATCAGTGCGCTGGTACGACGCGGCCAGCGCCGGGAATAGCTGGATTTGCATCAACCTGACCAGCTCGCTTGCCGTATCCGGGTCGGGATTCACCGTGCAATTTACCGCTGGACAATTGCAATTCCAGATCGATAACTGATTATGGACTACAACGCGCTGTGGGCTGAAATCCAGGCCAATCCGGCCTGTGCGCCCTACATTCACACCAACGACATGCCAAAGATTGGCTGGGCAGAGGCGATGGCCAAGGATCAGGCCATTGCCGATATGCTCAGCGCTGGCCGGACCAGAATCGTCAGCATGGAAGTGGGTGACGGATCGATTTCTCTGGCGCTCGGCATCCCGGCCGGGCCGGTCTTTCTCTACCAGCTCGAACAAGTGGCCAGTCTGGTGCTCGATGCCTATGCGACAGCGGAGCAGATCGCTCAGGTTGCCGTTGCGCGGCAAGTCTGGCGGTCGCTGGCGAAGGCTGGGCTGGACATTGGAAATCCCGGTGTGCGCGCCGGCCTCGATCTGTTCGTCGGGCAACTGCTCACGCAGGATCAGGCGGATACGATCAAGGCGCTGGCCGAGGTATCTGAAACGGTCACCGCTGCCGATGTCAGCCGTGCGGTGCGCGGCCCGCGGGGGTAAGTCATGGCCAATTCGAAAGCAGAGACGCAGGTCACTTTCTCGGCCGCGCAGTCGGTTACAGTCAATAGCTCGGCCATCGTCTGGTCGGATGAATTCGTCTTCAATGTTGACGATATGGAGGCGGAATTACAGGTCTGGGCGGATAACGCCGGCACACCGTCGAGCGGTGATACCTGCATGGTGTACGTGGCCTATTCAACCGGCGACATCCTGGGCAATAGCGGCAACGATTTCGCGACCGACGAGCATGCCGAGTTCGCCATGCTGCTCGACACTTACGGGGCCAACACCCCCGGCGAAGACCCGGCCAGCCGGACAGCGCCGCTGCGCGTCGGGTCGTCGGCCTGCAAGATTGGCGTCTTCTGCCCACAAGCCACCTCGCGCAATATCGTCGTTCGCGCCCGTGTCTCCTCCGCTCGTTCGTCCTGACCAATGATGACCGTTCGCCGTCGCTCACGGGTATGGACGCAGCAGCCGGGGTTCCCCGCCCCGCCAGCGCGCGATATGCTATCGGCCGCGACGCTGGCCGCCAGCACGTTCAAGCTCTATGGCGGCGCCCAGGTGTTGCCCTACCTGCGTGGAATGGCCGTTGCCTGCGACGGATCGGCGAAGTACGCGACGCGGCCGATCGTACTCAACCGCGCACCGCCGCTGTTTCTGGCCTGCCATTTTCGGCGAGAGGCAACGCCGGCCGGCGGTAGTGTGCTGTATTCCGTTTCGTCCAGCGCTTTGTATGGCGCATTCTGCGGCATCCGCGCCTCGTCAACCTTGAGTGGACTGACGGTTTTTTATCGGACTACGGACGGCGGAAGCTATTTTGAAATCGGGACAACTGATCCGATCACCACGCAGGGCGAGGCCTATTCGGTCGTGGCGGTCATCCCCAGCCTGAATTCGGCGGATGCCTATCTGTATGTCAACGGCGTTAAATACAATGCTCAGATCACGGCTGGAACAGTTCAGGCATCCTACCTGGCCTACGTCAACGAGACGCTCGGCGCCCTAAAACGCGATTCGGTTCAATTTCATTACCCAGGAATTGTTTACGAGGCCGGCTTCGGTCGAAACATCTCCGAAGCACGGGCGCGGGAAATCTCGCTCAATCCACGCGAGATGTTCGCGCCGCGCAAGGTGCGGAGGATTCTATCCTCGGCCGGCGGTGGCATAGTCAATGCCGCAGCGTCCGGGGGGGGTACGGCCACCGGTTCCGCCAGCCTGGCGGCCCATGTGGCGCTGGCCGGCATTGGCGTTTCAGTCGCCGGCGGCGCAGCCACTGGCGCCATCGCCGTTCCCTTGTCAGCGGCCGGCTTGTCGGTAGCTGGCGGCGCGGCCAATGGCACGGCGACGATCAACATTAGCGCTGCCGGTTTGGCCCAGTCCGCCGGGCAGGCCAGTCTGGCAGCCAGCGTGCTGCTGGCCGGGGCCGGCGCGGCGCTGGCGGCGGGGAATGCGGCGCTGGCCGCGCAACTCAACGCCCTGGCGGCTGGTGCATCCCAGGCCGGCGGATCGGCCAATCTGAGCGGCGGCGCAACGGGGTCGCTGTCGGCAACCGGTGGCGATGTAGCTAGCGGTGCGGCGGTGCTATCGGTGACGGTTGGATTACAGGCCGCCGGTGGCGATGTGGCCAGCGGATCGGCGAATGGCACGGTGAATTCTCCGGGTTCGGTGAGCGCAGCAGGTGGGTCAGTGTCGGGTGGGGCGGCGGTGGCTTCGGTCACGGCCAGCATCACCGCTGCGGGGTTCGTCCATGCCATGGGTGCCGGGCAATTGACCATCAGCGTCAACCTGGCCGCTTTTGGCGCCGCCCTGTCATCCGGCCTGGCAATGATCAGCCAGCCGGGAACCGGACTCGAAACAGACTCAAAATTCATCATCCATGCGGCTGCCAGAAACTATGTGATCAAGGCTGCGGCAAGAAACTACACCATTAACAGGCGGTCATCGTGATCAATCGCATCAAAGACCCTTCCGAGGTCATTACCGTCACTTTCGACTTTTCCGCACTGGCCAGCTCGGCAAGCAATCCGTCAGTTAGCTGCACCGTCATTGCCGGCAAGGTCGACGGCAGTGCCGAGGCCATGCTGTCTGGCACGCCGCAGATCAACGGCACCAGCATCCTGCAGCGCATCATTGGCGGGCTGGATGGCAACCGCTATAAACTGCGCTGCCAGATCGATGATGCCGATGGCGAGCGCTGGGTAGTAGCCGACACCCTGCATGTGCAATCCAGCTAGTCCGCCGCCGCGAACATTTTTTGCCTAGTTTTTTCACCCCCGGAAATCCATCCTTCGGGGCATGGATTTCGCCAGCGACCTCTCCCTGTTTTATCTCGACTTCGGTGTTGAGGTAACGCTCACGCCGAAAGGCGGCGGCGCATCATCCACAGGCCTGGCGCTGCATGATCTTCCCGGGGTTACTGTCCTGGGTGGCGAAGTCCTCGCTACAGACCACACCCTGCGCTTTCTGGCGGCTGCTTTCCCAACCATCCGCAAGGGCGATACGTTCAAGATCGGGGCCGTCAGCTACACCGCCCGGGAAAATGCCCAGCCGCTGCAGGATGGTCTGGAATACACCGTCCCGCTGGTGAGAGCCTGAGCATGGCCTCGGTTACCGAACAGATCCTCGCGCGCATCCAGACCGTGCTGTCGGGCGCTGCCATTGTCCCGTCCGGCCATGTTGCCCGGGGCAGGGAAGAGCGCTTTGGCGATGATGAAATCCCGGCCTTGAACATCCGCCGCATGGGCACCTTACTTGATGCGGAAACCTTCGAGACCGATCGCCAGCGCCTCAGCCTGACCATTCAGATCCTCGTCGCCGGTCCGGCCGGTGAAACCGCCGCCGATGCCCTGCACACGTCTGTACACGCCGCCCTGATGGCCGACAGCGTACTGCAACAGATCGGCCATGACAGCCTGCGCCATGTCGGCACCGACACCGAAGCCGATGTCATCGAACAGCCCTTTTTCCAACTCAATTGCCATTACGAAATCGACGCCTGGGTCTCCCGGGGCGAACTCACCTAGTCAAATTAAGGAGATACTCAAATGACCGTCAAGACCAATATCGGACTCAAGCTCTACATGGAATCCGTCCGAGCCGCCGCAAAAACTATCAGCGCCATCACCAAGGCCGCGCCAGGCGTGGTGACATCCACTGGCCATAGTTATGCCAACGGCGATGTCGTCTATCTCGACGTGCAAGGCATGATCGAGGTCAACAAGCGCCTGTTCAAAGTCGTCAACGTCGCCACCGACACCTTCCAGCTGGCCGACGTGAACGGCAGCACCGGCATCGACACCACCAATTTCGGCGCCTTCAGCTCCGGCACCGCCAAGAAAATTACCCTGGGCACCACCATCAACGGCTGCCAGGACTTCAACTTCGCCGGCGGCGATATCAAGACAGCCGATTCCACCACCGTCTCCGACCTGCAGGATACCCAGGTCGTCACCGGCGCCAATGCCATGTCCGCCGACATGACCATGCAGTGGGACCCCTCCGACGCTGCCCAGCAGGCCATGCTGGCCGCCTACACGACACGCGCTGAAAAATGCTTCAAGGTACTCTGGCCGGATGGCGCCTTCGTCCTGTTCGCCGGAACCGTCGGCTATACCGGTGCGCCCGGCGGCGGCAAGGGCAACGTAACCACTAGCCCGGCCAAGGTCACCATGTCCGGATCCATCACAAATTACGCGGCCTAAGCCATGCGCCAGATCAACGTCGAGCGCTTCAAGGCTGCCCGTCGCTCGGTTATCGAGCTCGGGTCGCACAAGATCACCATTACCCGGCCAACCCCCTGGGACATTGCCATGTCACAGGAGAATGGCGGCCGTCCAGATATCACCTGGGCTGCGGGATACGTCATCGATTGGGACTTTCAGGAAATCGATCTGATTCCCGGCGGCGATCCGGAGCCAGTCGCCTTTAATACTGCCGTGTTTTGCGATTGGATCAAGGATTTTCCACAACACTGGGGAACCTTGATCAATGGGGTGATCGGTGCCTATCAGGCCTATGAAAGCGCATTGGAAGCGCGGGGAAACGTCTAGCGGCCTGGCTGGCAGTCTGTCGCCGGCCGGCGCCGCCACCGCCGCCGCCACCGGTCGAGTTTCAGATCGCCATTCAGGCCTGGAAATTGATGGGCGGCCTGGATTTTTCCGCACTGGACTGGGTAATCGAACTGCTCGGCATCAAGGATGTTGAAACCCTGATACACGATCTGCAACAGATTCAGGACACACTATGAGCGACAATAAAGCCAGAATCACCCTGACAGCCAGCGATGAGACGAAAAAGGCTTTTGATTCCGTTAATAAAAGCCTGGCCGACCTGAGCGCCAAATCGACGCAATCAGGACAGGCGACAGCTGCGGCATTTGGTGGCCTGTCCGGATCAACGCGCAATGCCATTCAAAACGCCAGTTACCAGATCAGCGACTTCGTTGTCCAGGTACAAGGCGGTACGGCTGCATCACGTGCGCTGGGGCAGCAGTTGCCGCAGTTACTGGCAGGCTTTGGCGCATTCGGCGCCGTGGCGGGCATCGTGGCGGGGTTTGCACCGCAGATTATCGATCTATTCAAGTCTGGCAATGAAATAAAGCCATTCGCTGATGCGCTCAAGGATCTGGATGGGGCATTGGGGAATCTTGGCGATGCAACCAAGTCGTTTGATCTGACACCTTTATTCAAACAGTTCAATGCCGCCAATGCGGCAGCCCGTGAGAGCATTGTCTCGCTGCTGGAATACCGCTCGGCACTGGCTGAAGTAGCCGCCAAGTCAGCCGAGGTTTCGCTCGGTGACCAGCTCAAGGAAATGGCCAGTATTGGCACGCTAGACAAGCTGCTCGGTGGCGACAAGGCAGTCGATGTATCGAAGAAGCTCGGCATTGAGCTGGGTGTTGCAAAAGACCTGCTAGCTGATGCGCGCGCTGGGGTGAGTGAATCCACAACGCTGGCCGAACGCTATGCAGTCGCCCTGGCCAAGGGTAATAAAAACGGCAAGGAATTAGCGGCAACCCTGGTCGCTGCCGCCAAAGGATCAGCTGATGCAGCTGCTGCACAAACAGCGATCTCGGAGGCCATGGCCAAGATAAAAAAGGCAGGAAGCACCGGCCTGATTCCGCTGGATGACAAAAAGAAGACAGGAAAAACAGATTCCGCCAAAGCCAGCGAAGAAGCCACAGCCTACGGCAAGGCGATGGAATCGCTGGCCAATATCAGCCGCGATGCCGATGCTGCACAGCTTGATCTGACCAAGACACAAAAAACGCTCTATGACCTGATGGTTTCACCGGAATGGGCGAACATGCCCGATGCCTGGAAGCAGACCGCAGCTGCCCAGTTCGAACAGGCCTACGCTGCCGAAAAGGCCAGCGCTGCAATGCTGGAAGGAAAAAAGCTGGTTGAGCAGTTGCGCACGCCCAGCGAGGTATTGGGTGACACGATCAGTCATTTGAATGAGCTGCTGGACATCGGCGCTGTTGATTGGGAAACCTACAGCCGAGCAGTCTTTTCCGCTCAGGATGCTTTCGACAAGACGGCGGAAAAAGCCAAGACGACCAGTGACCAGATGGATTCGTTTTTCCAGTCCGCGGGCAAGAATATCCAGTCGTCGATGGCTAATTTCCTGTTCGATCCCTTCGCCAATGGTACGAAGGGGATGTTATCCAGCTTCGGCGACATGCTGCGCCGAATGGCGGCGGATGCAGCAGCGGCGCAGATCGCTAAAAATCTGTTTGGCTCAATGGGCCAGTCGGGTAATGACGGCAGTGCTGGTAGCTGGGGATGGGTTGGCCAGGCCGCTAGCTGGATCGGTTCATTTTTTGCCGATGGCGGCATCATGACTAGCCAGGGTGCTGTTCCTTTGCGCAAGTATGCAGCCGGCGGCATCGCCAGCTCGCCGCAACTGGCAATGTTTGGCGAAGGGTCAAAGCCGGAAGCCTATGTGCCTTTGCCCGATGGTCGCCGAATTCCAGTATCGATGCAGGGTGGTGGAAGCAGTCGGCCAGTCATTGTCAATGTCAATTCGACGACCGGGGACAAGGCAGAAATACGGCGTAGCGCAGCATCTGGTGCCAGGGCAGCAATGTCGATTGTGAATGGGGCGGCACGTTATGGCTGATTTTCTTGAGGAACGCATCAGCGAATTGATCCGCTACGGGTCAAGCTACAACGACGAATACGCCGTGAATATCGTGACGACATCAGGCGGTCAGGAATATCGATCACTGATTCATCCGTTCCCGGTGCGTAAATTTGACATTTCCTATTTGTTGGACAACGCGAACACATATAGCGAATTGATGGGCGTCTATCACCGAGCACACGGCAAATACGCCGGATTTAGAGCACGATGTTATGACGAGTGGTCAAGTAATGGCGCAACTAGCGTCCCTACAGCATTTGACCAGCCGATGACGCTTGTATCTACAGGCGTTTATCAACTGATCAAGCGCTATGGAACAAACAAGAGCGCAGGCGCCAGCGGCTATGCTTACCGGGAAATAAAAAAACCGGTATCAGGCACTGTGCTGGTTGCTATTGGCGCGACAGTCATTGCTCAATCGGGCGGGTGGTCAGTCGATACGACCGCCGGAAAAGTGACGTTCAATGCTGATCAATCGGTTTCAATAACCGGCATCAGCAAAGCATCCAGTGCAGTTTTAACGGTCGCCAGCCATCCCTATGCAGTCGGCCAATCAATACAGATCAGCGGGGCATCAGGGATGACGCAGATCAACGGTCTGCGCGCGCTCATTACCGCAACAACTTCCACAACGATTACCGTATCGATCAATTCAACTGCATTCAGCACCTGGACAGCTGGCGGCATAACACATACTCGCCCGCAATCAGGCGAAACCGTTACGGCAGGGTTCGAATTTGATTTCCCGGTTCGATTCAACACATCGCTGCCGGTTGGCCAGGATTATCACGGCTATCGTTCGGTAGATGGTGTCGAACTGATTGAGCTGTTGAACCCATGAAAACGACTGTCGCTCCTTACGGAACTATTGCAATGTGCTTGCGGATCGCTTGCACGAACGGCACTACCATCCGTGTGACACGTTACCCGAAAGACCTGTCCATGAGTAACGGCCAGATTTATTTGACAGGCAGCGGCTACGACCTGACCGGATATGAATCAACCAACGGGTTTTCGCCGTCATCGATTGATCTCGAAGGCATCCTTGGATTTGCCGGCGTTACCCGAGAAGCTGTTGCATCCGGCGTGTTCGACGGTGCAAGAGCTTATTTGTTCGCCTGCAATTATCTGAATCCGGTCGAAGATTACGAACCAATCGCCGCAAGTTTTCTCGGCAAGGCAACACTCACCGAGCAGGGCTATCGGTTTGAAGAAATGGCGTTGATCGATGCTTTAAATCAGACCATCGGCAAGACCTACACGCCCGCGTGCACAAATAAATTCGGCGGCCAGGAATACGCCGGATGCAAGGTAAATCTTGCACCCCTTACTGTGACCGGAACACTGTCGACCGTGACCAGTTCGACCATCATGCGAGATTCGACGCGAACCGAATCAGCGGATTATTTCGCTTACGGAACCATTCAATTTACGTCTGGCCAGAACGCTGGGTTAAAGCCGCTGGAAATAAAACGGCATGAGGCAGATGGAACCATAGAGACGTTCGAGCCGTTTTATTTCACGCCGGCACCCGGCGATGTTTACACGCTGATTCCCGGCTGCCGGAAGCGGCTTGAAGATTGTCGAGACAAGTGGAACAACGTCGTCAACTTCGGCGGATTCCCAAACATGCCGAATGCCTCGGCTTATTCGCAGATCGGATCAAGATGATTCAGGATGACATGATCGCCGCTGCCAGGTCAATGATCGGCACGCCGTTCAAGCATCAGGGCCGAATTCCCGGTGTCGCGCTGGATTGTGCCGGGTTGATTGTTTGTTCGATGCGTAAATGCGGCTTATCCGTCGATGACCAATCTGGATACAGTCGCTTGCCACGTAATCGGCAATTGGAATCGGCAGTTGATTCGCAATCTGTGGTTGATCGGGTTTCCGATCGGCAAGCCGGGGATATTTTTCTGATGCGTTTTAACAAAGACCCGCAGCATCTGGCGATTTTCACCGGGGAAAACATCATTCATTCGTGGCAGATACCAGGTCAGGTGGTCGAGCATCGGCTTGATGAGGATTGGGCGCAGCGCATCGTCAGCATTTATCGGGTGAATCATGGCTGAGAAAACAACGGGTCAATGGGTTGGGACAGTTGTTGGTGCCGTTGCGGGGTATGTCACTGGCGGAACGAGCTACATCCTGACAGGGGCGGCGCTTGGCGCAGCCGCTGGCGGCGTCATCGATCCGCCAAAAGGCCCGAAAATCCAAGGGCCACGCCTGAATGACCTGACGCAGCAGACGGCCAGTTATGGCACCGCTATCCCCCGCGTGTACGGCACAACCGCCATGATGGGTAATATTTTCTGGATCGAAAACAATTCACTGAAAGAAACCAGTCATACAGAAGGCGGCGGGAAAGGCGGCGGTGGCGGGACTGAAACAACGACCTACACCTATACGTCAACCTTCGCGCTTGGCCTGTGTGAAGGCCCGATCGCTGGCATTCGTCGAATCTGGATCATGGGTAATCTGATTTACGATTCAGGATCAAGCGACATCAATACAATCGCGGCCAGCAATGCCGCTGCGCAAGGATTCACGATTCATTATGGCGACGAGTCGCAATTACCTGATTCGCGTATGCAATCAACGCTTGGCGTAGCGAACACACCGGCATTCAGAGGCTTGGCTTATATCGTTTTCAATGACCTTGAATTGTCGAAATATGGAAATACGCTACAAGGTGCACAGATCAAGGTTGAGGTTGTTTCTCAAGCCAGCGTTACCGGCTGGTCAAGGACGACGACTGTAGATGATTGCGGTGTAGCTTTTGATAAACATGGATTTTCAGGCGCAGGTAAGCCATACATAATCGAAGAAAGCGGAGAGGTTGTTATCGGTGTTGTCGGATCGAAAACAAGATATATGTTTTCTAGGTCTGGTGAATTTATCGGCCAATCGCTTGGCGATGTGAATTGTTGTGAGAGTTCGATAACCGAATACGGAAAAACATGGTTTTCGCTTGGCAAAGCGACCGTTCCGGAATTGATAAAAAATGCGAACGTCTGGTGTTATTTAGAGGGGAAATTATCGACTGACGGAACGATTCTGCGCATCGCCGATGCGGTAACGTCAATTGCGCTTGATGGAAGTCTGCCGGCTGATCGCTGTTTGCTTGGGTGCGCTTTGGATGTCAGCGGAAATTCGATATTTCTAATTATGGGTGATGTTGGCGTTGCGCCGTATGCATCAAACTCCAATTCTGTTTGGTACGAAATTGATTTAACCGGATTTGTTATCAGATCAGGGAATATGCCTAATATTGGATATTCGTCGTATTCGTTTGGTTTTTCCAGATCAAATACTAATAATTTCGCTTCATGTTGTTTTGACTCCAGATCAGATATGTTCGTAACTGCATATGGCGCAGGAACTGGACAAGTAACTGTATTCAGAATTGACTCATCAAATAATATTTTAGTTGAGGCAAGCTTAAATATAAGTTATTTTGATTTTTCATATCCAAGCGTATATATAATCAACGGCATTGTTTATGCGGTTAGTTATAATGATTTCAACGTTTTCACAAACGGACTGCTGACAAAAACAAACCCTATATTGTCATCCATCGCCAGCGCTGAATGCCTGCGGTCAAAAGTGCTTTCGTCTGCTGATATTGATGTTTCGGCGCTGACAGATACGGTCAACGGATACCGCATTGCAAATCCAGGCGCAATTCGCGGATCGCTTGAAACGCTACAAGGCGCTTTCCCATTTGATGTGATTCAATCCGGATACAAAATCAAGGCAATTCGGCGCGGTTCGTCATCCAGTGTGGCAACAATTGATTCAAGCGAATTGGGAACGTCAGGTGATAATAAATCGGAAATTCTGACGCAAACCCGCGAAATGGACACGCAGATTCCAAGCGTTGTGCGTGTGCAGCATATTGACCCGGATCGGGAATACGGCATCGGCGAACAATATGCAGAGCGATTGAATACGACATCAATCAATGAATCGGTCATTGATATGTCGATTGTCCTGACCTCAACGGATGCCGCGAAAATCTCTGAGGTACTGCTTTATCTCTATTGGCTAGAGCGCAAGGATTTCTCGTTTTCGCTTCCGCCGACCTATCGACACCTTGAGCCGGGCGATGTCATCACGATCAATACGGATGATGCGAGCTATCCGGTCAGACTAACAAAAATCGCTTACCAAACAGACGGCGCGATTGATTGCACTGCCAAGCCGTATCGACCGATTTATTCAAGCGCTGCCAGCGGTGCTTATGGTGACAGCGCGTCTGCGGTGATTCCAACCAAGGGCCAAACGGCGTTGGCCTTGGTTGATACCGGGTGCCTTCTTGAAAGTATGGATACGCCAGCATTTCTCGTTGCGGCGTGCGGTTATTCAGATGGATGGCCTGGGGCATCGGTCTATCGTTCGTCGGATGGTGGGGCGACTTACAGCCCATCCAATGCGTTCATTCTGCCAAGCACCATCGGCTACGCGACGAACGCACTGACCGGAACGGCGGATTATCGAATGATCGATAAAGCCAGTTCGCTTTCTATGCGGTTTTACGGATCGGGCGAAATATCTAGCGTTACGGAAGCGCAGATGCTTAACGGCTCAAACCATTTTGCCTATGGCATCGATGGCCGGTGGGAAATTATTGCGGCTCAAAACGCCACGCTTCAGGGTGATGGTGGTTATATCCTGACCGACCTGTTGCGAGGCAGGTTTGGAACGGAATGGGCGATGGGAAGCCATGCTGCACTTGACATGCTGGTGCTTCTGAACAAAAACACGCTCCAAATTGGATCGGCCAGCTTGAACACCATCGGCATTGACGGTCGTTATAAGCCGGTCACGATTGGAAAAACGCTCGATTCGGCTGCGGAAAAATCATTTACCTATCGCGGCGTTAACCTTGAATGTCTCGCGCCGGTTTATCTCAACGGCAGCCGTCACCCTTCAACGAACGATTGGACATTGACATGGGTTAGGCGCACTCGCGTCGGGGGAGAGTGGCGAGATTACGTCGACGCCACGCTGGGAGAATCGTCCGAGTCTTACGAAGTCGAGATTTATTCCAGCGCTGCCTATACGACGCTCAAGCGCACGATTTCAGGAATTGCCAGCGCAACAACGAGCTACACAAGTGCGAATCAGGTAACGGACTTCGGCTCTAACCAATCAACGCTATACGTCAAGATTTATCAGCTATCTGCCAACGTCGGGCGCGGCTACCCGCTGACCACATCCATCACGAGGTAATCCAATGAGCAATTCAACAATCACATTTGACGCACTCGTTCAGAGCCAGGCCAGCAAGGAAATCACGGCCAATGCGTATTTCGATGCGTCAAGCCCGGCTACTCTTTACGGTCGCCGCCAATCGACTAGCTCAGGACTGACCTGGGGATATTACGGAGGCAACGTTTTAGTCAATGGCGTGCTGACTCAGATTGCCAACGGTACATTGACACTGACGGCTAGTTCAACGAATTACGTCGAGGCCGAGCCGACAACCGGATCTGTATCGAGTAACACGACGGGCTTCACAGCGGGCCGCATGCCACTCTATTCGGTAGTGACTGGAACGGCTACCGTGACCAGTTATACCGATTACCGAATTGCGGTTCCGGATTTCCAGGGGCGACTCGTCAAGTCAATGACTGATGCGAATACCACGCTGACTCAGACCGAGGCGCGAAACGACATCATGGAATTTACCGGCACGCTGACCGCTGCGCGAAACATTGTGCTACCCCTCAAGCCGCGCCAATGGACCGTATTTAACGGCACGACCGGCGGCTTCGGCCTGCAATTCATCGGGGCCAGCGGCACCGGCATCACCGTCTCTGCCGGAAAACGGGCCATTGTCTATTCGGATGGCACAAACATCGTGCGGGTAACCGCCGACATCTAGGTTTTACATCGCATCGGCCACGAAGAGCGCGGAAAGTAAGAAAAATGCCGGAAAAGGTCATTGGATATCTCGAGCAGATCGGCAACGCGCTGCTCTTTGCCCTGGTCGGCATCAGCATCGGCCTCGGCCAGCTGCTCGCCTCCGGCGAAGCCCTGACGGCCCGCATCATCATCGGCCGCGCCCTTTCCACCGGCGGCATTGCCATGGCAGCCGGTGCCGTGCTGGTCTGGGTTCCCGACGTGCCCATGCTCGGCCAGATCGGCGTCGCCGCTGCCCTGGCCAGCCTGGGAACATCCGGCCTGGAGCGGCTGTTCCAGCGCCTGATCGCCGGGAGGTCAGGCTGATGATCGCCGGCCTGCTGTTGATCGTCGTCGGCGTCATCATCGCCCTGCTCGGCGCCCGCAGCGTGGCCCATGAGCGCCATGGCCGCGACCGTTCGGATGATTGCCAATGACCATAGACCGCCAGCTCTCCCGCCACTTCACGCTGCACGAGGCGATTTTCAGCCTGACGGCCACTCGGCTGCGCCTCGGCAACGCGCCAGACGCCAAGCAGTTCGCCGCCAGACGCCAGACGGTTGTTGATAAGTTTGGCGGCCAGACTGCGGTAGCTGCGTTAATTGGCATCAAGCAAAGCGGTGTTTCTTACTGGGTAAAGCAAGGAACAGTTCCTGCCAAATGGCACGAAGTGCTTCTTGAGAAGGCTTCTGAGCTAGGGATTGATCTCAAGCCAGAGGATTTCATAAGGGACGAGGCCATGGGGGGTAAACATATAAGTAACAACGACTTATATGCGATTTCCCTTCCGGCAACCATGGGCAATAAAGACCCAAAGCAACAAGAACTTGCGCTAGAGATAACG
>WBZR01000607.1_pt1 | contig 25254 bp, 21 predicted proteins | sample 5204231 | NCBI WGS metagenome assembly WBZR01 (sample SAMN12412403, study PRJNA552823) | activated sludge metagenome | isolation source: activated sludge from anammox sidestream of wastewater treatment plant... | place: USA: Virginia | collected 2017-08
CTCCGCTCGACCTCCTGCGTCGATATCTCACGCAGCCGCGTGTGGGCCTCCTCGAGCTGCCTCCCCATGGTCTGGATGGCGCTCGCGGCGAGCCGGCCGTTCTGCTCGACGAACTGTGGCCAGAGCTCGCTCGGCCAGGAGAGGATGATGCTGTCCGTCGCGGCCGTCGCCGTGCCGGGATAGTCCGGGCGCTGAAGCGCTTTGGTGAACCCGAACAATTCGCCCGGATGCACGACCCGGACGATGATCTGCTGGCCGTCTCCCGTCACCTGGGTGACCTTGAGGCGCCCGCTGAGAAGCAGGTAGAAGCTCGCCGCCGTCTGGCCCTGTTTGAATATCGCTTCTCCCTGGGACACACGCCGGCACGACGCATGGTCCAGGAACGCATCGAGATCGGTATCGCTCATCCTTTCGAACAGGGGGAACGACCTGATGACAGTCCAGTCTATTTTCACGACCTGACGGCCCTCACCGCTAATGGTCGCGAAAACTATCACGCTGCGGACGGTCCAGAAAGGCCACTCCCTACGTACGGAATTCCCTTGGTGTCGCAGGCCGCCGTTCAGGAGATCAGGCGAGATTTCCGCATGGCCGTGAGCAGGGGCTCATACCACCGGGACTCCTCCTTGACGAGGCGGAATCCCAGGTTGTCCGGCGGTGCTCCGACGGCACAGCCGCCCCCTTTGGGGTTGCGCACGAAGTAGACCATCGCGGCCCGGTGCTGCCCCGCGACCATCTGGATGCCGCAGGACGACGTGTCGTCCAAATTCGGACTTGCCCGGTCGAGGTTGACGCGATGGAAGCAGGTCGTGGTCCATTCCCACACGTTGCCGCCGAAATCGGAAAGACCGAACTCGTTCTCGCCGAATTGTCCGAGCGACTTCGGCACTCCATCGCGGCCGACGCCGCGCGACGTCTCCCGACGGTAGGCCTCAAGCCAGCGCTTGGCGGGATTGGAGCGGCCCTCCGTGGCGTCTCCCAGGGCATCGTCGGGAAACCGCGAGCCTGCCGCGAGCACGAGCTCTGCGTCCGTCGGCAACCGCCAGGTCTCGCCCGTTTCCCGGCTGAGCCAATCCGCATAGGCGCGCGCGTCGCCGAAGCTGACACCCGTCGCCGGCACGTCGTCCTGGCCCGGGGTCGCGAACTCGGGCTCGGGCGCCGCGCAGGCACCGTCCGCAACGCAGCGCGCATAGTCGCCCTTGGAAACCTGGTGCTTCATGATCGTGAGCGGGCGCTCGGCCGAAACGGTGCGTATCGGCGCATCGACCGGGTAGCCGCCGCGCGTATATTCACCGGGAGCGCGGTAGCTGACGGTGCGGGGGGCGACGACGATCGTTTGCGGCGCGCTCGTCGCGAACGGGGCGTCCGGGGGGCGGTCGAAGACGCCGGCCTTGATTGCAAAGATGCCGGCTGCGAGGCCCGCACCCATGGCGAGCAGCAGCGGCGGGATGATGACGAACGGCGATAAGACGTCGGGTTTGGCGTAAGGCGTAGCCATGTTGACCTCTTTGCCTGTTTCCCCGAGAGCGTGTGTTGACAAGGCTGCCCCCGGGGTGGGGCGCTAGCGGATGGCAGATCCTTGATTTGCAAGCGCTGGGAAAGCGCGCCGCTGACGTGTCTTCGGAGCGGCGCGCCTTATCGTGTGAGCAGCGTCAGCTTCCCGAGGGAGCCAGCACCGACGTCATCAGGTCGTCGTTCCAGTCACCGGTGACGACGAAGTGGCCTGCCGCACCGAGCTCGAACGCTTCGATCAGGTTGTGGTTGACGTAGGCGTAAACGCCGGGCTGCTGGAACGTGTAGTACGCCGCGCCCGCAGTCCCGCCCGGGATGAACCACGTCTCCTGATCGAGATCCGGCGGGTTGCGGAACTTGCCCGTCGCCCAGACGTAGTCGCCGTGCCCGCCGATGAGGTGCGGACGCGTATCGCGATTGGCCTGCGAATGGACGATCAGGACCCGCTCGCCGACGGCGGCTTTCAACGCGTTGTCGCCGGTGAGAGCGCCCACCGCGCCGTTGAACACCACATGGGTCGGCGTCAGCGTGCGCATGACCTCGACCATCTCGGCGTAGGCTTCGCCGATCGTCTCGTATTTCTTGAAGTTGCCCTTCTCGTCGCGCGGCACGTAGAAATCCTGCTCGCCGACGTAGTAGATGCGATCGTAGGTCAGGTCCTTGCCCTTGCCGTCGGTGAGCCCCTCGCGCGGCAGCACCATGATGGCGCCGTTCATGCCCGAGACCACGTGCCAGGGAACCATGCCCGGAGGCGCGCAGTGGTAGACGAAGACGCCAGCCTTGGTCGCCTTGAAGCGCAGGATGACCTTCTCGCCCGGGCTGACGAGCGTGAGGCCCGCTCCGCCCAACGCACCCGTCGCCGAGTGGAAATCGATGTTGTGCGGCATGCTGTTGGTGGCGGGATTGATCAGCGTCAGCTCGACGTAGTCATCCTGATGCACGACCATCAGAGGCCCAGGAACGGACCCGTTGAAGGTCATGGCGTGGACCTCGGTGCCCTTGGCGTCGAGGATGATCTTCTTCTCCTCGATCGTCATCGTGAACTCGACAACCTTGGGGCCGCCTTCGGCCTTCTGAGTGTGAGCGTGGACGAAAGGAGGCTTTGCCAGCTCGACCTTGACCCGCGGCAAGGAGGCGATATCGACGGGGCTGACCGCAACGGCCGCCTTCTGTGCGTGTGAGGGTGTGGCCTGCACAAGCGGCGCGAGCGCCCCGGCAAGAGCGACGCTGGCAACCATTGTGCGGCGTGACATTTTCATTTGCTCAGCCATTGGGCTTCTCCTTTTTGAGTGGGCCCGAACGATTATCGGCCCAGATGATTTATGCAGGATATGGTGCGCCATCCTCTTTGCGTGGGAGCAAAGAGCGCGGCCGCTCCGATGCGGCAAATTCGCAGGAGAAAGGGGAAGCCGCGTCACCCCGTCGCGGCAGGAAACAGGGCCCGTATGCCGTGCGCGGGCGGGTGCCGATCCGAGCGGGAAATCACGCCCCGCCGACCGGTGAGGCAAGCACCAGTAAACAAGAGATAAATGATTGGTCGGTTGCTTAGTGAACGGCGGCCATGGAGCGGCGGAACCGCAGCAGGGCGTAGGCAAGGAGCACGGCGCCGATGGCGCCCGTCGCGAGGAGTTGCGGCCAGACGAGTCCGAAGCCCGCGCCGCGCAGGAGGACGGCCTGGGCGAGGGCCGTGTAGTGCGTCGATGGCGCCGCCTGCATCAGCGTCCGCAAAGCCGGCGGCATCGCCTCGAGCGGCGTGACGCCGCCGGACAGCATGTTCATGACCACGAAGAACGGAATGGCGAGCAGCCCGAACTGCGGCATCGAGCGCGCGATCGTGGCGAGCGTGATGCCGAGGCTCGTCATCGAAAAGAGGAAAAGGCCGGTGCCGAGCGCGAACAGCCAATAGGAGCCGGCGATCGCCACGCCCAGAAGCCCCTGCACGACGACGATCAGCGACACGAGCACCGCCGCGAGGATGACGGCGCCGTTCGCCCAGACCTTGGCCATCATGATCTCGAGCGGCGTCACCGGCATGACGAGCAGATGCTCGATGGTCCCGTGCTCGCGCTCGCGGATCACCGCCGCGCCGGCGAGGATCATCGACAGCATCGTCACGTTGTTGATGATCTGGACGATGGCCGTGAACCAGCTTGATTCGAGATTGGGGTTGAAGCGCGCGCGGATCTCGAGCTTGACCGGGCCCTCCCGGCTCTCCTCTGGCGTTTTCAGGAACCGGCCGAGCTCCGCGGCGATGATGCTCTGAATGTAGGCCGTTCCGTTCCCCGCGAGCGTCATGGACGTCGCGTCGACATTGATCTGGATCGTGGGCATGCGGCCCGCGAGGAGATCCGCCTCGAAGCGTGGCGGAATGTCGATGACGAACGAGTGCGTGCCGCTGTCGAGCGCGGAATCGATCTCGGATAGCGTGAGCGGTCGCGGCTCCTTGAAATAAGGCCTGAGAAGGGCGGCCACGATCGTGCGCGACAGGTTCGACTGATCCTCGTCGACGATGCCCACCGACGCGTTGGCGACCTCCGTCTTGACGCCGTGCGCGACCGTGTAGATGGCGACGGTGAACGTGTAGAGGATCAGGAACACCATCACCGGATCGTTGCGGAGGCTGCGGAGCTCCTTCACGCCGAGCCGGGAGATGTTTCCGAGCGTTTGCACCTAGCGCTCCTGCCGCTTGAGCAAAACCACGGCGGCCGTCCAGAACACGAGGCAGAAGGCGGCAAGCGCCAGATGATTGCCGTAGAGCGCCGCGAGGTCCTGGCCTTTGTTGAACACACCCGTGCTGATGCGCTGGAAATAGAGAGCCGGGAACAGTTCTCCGATGAGGCGTGCGCCGCCCTCGAGCGTCGAGACGGGATACATCATTCCCGAGAAGTTGGCGGTCGGGATCGTGACGATGATCGCCGAGCCGAAAATGGCGGCGATCTGCGAGTTGACGAAGCTCGACACCACGAGCCCGAATGCGGTCGCGGCCGTACAGTAGACGAGGGCACCGAGAGCGAGCGCCAGGAAGCTGCCACGGATCGGCACGTCGAAGCCGAAGACGATCAGTCCCACGAGCATCGTGAAGCTCACGAGCCCGAGCGCGACGTAGGGAAGCTGCTTGCCGATGAGAAACGCCAGCTTCGAGACCGGCGCCGCGTAGAGGTTGACGATCGACCCGAGCTCCTTCTCGCGCACGATGCCGAGCGCGGTCAGCATGGTCGAGAACATGATGATCATCATCATCAGCACGCCGGGCGAAATGGCCTCCAGGCTGAGGAACGCCTGATTGTAGCGGAACCGCGTCTCGATGCGCATCGGCGAGGCGAGGGCCTCCTCGAGCCCTTCGCGGCGCGCGAGATCGCTGAGGTAGGAGGCCAGCACACCCTGCACGTAGCCTCGCGTGGTTTCGGCGCGGAACGTGTTGGCCCCGTCGAGCACGGCGCCCACCTCCGGCGTTCTCCCGCGCAGAAGGTCGCGTCCGAAATCGGGCGGGATCATGATCGCGACGCGGATCTCGCCCGCTTCGAGCCTCCGGTCGATCTCGGCGAGGCTCGTGATCGGGGGGCGCGTCTCAAAATATCGCGAGCTGGAAAAAGCTTCGAGAAAGGTCCGGCTCTCGGCCGACTGGTCTCCGTCGAGCACCGCGTAGGGCACGTTCTCGATGTCGAACGAGATGCCGAAGGCCATCGTGGTGGCGAGGATCAAGGGGCCGAGCAGAGCGAACGCGATGCGGATCGGATCGCGGACGAGCTCGAGCGCCTCGCGCCGCGCGAACGCCCAGAGCTTGCCGAGCTCGCGCGTGCGCGCCTCGCTTCCGGTCACGGCCCGAGCCGGCGGCGGCCGCGCCTCCGCCTCCGGGGAGGTCGCGGTCTCCGGGCGCGCCTGCGCCGCCTCGAGCAGGTCGATGAAGGCGACCTCGAGCGAGGGCGCCTTTTCGGCGGCGACGATCTCGGCCGGCGTGCCCATGGCGAGAATACGCCCCGCATGCATGAGCGAGACGCGGTCGCAGCGCGCAGCTTCGTTCACGAAATGCGTCGAGAGGAAGATGGTGACGCCGTCCTCGCGCGACAGACGGATGAGTTGCTCCCAGAACGTGTCGCGCGCGATCGGGTCCACGCCCGAGGTCGGCTCGTCGAGGATCAGCACCTCCGGCTGATGCAACACGGCGGTGGCGAGCTGCAGCCGCTGGCGCACGCCGAGCGGCAGCGAGTCCGGATAGGAATCGGAGACCCCCGTGAGGTCGAAGCGGTCGAGCACGGCCGCGATCCGCGCCGGGATCTGGTCCGGCGCGATATGGAAGAGCTCGGCGTGCAGCCTCAGGTTCTGCCGCACGGTGAGCTCGGTATAGAGGGAGAAGGATTGCGACATGTAGCCGACGCGCTTGCGCGTCTCGATGTCGGCGGCATTCGTCGGCTGACCGAACAGGCGCGCCGTTCCCGACGTCTGCTGCAGGAGCCCCGTCAGGATCTTCATCACCGTCGTTTTGCCGCAGCCGTTGGAGCCGAGAAAGCCGAAGATCTCGCCGCGCGGGATGCTGAGCGAGACGTCGTCGACGGCAACGAAATCTCCGAACGCCATCGTCAGATGCTCGGCCTCGATGGCCGCTTCACCCTCGCGCTTTGGGCGCGGCGGCACGACGAGCGGCCCCCTGCGCCGGCCGCGCCGCTCCTCGGGAAGCAGCGCGATGAACGCATCCTCGAGCGAGCCCGCGCCGGTCTTGGCAATGAGGTCGCGCGCCGATCCCGTCGCCAGCACGCGCCCGTTGTCCATCGCGATCATGTGGTCGAACTCCGCCGCCTCCTCCATGTAGGCGGTCGCGGTCGCCACGCTGATCGCGGGATTGCGCGCGCGGATGCGGCCGATCAGCTCCCAGAACTGGCGGCGCGACAGCGGATCGACCCCGGTCGTGGGCTCGTCGAGGATCAGGAGGTCGGGATCGTGGATGAGCGCGCAGCAGAGCGACAGCTTCTGCTTCATGCCGCCCGAAAGCTTGCCGGCCGGACGGTCGAGGAACGGATCGAGCCCGGTGCTGCGCGTGAGGTCGTCGATGCGCCAGCGCCGCTCGGCTTCGCCCTGGCCGAACAGCCGGCCGAAGAAATCGATGTTTTCGGCGACCGAGAGCGTCGGATAGAGGTTGCGCCCGAGACCTTGGGGCATGTAGGCGATGCGGGAATAGGCGGAGCGGCGATGGGCGCTCGACCGCATGTCGCCGCCGAGCGCCGTCACGCTCCCCGTCTGGATGCGGCGCACGCCTGCCACCAGCGCCAGCAGCGTTGATTTGCCGACGCCGTCCGGTCCGATGAGACCCGTCATCGAGCCCGCGGGAATGGCGACCGTGACATCGGCGAGCGCCGTCCGCTCCCCATAGCGGTGCGTGACCGAGACCAGGGAGGCCGCCTCCGCCGTCACTGAGGAAGCGTGACGGAGAGGCGCTTCGGCCATACGGCGTCCTCGCTCAGTTTGACGTAGCCCACGCCCGGAACCCCCGTCTTGACGACGTTTTCGTGCGCCGCGAGGATCTCGGCGGGGAGCGAGAGCTTGACGCGGAACATGAGCTTCTCGCGCTCGATTTTCGTCTCCACGTATTTCGGCGTGAACTGCGCCTCGGATGCGACGAACGTCACCGTGGCGGGGATGACATACTGGGGCGCGGCATCGAAAATCACGCGCGCCTCGCTGCCGATCCTGAGCCGCCCGGCCTCGTTGGTCGGAAAGAACACCGTCATGTAGACGTCGGTGAGGTCGAGCACGGTCAGCACGCGCCCCCCGGCCGCCAGCACCTCGCCCGGAAGCGCGAGCCGGTATTCGACGCGCCCGTTGCGCGGGGCCTTGAGCGAGGCATCCTCGATGTCGACGGCGAGACGGTTGACGCGCGCCGCGGCGGCCTCGATCGCGGCCCTGGCGACGGCGACCTCGGCATTCGCCGAGTTGACGGCGGCTTCCGCCGTCCGCTTCGCCGATTGGCGCTGATCGACGATTTCCTGCGATGTCACGCCCTTGCTGACGAGGCTCAGCGAGCGCTCGAGCTGCAGCGTGGCGAGCCCGAGCTCGCTGTCGCGCTGGGCGACGAGGGCAACGGCTTGGGCGAGCTGCTGCTCCGCCTGCACCTTCGACGCCTCGGCCTCCTTGAGCTGCGCCTCGAGCTCGGCGGTCTCGAGCTTCGCCAGCACCTGCCCCGCCTTGACGTAATCGCCTTCCTTGACGAGCACCGATTGCAGGCGTCCGGCGAACTTCGTCGCGATGTCGACGCGCTCGGCCTCGATGCGCCCGTTCGTCCTCGCGAAGCCCTCCGGCGGATCGCTGGGGGCTTGGAGAAAGAACCAGATCAGCGCTGCCGCGATCGCGAGCCCGCCCGCCGCAAGACCGGCGAGAACCTTGCGCGATGGCATGCGGTCTACTCCTGAAACACGTAGCAGCCGGGCGCATCCATGATCGGGGCGTAGCCGCGCGAGCCCATCGGCGGCGGGGAAACCGGTGCGCCCGAGCGGCGTGCGAGCCAGCGGGCGAGCTCGGGCCACCAGGAGCCGTCGCGGGTCGGCGTCTGGCTGCGCCAGGTTTCGGGGTCGGTGTAGTAGTCGGTCGCCGATTTGGTCGCCACCTGATAGGTGCGGCCCTTGTGACCGGGCTCCGAGACGATGCCGGCATTATGGCCGCCGGAGGTGAGAAGAAACGTCACGTCGGTGTCCGTCAGCAGATGGATCTTGAAGGCCGAGCGCCAGGGCGCAACGTGGTCGCGCACCGTGCCGACGGCGAAGATGGGCGTGCGGATGTCAGTCAGCGCCACGGGCCGGTCTCCGGCCTGGAAGCGGCCTTCGGCGAGATCGTTCTCGAGGAACAGGCGCCTGAGATACTCGGAGTGCATCCGGTAGGGCATGCGCGTGGCGTCGGCGTTCCAGGCCATGAGATCGTTCATGGTTTCCCGCTCGCCCATGAGATAGTTGTGCACCATCCGCGACCAGACGAGATCGTTCGAGCGCAGGAGCTGGAACGCGCCGGCCATCTGCCGCGTATCCAGGAAACCCTGCTCCCACATCGTGTCGTCGAGGAACGAGAGCTGGCTCTCGTTGATGAACAGCATGAGCTCGCCGGCTTCCGTGAAGTCGGTCTGGGCCGCCAGCAGCGTCAGGGTCGCGAGGCGGTCGTCGCCGTCCCGCGCTAGCGCCGAGGCGGCGATCGCAAGCAGCGTGCCGCCGAGGCAGTAGCCCACCGCATGGACCTTCCGCTCGGGCACGATCGCGCCGATGGCATCGAGCGCCGCCATGATGCCGAGGGTGCGGTAGTCCTCCATGCCGAGGTCGCGCTCCTCGGTCCCCGGGTTCTTCCACGAGATCATGAAGACGGTGAAGCCCTGGCTCGTGAGATAGCGCACCAGCGAATTGTGCGGCGAGAGATCGAGGATGTAGTACTTCATGATCCACGCCGGCACGATCAGGATCGGCTCGGGACGAACCTCGTCGGTGGTCGGCGCGTACTGGATGAGCTCGATCAGCCGGTTGCGGTAGATCACCTTCCCCGGCGAGAGAGCGATGGTCTCGCCCACCGTGAATTCTTCCGTGCCGACGGGCTTCGCCCCCGCGACCGCGCGCTCCCAGTCTTCGACGAAGTTATGAAAGCCGCGCACGAGGTTCATGCCTCCCTCGCTGATGGTCTTTTCCAGCACCTCCGGGTTGGTGGCGATGAAATTGGCGGGCGAAAGCATGTCGAGAAGCTGACGCGAGGCGAACTCGAGGACCCGTTCGTGCTGTTGGGTCACGCCGCGCACGCCGGTGGTGGCGTTGTGCCACCACTGCTGCTGCAGGAGGAAGCTCTGGTGGATGACATTGTACGGCCACGTCTGCCAGGCGGCGCCGGAGAAGCGCTGATCCTGCGGCAGGGGCTCGATGCAGCGACGATCGCCGTCGCATCCCCCGATCATCTGCCTCGACAGGTGGCGTCCGAGCTTCACCGTCTTGCGGAGCGCCTTGTCGACGAGCTGCGCCTGCTTGCCCGGCGAGGTGGCGAGGTGGGCGGCCCAGTCGAAATAGGCTTCCGCGAGCGCCGCCGGCGAAAGGCCCGCCGTCAGTCGCGAGACTGCAGCGTGCAGCGAGCGGTCGATGACGTCGCCGAGCGCGGTCGACGCGTACGAATCGCGCGTGATCGGCCAAGGCTCCGGGATCCTGGACCCGAGGACCTTCTGGCAGGGTGCTGTGTGCGGAGCCGCCTGAGGGTGAGCGAGCGTCTCCCCGGACGCGGGAGCGGCAGGCCGCTTGGAGATCGCGCGAGATGCCATGGGGGATCCTCCGTTTTAGGCCCGTCCGGCACCATAGCCGGCGACCACGATGAACCGGATTAAACTTGCTTCAAAATGTCGGGTGATGTCAGAGGCAAAAGAGCGCGCCTGGGTCGCGTAGGCCGGAGGGGCGCGGGGCGTATCTCGACCAGGCCGACGGCCGGACGCCGGGGGAGAGCAGTCCCGAAACGGTGTGCTTCGGGACTGCTGCTGCGGACCATGGGGAGACGTCCGAAGCGGCTCGGAGAAGAAGGAACGATACGATTTCAAACCATAGTCCGGCCTGGCGTGCCTTGATCGCGCTCAACGAGGCGCGTTCGCCGCGGCAGCCGGCCCGGCGTCGCGACGCCTCCGGAATGAGCCCGCAGTCTAGATCCTGACCTCCGCGAGCTTGCGCAAGCGCAGCGCGAACATGACGAGCAGGACGCCGTACATGATGGCGAACGCGCCGATCACGAGCACCATCGCCAGCGCACCCGCCTTCGGCCAAAGCGCCAGGAGAACGCCGAACGTCACGGACAAGGCCCCGCTCGCGATCAGCATCCACTCGTCGCTGAGCTCCTCGCGCAGCTTGAATGCGCCGATGATCTGCATGAGGCCGGTTGCGATGGCCCAGCCGGCAATGAAGAGCAGCAGCACGAGCGCCGTGATCTGCGGCCAGAGCAGCGTCAGCACGCCGGCCGCGATGCCGAAAAGGCCGATCAGTGCCATCCACCAGCGCGGCGCCGGAGCGCCGCCCCGGATCGCTGCCGCGATGGCGAGGATGCCGTCCGCGAATGCAAAGCCGCCGTAGAGGAGGACGAGGGAGAGCAGCGTGATCTTCGGCCAGACGAAGGCGAGGACGCCGAACAGGATGGCGACGAGGCCGCGCAGCAGGATGAGCCCCCAGTTCCGCGCGAGCGCGTCGAGCATCGGACGCATGCGAACGGTGCCCGGTGGGTAGGTGGTCGGTAAGGTCATGGCCAATCTCCGGAAGTGAGGCTGGAAACGTCAGTGGACCCCCATCATCCAAGCCTTACTCCGAATAATGCGTTTCACAATGAAATTGTTCACGCTCCTCCACGCACTTAAGTCGGATCCGGACGCGGGCAAAGAGCGGTTAAGCATGGTTCGTCGCGGTGCGAGGGAACGAACGTCGCCGGCGTGGGGTTGAGCGTTTCGCCTCTCCATGCCTTCACTGTGCGCGTCCCGCGCTTTGGCTGTTGCGCGATCCCGCGTCTTGGCTGGCGCTCTCACGCCTTGCGGCAGCCGTCCTCTCCGGGCACCGGGCCGCTCGCCGGCACCAGTCGCTTGCGCGCGCACTGCTCGACGAGCAACTCGCGCATCTTGCTCTCCCGCTCCTTCCACTCGGGTTTCCCGGCGAGGTTCTCGAGCTCCATCGGGTCGGCGGTGACATTGTACATTTCGTATTCGTTCGGCGCGGGCTGCGTCTTGATGCGCTCCTCGTAGACGCGCCGCGGGCTGCCGTCGTCCTCCCCCTCGGGGGGAAGGGGTTTGCGGACCACGTCCTCAACGCCTTCGGCTCCGGGCGTCCCCGGCGCGCTCCAGTAGCGGGGATGATCGAAATAGCGCGAATACTTCCAGATCTCCCCGTCGATCGCCGCGATGACGCTTTCGACATGGTTCGGCTGCGCCACCCCGTGCGGGGGAATGCCGATGAAGTTCCGGCCGCCGCCGGCCCCGCGGCTCGGGTCGTCGTCGGTCATGAAATAGATGGGCTCGCTGAACTGATCGGGTCCCGCCACGCCGCGGATCAGGGGAGAAAGATCACGCCCGACGAGCGGCAGCGGATCGGTGAAGCGTCCCGCGATCGCCTCGAGCGCGGCGGTGTGATTGATCCCCGCGAGCCCCAGGATCGTCGGCGCGATGTCGATATGGCTGGTCGGGACCGCGACCGTGCGCGCCGGCTGCCGGCCCGGAATCGAGATCACCAGCGGAACCCGCACGGCCTCGTCGTAGGCGGTGTACCACTTCTGGTGCATGCCGCCGTGCGCGCCGAGCATGGTGCCGTGGTCCGACGTGAAGATGACGATGGTATCGTCGCGGAACCGCGTTGCCTCGAGCGCGGCGAGCACGGCCCCGAGGTGCCGGTCCGCGTCCGCATGCAGACGATAGTAGAGCCGGTAGTACTGCCGGCTCGCGAAGGCGGGCAGCATGAACGTCGCGTAGGCATCCCTGAAGGCTTTCTGACTGGACGGCTTGTCGTCGAGCTTCTCGAGGCGCGTGCGGGCGAACAGGCTGGTGTCGAACGGCTCCTCCGGCACGCTGTCGGGCACGCTGAAGTCGTAGGCGGCCTGCCGCTCCGCGGCCAGGTTGGAGAAATAGCCCCAGAGCGCGATGTCGTGCGGGTTGACGAGCGAGGCGGCGAGAAACCACGGCGTGTCGGTCTCGGAGACATGGAGCCCCTGGAGCGTCTCGACGACCTGGGCCGAGATCGCCTGGTCCCGGCCGAGACGGCTCTGCCCGGCGCTGGAGCCGGTTTTCAGCGGGTCCGGGCCGTGGGGCTCCGGCCCCACCCAGTCCGAGAAGCCGAACGGGCCGAGCGGGTCGGCGGCGACGTAGAGGGCGGCCTTCTCCGGGTGCGTGATGCCGTTGGCATCGTAGCTCGTGATCGACCGGTCCGTTCCCGGCACCTTGAGGTCGGCGTCGGTCGCGCGCCATTTCCCCCTCCATAGGGTGCGGTAGCCGGCCTGGCCGAGGTAGTGGCCGATCGTCGGCACGGAGCCCGGCAACAGCCAGCGCATGTCGGGGTCGTTGGCGGCCTTCGCTCCGCCGTCCGTATTGGCCGCGCCGTGCAGCGAGGGATAGTGCCCCGTGTAGAGCGACGCCCGGCTGGGCACGCCGGCGACGGAGGCGACGTAGTGGCGCTCGAACGAGACGCCGCTCTGCGCGAGCCGGCCTTGCGCCGGCAGGTGCGCCGCCCGGAACGCCTTGAGCGCCGCGCTCTCGTAGACGGTCTGAAAACGCTGCTCGCCGACCAGCAGGAGGAGAATGTTGGGCTTTTTCGTGCCCGGCAACCCGGCGTTCTCGGCCGCGGGGACTTGCGAACCCGTCAATCCGGCCGCTCCCGCAGCGCCTGCCAGCCCGAGCTTCAACGCGCCTCTTCGCGTGAGCCCGCCTGTCTCAGCCATTGTTGTCCCCCCGAAGCGCAAGGCTCTCCGCATGAGAATAAGTATGGTGGCCCCGGTTGAGCCAGTGCAATAGGGAACCCTGCTTAGTCGGGCCGGGGAGAACCGGCCTGTGCCTCGTTCGGAGACGGCCCATCGGCGCAGCGCTCGAACTCGATCTCCACGGTCGCGTGATCGACGCCGTAGGCCGTCCTGAGGTGCGCCTTGATGGCGGACACGACGGCCTCTGGTCCGGCGCCGTCGGGTGAAATTCGCGCGTGCAGGGTGACGATCGGCCGGTCCTGGCTGAGCGACCAGGCGTGTACGTGGTGCACGTCGCGCACGCCCGGCACGGAGGCTTCGAGGTCCTCTTCGATCTGGCGCGGATCGAGGCCGGTCGGCGTCCCCTCGAGCAGGATGTGGCCGGCGTCACGGACGATCCGCGCCGCGGATCCGAGAATGAGGACGGCCACCAGAACCGACAGGATCGGGTCGATCGGCATCCACCCCGTCATGAGGATCGTCACCGCCGCCGCCAGCGCCGCCACGGAGCCGAGGAGATCGCCGACGACGTGAAGGGCGGCGGCGCGCACGTTGAGGTTTTCCTGGTCGCCGCCGTGGAGCAGGCGCAGCGTCAGGAGATTGACGCCAAGGCCCGCGAGCGCCACCCAGAACATGACGCCGCCGAGCACGGGCGTCGGCGCACGGATCCGGTGCACGGCCTCGATCACGATCCAGCCCGCGACGGCAAAGAGCAGAAGCCCGTTGGCGAACGCCACCAGGACGCCGAACCGGCCGTAGCCGTAGGACCGCTTCCGGTCGGCAGGCCGGCGCGCGATGCGGAATCCGAGCCACGCCAGCGTGAGCCCCGCGCAATCGGTCAGCATGTGTCCGGCATCGGCGATCAGCGCCAGCGACCCGGAGAGGATGCCGCCCGCGAGCTCCGCCAGCATGAAGAGGCCCGTGACGAGCGCCGCAAGCCCGATGCGCCGCTCGCTGGCGCTCGCGCCGTGCCCATGATCGTGCCCATGATCGTGACCATGATCGTGGCCGTGGGAATGTGAATGCGTATGCATGACGTCAAGCTGCCCTTGCGGATCGAAAAAGCAAGAGGCTCACCTCACTCAGGCACCCTACTGCCTACTTCCTGCCTGCTGCCTGCTGCCCACTCCCATTCGTCCGAGGTCATGCCGACCCCCATCAGTTCACGATCTCGACGGAAAATGTGCGCTGCGTGGTCGCGCCGCCGAGCTCGGCCTCGACCGTAAAGGTGTCGGGGCCAGTCTCTCCCGCCCGCGCGGTGTAGTAGATCCCGGTGCCGAGCACGCGCTGCCCGATGCAGGTGCCGGATGCGCTGGTGTTGATCGTCGTCTCCTGTCCCGGTTCGAACGAGACGCTGCCCTTGGCTGGCGGCTGGACCACGGTGATCGTCGGTGCCGGAAGGCTCTCGCAGGTCTCGCCGAACCCGGCCATGACGAACACCCGTGCCCGCCGCCCGGCGACGACGGGATCGCGGCGGATGCCGTCGCCGGCTCCGTCGCGGGGGGGCGGGGACGACGCCGGATCGGGCGCCGAGCCGGGCGAGGAGCATGCGCCGAGCGCGACGACCGCGCACGCGAGCACCGCGGCGCGGCAGATGGCGTTCGAGTTCAAGCGACCGGCCCTCTCCGTGCGCGGCATCTGGACTGTGACCTCATGATCCGGGGCGCGAGGATGTTCGTGCCGCCGAGAGAGCGAACGCACCGCAAACCCCGTGGTTCGCAAGCTCCATCAGATTTTGCAAGCTCCATCACGGGATGGGTCCACAGGCCCGGACCGCTCCGCATCCTGTCGGGTCCGAAGCCTCGCCGATGGGGCGCATCGAACGCCTGAAGTGCGGCCCTTTCAAAGCGAAGGAGCTGCTCGAAGATGGGGTATTCCGCGCGTCGGGAGGCCGCCCGGCCGCCTCAATGCGTCAAATAGAGCTCGTTGATCTTGAGCGCGATATCGAGAAACGCCTGCTCGAGCTCGCTGGCATCCGCCGGCGTGTAGGCCTTGGACGCGTCGGTCGCGCACTCGGTCATCGTGTCGATCGCGGTTTGGTTGTTCCCCAGAGCGAAGCCGACCGTGTAGACGGTGATCCCCGCGGTCTTCATTCCCTCGCACAGCGAGCGTGCCTGAGCGGTGGAGTTGGTGTTGACCGCCGCGCCCGCGCCGGCGCTGCCCGTGCCGATGCCGTCCTTGTCGTACTGAAGATTGTACTCGCCGTCCGTCATCAGGATCGCGATCTTGCGCGTCTTGATGTCATATCCGGCCGCGGCCGAATCGGCGCTCCAGAGCGTGTTCCAGTTGGGAGACAGCGTGTACCACGCCCAGGCTGTTCCGATTTGGCCGGCGGTGCTTCCCGCGAGTTGGAGCCCTTCGATCTTGGTCTTGAGCATCTCTTTGTCTTTGCTCAGAGGCACCAGCTCGTCGGCGGCCGGCAGCGGGCACGAGGCGAAGGTGTTGGCGGCCGTCTTCAGCTGGTTCTTCTTGGTCTGGGAGAGGTTGGATCCGGACGCCCATTGGATATCCGCCGCCGCGCCCTCCGTGTTGGACGACCTGCCGTCGATGGACACCGTTCCATCGCTGGTGGCGATCGACGCCACCTCGTCTCGGAACGGCAGTACGTAGCTGCCCGAGCCGGGCGCGGCATCCGTGTAGCGGTCGCTGCCGGCGCGCTCGACGACGCAATGCTCCGAGCGGTTGTAAAGAATGGTCTTCTGATTTTTGCCGCTGCCCGATGTTTTCTTGACGATCTTTTTGGGGCTGCCCATAGCGGAGCTGACGGCATCGGCCGGCAGGCGCACGCCTTCCGCGAACGGCACGATGGCGACGCGCACGAAGTTGGCCCGCGCGCTGTCCATGATGACGGTGTTGACGAGCTTGGTCGCCGCGGATTTGAGCGCGGTGATCTTCTCGATCGTCTCCTTCTTCGTCTTCGTGTCCTTCATCGAGCCCGTCACGTCGAGCATCATCGAGATCTCGACGTCGCTGTTCGAATTTCCGCCGGCCTTGAACTGGGCTTTCGAGAATTGCGCTTCGGTGCTGGCGAACAGCGGCAGGCGCTGAATGTGCGCGAGGCTCAAAAAGGTCGTTTGAAGATAGGCGTTGCCGGACGCCTGAAAGCCGATGTTGTCGTCGGTCACGTCGAACGAGATCGTGTCCTCGACGACCGGCGTGCGGTCCTTGGTGTTCTCGGCATAATAGCGCGCCGCCGCCGCGCGTGCGCCTTCGACGTCTTGCTCGTTGAGCTGCAGCACGCGCCCGCCAGCGAGCACGGCGGCGTCCATGGCGGAGATGGTCTGGCTGCGCGCCTGGCTCCAGCGTCCGAGGTCGACGGCGGCGCCGACAAAGACCGCGAGCGCAACGAACATCAGCGCAAACATCACCGCGATGCCGCCGCTCTGATCCTCGGGGAAGGATCGGACGCGGGCGACGAGGGGTCTCAGCGAGACCATGGAGAGGGCGGAGGCGATACGCGAGAACATGGGACGGGCTCCGGAGATGGGCGCCCACAGTCATCCGCGAGAGGCTTAAGAGGCGTAAATTCCGCCGTCCTTTGTGGGATGAACCTTTGAAATATATGTTTTGAGGTAAACAGAGCCGTAAGCGCGTCCGGAAAATTCGATCCATCAGGCAAGGCCGCAGAAAAACAGCAGAATTTTCCGGTTCGAGGTGCGCCCCGCCGGGCCGTCGTCTATAGTGAGCCGAAATCGCACTCTGGAGGCGCCCGGAGCGACGCCAGGCCCATGATCGAAAAGCTTGAATTGCTCCTTGCGCTGGCCCGTGAACGCCATTTCGGCCGCGCGGCGGAAGCCTGCGGCGTCACCCAGCCGACCCTGTCGTCGGCGCTCAAAAGTCTGGAGGATCAGCTCGGTGTGCTGATCGTCGAGCGGGGGTCCCGGTTCCGGCGCTTCACGCCCGAAGGCGAGCGCATCCTGGACTGGGCGCGGCGCATCGTCGGCGACTCGCGCGCCATGCGTCAGGAGATCGAGGCCCTGAAAAAGGGTCTGTCGGGCCATCTGAAGCTCGCGGTCATCCCGACCGCCCTGCCGTTCCTCACTCAGTTGACGGTCCCCATGCGCCGCCGCTACCCGGACGTGCGCCTGACCGTCCTCTCCATGACCTCGGACTCGATCCTCGCCAAGCTCGAGAACCTCGAGGTCGACATCGGGCTCTCCTACGTCGACAACGAGCCGCCGCCCCGATTCGAGACGATCCGCATCTACGACGAGCGCTACGTGCTGCTGGTCGCGCCGGAAAGCCCGCTCGCCAAGCGGGACAAAGTGACCTGGCGCGAGGCGAGCGAGCTCCCGCTGTGCCTGCTGACCCCCGATATGCAGAACCGGCGCCTGATCGACCGCCATTTGGCCGATGCCGGTGCTCTTCGGACGCCGACGCTCGAGAGCAACTCCATGCTCGTGCTCTACGCGCACGTTCGCTCCGGCGAATGGGCCAGCATCCTGCCGTCCAAGCTGGCGGAGACGCTGGATCGGCCGAGTCGGTTGAGGCCAATACAACTGATCGACCCGATCGTCTCGCATAAGATCGGTCTGGTCGTCACCAAGCGCGAGCCCCATTCGCCGCTCGTCGCGGCTTTCATCGCCCATGCGAAACGGGTCGGCGTGCCTCCAGAGGGGTTCCTCGCCTGAGGTGGTCGTGAGCAGGTCGTGCCGATGACGTCTGATAGACGACGTCTATCGTGGCACGAAATGGAAGTATTGATCTTTGCGTCGCGAGAGGTGATCTACACCTGTAATAACTAAAAACAACGTCGGAGGACGCCATGAGCCGCTTCGAGCCCTGGAGCGAGGAGCGTACGATCGAGATCGTCGCGGAGCACTTGGCCCTCGAAGGTCCTTTGATGCCCATCCTGCACGCCGTTCAGCATGCGTTCGGCTGTGTGCCCGAGGACGCGGTTCCCGTCATCGCCCGGGAGCTTAATCTATCGCGGGCCGAGGTTCACGGCGTCGTCAGCTTCTATCATGATTTCCGCCGCGAGCCCGCCGGAAAGCACGTTCTGAAGTTGTGCCGCGCCGAAGCCTGCCAGTCAATGGGCTGCGAGGGCCTCGTCGAGCGCGCCGAGGAGCAGCTCGGTGTCACATGTGGTGGCGAGACCACCGCCGACGGCCAGGTGACGCTGGAAGCCGTCTATTGCCTCGGTCTGTGCGCCACGGCGCCGTCCGCCATGCTGGACGGGCGCGTCGTCGGGCGCCTCGATGCCAATCGCCTGGATCGGTTGTTGAAAGAGACCCGGACATGATGGTGCGGATTTTTGTGCCGCGCGATGCCGCGGCGGTCGCAGTGGGAGCCGACGAGGTCGCGGCCGCCCTCGCCGCAGCGGCCAAGAGCGCCGGCGCCCAGGTCGAGATCGTGCGCAACGGGTCGCGCGGCATGCTGTGGCTCGAGCCGCTCGTCGAGGTCGAGCACGAGGGTGCGCGGTTCGGCTTCGGCCCCGTGACCGAGGATGACGTCGACGGCCTCGTCAAGGCCGGGCTTTTCGATGGCCGTCCCGTCGGCGACATCCGCCATCCGCTCGCGATCGGCATCGTCGATGAGCACCCCTACATGAAGCGTCAGACGCGGCTCACGTTTGCGCGCTGCGGCATCACCGATCCCGTCTCTCTCGCCGACTATCGCGCCCACGACGGCTACAAGGGCCTCGAGCGCGCGCTCGCCATGAAGCCCATCGAGATCGTCGACGAGGTGGCCAAATCCGGGCTGCGCGGACGCGGTGGCGCAGGCTTTCCGACCGGCATCAAGTGGAAGACGGTCCACGATACGCCGATGGGCCAGCAGAAATACATCGTCTGCAACGCCGACGAGGGCGACAGCGGCACCTTCGCCGACCGTATGATCATGGAAGGCGATCCGTTTCTGCTCATCGAGGGCATGACCATCGCCGGGATCGCGGTCGGGGCAACGCGGGGCTACATCTACCTGCGCTCCGAGTATCCCCATGCCGGGAAAGCGCTGAGCACGGCGATCGCCGCCGCCCGCAAGGCGGGCTTCCTCGGCCCGAAGGTCGCGGGCTCCGAGCACGCCTTCGAGCTCGAGGTCCGCATGGGCGCGGGGGCCTACGTGTGCGGCGAGGAGACCTCGCTGCTCGACAGCCTGGAAGGCAAGCGCGGCCTCGTGCGCGCCAAGCCGCCGCTGCCGGCCCACAAAGGTCTGTTCGGCCAGCCGACCGTCATCAACAACGTGCTGTCGCTCTGCGCCGTGCCCTACATCCTGTCCAACGGCGCTCAGGCGTATGCCGACTACGGCATGGGCCGCTCGCGCGGAACGATGCCGATCCAACTCGCCGGCAACATGAAGTTCGGCGGCCTGTTCGAGACCGCGTTCGGCATCACGCTCGGCGAGCTCGTCGACGGCATCGGCGGCGGCACGCATTCGGGCCGGCCGGTCAAGGCCGTTCAGGTCGGCGGCCCTCTCGGCGCCTATTTCCCGCGCGCGCTGTTCGATACGCCGTTCGACTATGAGGCGTTTGCCGCCCGTGACGGCCTCATCGGCCACGCCGGCATCGTCGTGTTCGACGACACGGCGAATATGGCCGGGCAGGCGCGCTTTGCGTTCGACTTCTGCGCCATCGAGAGCTGCGGAAAATGCACGCCGTGCCGCATCGGCTCGACCCGCGGCCGCGAGATGATGGACAAGGTGATGGCGGGCGAGGACACCGCCGCCAGCCTGACGATCATCGAGGATCTTTGCAACACGATGAAGTTCGGCTCGCTTTGCGCCTTGGGCGGCTTCACCCCATATCCCGTCATGAGCGCATTGACGCATTTCCCCGAAGACTTTGGCCGGCCTGCTGGAAAGCTGGCCGAAGCAGCGGAGTAGGATCATGGGCTTGATCGCAGAGATCGACTACGGCACGCCGGCGTCGAAGTCCGAGAGGATGGTGACGCTCACCATCGATGGCGTCGAGGTGACGGTGCCGGACGGCACCTCCATCATGCGCGCGGCCATGGAGATGGGCACGGCGATCCCCAAGCTCTGCGCCACCGACATGCTCGAGAGCTTCGGCTCCTGCCGGCTCTGCCTGGTCGAGATCGAGGGTCGCAACGGCACGCCCGCCTCCTGCACCACGCCCGTTGCGCCGGGCATCACGGTCCATACCCAGACGCCGCGCCTCGCCGCCCTCCGCAAGGGCGTGATGGAGCTCTACATCTCCGACCATCCGCTCGACTGCCTGACCTGCGCCGCCAACGGCGACTGCGAGCTGCAGGACATGGCGGGCGCGGTCGGACTGCGGGACGTGCGCTACGGCTTCGATGGCGCCAACCACGTGTTCGCCAAGAGCCGCATCGACAACACCGCCAACGATCTCTGGCTTTCGAAGGACGCGAGCAATCCGTACTTCACCTACGATCCCTCGAAATGCATCGTCTGCAACCGCTGCGTCCGCGCGTGCGAGGAGGTGCAGGGCACCTTCGCCCTCACCATTTCCGGCCGCGGCTTCGACAGCCGCGTCGCCGCGGGCATGAATGAAGACTTCCTCGACAGCGAGTGCGTCTCCTGCGGCGCCTGCGTCCAGGCATGCCCGACCGCGACGTTGATCGAGAACTCCGTCATCGAGCACGGTCAGCCCGAGCATTCCGCGATCACCACCTGCGCCTATTGCGGTGTCGGCTGCGCCTTCAAGGTCGAGATGCAGGGCGAGCAGGTGGTGCGCATGCTGCCGTGGAAGGACGGCAAGGCCAATCGCGGCCATTCCTGCGTCAAGGGCCGCTTCGCCTACGGCTATGCCACTCACCCCGACCGCATCATGAAGCCGATGGTGCGCGACAAGATCACCGACCCGTGGCGCGAGACCACGTGGGAGGAGGCCATCGGCCGCGTCGCGTCCGACTTCAAGCGCATCCAGGGCCAGCACGGCCGCACCTCCGTCGGCGGCATCACCTCGTCGCGCTGCACGAACGAGGAAGCCTATCTGGTGCAGAAGCTCATCCGCGCCGGCTTCGGCGTGAACAACGTCGACACCTGCGCCCGCGTCTGCCACTCGCCGACCGGCTACGGCCTCAAGACGACGCTCGGCGAATCCGCCGGCACCCAGGACTTCGACTCGGTCGAGCATTCCGATGTCATTATGGTGATCGGCGCCAATCCGCCCGATGCCCATCCCGTGTTCGCGAGCCGCATGAAGAAGCGCCTCCGCGAGGGCGCAAAGCTGATCGTCGTCGATCCGCGCCGCACCGACCTCGTGAAATCCGCGCACATCAAAGCCGATTACCACTTGGCGCTGACGCCCGGCACCAACGTCGCCGTCGTCACCGCCATGGCGCACGTGATCGTCACCGAGGGTCTCGTGAACGAGGCGTTCGTCCGCGAGCGTTGCGAGCAGGAGACGTTCGAGGAGTGGAAGGCGTTCGTTTCCCAGGAGTGCAACTCGCCTGAGGCCATGGAGCGCTACACCGGCGTTCCGGCAGCCGACCTGCGGGGCGCAGCGCGCCTCTATGCGACCGGCGGCAACGCGGCCATCTATTACGGCCTCGGCGTCACCGAGCACTCGCAGGGCTCCACCACCGTGATCGGCATCGCCAACCTCGCCATGGCGACCGGCAACTTCAGCCGCCCCGGCGTCGGCGTCAATCCGCTGCGCGGCCAGAACAACGTCCAGGGCTCCTGCGACATGGCCTCGTTCCCGCACGAGCTCACGGGCTATCGCCACGTCTCCGACCCCGTGACCCGCGGCGAGTTCGAGAAGGAATGGAACTGCACGCTCGATCCGGAGCCGGGCCTGCGCATCACCAACATGCTCGATGCGGCCGTCGAGGGCACGTTCAAGGCCATTTACATCCAGGGCGAGGACATTCTTCAGTCCGACCCGAACACGCACCACGTCGCCGCCGGCCTCGCGGCCATGGAGTGCGTCGTCGTGCAGGACCTGTTCCTGAACGAGACCGCGCGCTATGCGCACGTGTTCCTGCCCGGCTGCACCTTCCTCGAGAAGGACGGCACCTTCACCAACGCCGAGCGGCGCGTGCAACTCGTCCGCACCGTGATGCAGCCGAAGAACGGCTATGCCGATTGGGAGGTGACGCAGCTCATCGCCAACGCGCTCGGCCTCGGCTGGGATTACAAGCATCCGAGCGAGATCATGGATGAGATCGCGCGCCTGACGCCGACCTTCACCGGCATCTCCTTCAAGCGGATCGAGGAGCTCGGCGGCTCCGTCCAGTGGCCGTGCAACGACCAGAGTCCCGAGGGCACGCCCGTCATGCACATGGGCGAGTTCGTCCGCGGCATGGGTCGCTTCGTGACCACCGAGTACGTGCCGACCGACGAGCGCACCGGGCCGCGCTATCCGCTGATCCTGACCACGGGCCGCATTCTGTCGCAGTACAATGTCGGCGCCCAGACGCGCCGCACCGCGAACTCGACGTGGCACCCCGAGGACGTGCTGGAGATCCATCCGCACGACGCCGAGACACGCGGCATCAAGGATGGCGATTGGGTTGCGGTCAAGAGCCGCTCCGGCGAGACGGCGCTGCATGCGCTGATCACCGACCGCGTGGCGCCGGGCGTCGTTTACACGACGTTCCATCATCCGCTATGCCAGGCCAACGTCATCACCACCGACTTCTCGGACTGGGCGACCAACTGCCCCGAGTACAAGGTGACGGCCGTCGAGGTCTCGCGCTCGAACGGGCCGTCGGCCTACCAGCAGGAATACGAGGAGTTCTCGGATCGCACGCGTCACATCGTGCCGGCCGAGGCAGCGGAGTAGGGTGATGCCGGAGACGTCCTTGCGCGTGCCGTCACGCCGCGTCGGACAATCCGGCGTGGTCGAGACGACCCGCCTCATTCCGGATGAGACCCCGGTGGCGCTCGTCTACGACGGCTCGACGCATGCCGTCATGATGGCGACGCCGGCGGATCTCGAGGACTTCGCCGTCGGCTTCTCCCTCACCGAGGGCATCATCGAAAGCCGCGCCGAGATCCGCGAGCTCGAGATCGTGGCGCACGAGAAGGGCCTCGAGGCGCGCATGTGGCTGGCGCCGGCGCGCGGGGCGAGGCATCTCGAGCGTCGCCGCCGCATCACCGGACCGACGGCGTGCGGCCTGTGCGGCGTCGACAGCCTCGAAACAGCCGTTCCCACCCCGCGCAAGGTTCGCGATACCGCCATCACCACGCCGGCCGAGGTGCAGAAGGCGCTCTCCGCCATGCGGCCTGCGCAGACGCTCAACGGCGCGACGCGCGCGGTGCACGGCGCTGCGTTCTGGGACGTGGCGGCCGGCGCGATCACCTTCATTCGCGAGGACGTCGGCCGGCACAACGCCCTCGACAAACTGATCGGGGCGATGGCGATGGCCGGCCGCGATCCGGCCGGCGGCTTTGTCGTCCTCACGAGCCGCGTCTCGGTCGAGATGGTGCAGAAGGCGGCCATGCTCGGCGCCGAGATCATCGTGGCCGTCTCCGCGCCCACGACGCTCGCGCGCCGCGTTGCCGAGGAGGCCGGCATCACGCTGATCGCCGTCGCGCGTGCCGACGCCTTCGAGATTTTCACCTTCCCCCATCGTATCGATCTCGCCGCGCGATCTGGCGACGGCGACCGCCCGGAGAAGAAGCATGCACTCCCCGTCTGACGCACTCGTTCGCATGGCCAACGACATTGGGAAGTTCTTCCGCAGCCAGGGCGAGGAGAGAGGCGTCCCCGGCATCGCGAACCACATCCGACTGTTCTGGGAGCCGCGCATGAAGAAGCAGATCTTCGCGCATCTGGGACAGGGGGGGGCCGGGCTCGATCCCATGCCGCTGAAGGCGCTCCAGCAGCTGAAAGCGGACATGCACGGCATGCCGACCGCCGCCGAGGCCAAGGCCGCGGCCGCGGCGCTTGCCGCCCGCGACAAGGAAAAGCACGCGCTCGGATGAGCCGCGGACCGGCCGCGCGCCCGTCTCCCGCGGCGCGTCGTCCGTCTCCGGTCCGGGTGGGAAACCCTTCGGGTGGGCGGGCGTTGACGCACGAGGGGCGCGTCGCCGGCAGTACGGCGAAACCCGGGAGGCTGCCGATGATCTCCCGAATGTCACACGCGGCCCTGGCGCTCGCTGTCGGAGCCTTTGCGTCCATGCCGGTCGCCGCGGCGTGCGCCGCCGAGCGCCACATCGTCGTCACCGCCGTCGAGCCGAAGGGCGGCGTGACCGTCGACAAGGAGCCGTTTTCCGAGACGCCGCTCCCCGAAGGAGCGGGCTATGTGCTGAAGAAGCCCGACGACAAGGGCCGCTGGGAGATCGCGGTCTACGTCTTCGAGCCGCGCCAGATCCTCGTCGATGAAGGTGACGAGGTGACGCTCGAGTTCGTCGGCCTCAACGGCGCGAGCCACCCGATCACCATCGAGGCCTATGGTCGGTCGTTCGAGCTGAAGCGCGGCCAGTCAAGGCGGTGACCTTCACGGCCGACAAGCCCGGCCGCCACAGCATTGTCTGCGCAGCCCACCAGTTTCCATCTGAAACGGAAACTCTCTAAGCCGCCGCCGGCCGCTCGACGCCGGTTGGCGGCGGGCCGAGCTTCTCGAGCGCCTCGTACTCGCCATCCGTGTAGACGCGCGAGCGCGTGAGGAACCGCACGCCCTCGGGCGCCTCGAGCGAGAAGCCCGAGCCACGCCCGGGCACCACGTCGATGATGAGGTGCGTGTGCTGCCAGTATTCGAACTGAGCGGCCCCCATGTAGAACGGCTGCCCGCCGATCTCGCCCAGATAGACGTCCTGCGCGCCGACGCGGAACTCGCCGCGCGGGTAGCACATCGGTGCGCTGCCGTCGCAGCAGCCGCCCGACTGGTGGAACAAGAGCGGCCCGTGCATGCCGTCGAGCTTGGCGATCATTGCCAGGGCTTCCGGCGTCGCCGATACGCGTTCGACCATCGTGACCTCCATGACGTTTCGGGAGCTGCCGGCGATGACGCCTCAGGTCGGGACCTTGTCTCCCGACGGCACCACGATCGCGAAAAGGTCGGCCAGGGCCGTGAGCGCGCCATCATGCACCGTGGAGGCCGGCAGCTCGCCACCCAGCGGATTGGGCAGCGCCCGCGTCGCCGTGGCATTGCCGACCACGGTCGGCCGATAGCCATGGTTGAACGCGGCCCGCGCCGTCGAGTTGACGCACACATGGGTCATGAAGCCCGCGAGCACAAGATCGGTGACGCCGAGCCGCTTGAGCTCCGCGTCGAGGTCCGTTCCCTCGAACGAGGAGGGATAGGCTTTGGTGATGACTTTCTCGCCGGGTGCGGGCGCAACGACGTCGGCGATGGCGCCGATCGGCGCCGTGGTATCGTAGGGCGTCCCGGGGCCGGCATCGTGCTGGATATGGATCACGGGCGTGCCCGCGTCACGGGCCCGCTTGAGGAGCGC
>WBZR01001772.1_pt1 | contig 25221 bp, 23 predicted proteins | sample 5204231 | NCBI WGS metagenome assembly WBZR01 (sample SAMN12412403, study PRJNA552823) | activated sludge metagenome | isolation source: activated sludge from anammox sidestream of wastewater treatment plant... | place: USA: Virginia | collected 2017-08
TGAGAGCCCGGGCCCAGGCGTTGGCCGCCCGCTGAGTCAGGGGCCGGGCGAAGGCCTGTCCACACCACGCAAATGCCCCACAAAGAGGGGCAGATGGCCCGCGAGTGGCCAAAATCCGTCGCCAGGACCCCGCGCACCCGGCGTCAATAGCCACCCAGCCTCGTCTCTGCCGTCCTCGGCGTCTATGAACGCCAATGATCAGCGAATCCCTACGTCGCGCTCCCCGCTGTCGTCCTTGGTACGCTCTACGCCCTGCTCAACTAACGCCGCCCTCCACCACGTCACCCGGCCCGCGCGCCCGCAGGCCCGGCACGAGAGTCGCCCCTAGCTAACCGGCACGCCACAATCCCCCTATGAGCGCAAGCCCGGCGTCGTCGCGCCCGACCGTCGATGTGGTCATCCCCGTCTATAACGAGGTCAAGGTCCTCGAAGACAGTGTCCGCAAGACCCTCGTGCTCTTCGACGCACAGCCCCAGTACGACTGGCACCTCGTCATCGCCGATAACGGCTCGAACGACGGCACCGGCGACCTTGCCAGGCGCCTCGAGTCCGAAGACCCCCGTGTCCGTGCCCTCCTGCTCACCATCAAGGGCAGGGGGCTCGCGCTGCGCGAAGCCTGGCTCACCGGCACCGCCGATGTCGTCGCTTACATGGACGTGGACCTCAGTACCGACCTGCGCCACCTCCCCCGGCTCATCAAGATGGTTGCGGAAGATGGCTGCGACGTTGCGATTGGCTCGCGTCTCGCCAAAGGCTCGAAGACCGACCGGCAGCTCAAGCGCGAAATCACCTCGCGCGGCTACGTCTTCCTCATCCGTGCAACGTTCCCCCGGCTCCGCATTACCGATGCGCAATGCGGCTTCAAGGCGCTCAACCGGAGAGCCGTCGAAGCGATCGTCCCCCTCATCGAGAACCGCATGTGGTTCTTCGATACCGAACTTCTCATCCTTGCCCAGCGCCACGGCTTCAAGATCTGCGAACTCCCCGTCCGGTGGGTCGAAGACACTGACTCCAAGGTGCACATCCTCAAGACCGCCACCGAGGATGTCCGGGGCCTCCTCCGCATGCGCTTCTCCCGCAAGTAGCCGTCACCCGCCGCCACGGGTCGCGCCTATACCACCGCGCTGGTAAACGCATCGTCCGTCGTTTGATCGCCGCAGGGGCCGATGGTATAACTCTCCATTGCTACGAGATTCACAAAGTGCGTGGAGTGCGCTGCCCAGCGCCTGCTCACCCCACGCTCCCGAGGGGGAGGCCGGACGGTTGGAGTTCTCAAATCTACCGCATGACGTCGCCGAAACACTCGAGCTTGTGTTTGTTGGCATCACCATCGTCGTCTCCCTTGCCATCATGGTCGTTCTCGGCCAGTGGTGGCAGAAGTAAGAGGACCTGATACCGATGGCCGTCGAATCGCCAACCAAGCCGACCTTCGCCGATAAGCTCTACGACAAGCTCTTCCATAACTACATCTGGAAGTCCATCTTCCGGACCGGTTACCCGAACACCCCGCGTAACCAGATGCTCGTCGTGGCGACAAACGTCTTCCTCCACCTCCACCCCACGCGCATCCATCGAACCCACGTCAAGATCACCCACACGTATTGCCTTGGCGGGCTCTCTTTCTTCATGTTCCTGGGCCTTACCGTCACTGGCATCCTGCTGATGTTCTACTACGTGCCCAGCGTCGAACGCGCGTACCTGGACATCCAGAATATCCAGACAACCGTCCAGTTCGGACAGCTCATGCGTAACATGCACCGCTGGATGGCCCACGCCATGGTCATCCTCGTCTTCTTGCACATGATGCGCGTCTTCTATACCGGTGCGTACAAGCCCCCGCGCGAATTCAACTGGGTCGTGGGCGTCATCCTTCTCGTCCTCACCTTCCTCCTCAGCTTCACCGGCTACCTGCTCCCCTGGGACCAACTCGCCTTCTGGGCAATCACTGTCGGCACCAACATCGCCGGCTCCGCCCCCGTCCTTGGCCCCAAGACGCGCTTCTGGCTCCTCGGCGGCTTCGAAGTCGGCCCCGACTCTCTCATCCGCTTCTACACCCTGCACGTCATCGGGTTGCCGCTGCTGGCTGCCATCTTCATGGCCGTCCACTTCTGGCGCATCCGCCGAGACGGCGGACTCGCCCGGCCGCTCTAGACCCGATATCGCAGTCAGGATAGGAACGTCATGGCAACAGCTGTAGTCGCCCGACCAGTCACCCGCCCTCAGCCGCGGGCTCGTGATGAGGAAGTCCTCGTCTGGCCTGATCTCGTCTTCATCGAGTTCGTCGCCGCGATGGTCTTCACCCTCACCATCTTCTTCCTCTCGGCCGTCATGAATGCGCCGATCCTCGACCAGGCGAATGCCGACGTAACGCCTAACCCGTCGAAGGCCCCCTGGTACCTCCTCAACCTGCAGGAACTGCTCCTGCACATGAACGCCGCCATGGCCGGCGTCATCATCCCCACCATCTGGCTCGTCATCATGGGCGCCTTCCCCTACTTCGATCGCGATAATGAGGGACAGGGCGAATGGTTCGGTACCGAGAACTCGGTCCGGATCACCGTTGCCAGCGGGGTCGTCGGATTCGTTGGTACCTGGGCACTCATCCTCTGGGATACCGGCAAGGCCGCCTACCTCATTCACAAGTGGTTTGGTATCTCCGGTGGCGACAGGCTTCGCTTCCTCGAGAACGTCCGCTCCATCCAGTCGCAGCTCCCGTGGCCCGAATGGTCCACGCACATCCCCTACCTGCCCTTCAAGGTGAACCTCCTCGACCAGGAGTTCCTCAACCTGAACTTCCCCGCCTGGCTCGTCGAGCAAGGCATCCCAATCGCCGTTCTGGTTGGGCTTCCCTGCCTCCTCATCTACACGCTCTGGCGGATGGGATGGGTCGTTACCCGGCGCGATGCACTCCTTGCCCTCTTCAGCGGCTTCGTCGCGGCCTATGGCGTCCTCACCCTCTGCGGTACCGCCTTCCGCGGCCAGGGCCAGGAACTCGTCTTCCCCTGGGAGCTCAAAGTCAGCGAAGGCATCCCGGGCCAGGAGTAGGCAGACAGATATGGCAGCACAGCAAGCGAACCCCCGCGCCGGCCGCATCGAAATCGTGCGTCAGGCCGAAGCCCGCAAAATCGCCCGCCGCTCGTTCCTCCGCGTGAGCGTCTTCGCCGGCCTCACCCTTGGCCTCGGTGCCTGGACAGCGAGCTTCCTCGGCTTCTTCAACCGGCGAAAGCCCGTCGGCTTCGGCGGCATGGTCACGGTCACGAAGTCGCAAATTCCCCAGCCCGGCGCCGAACCAGGCCGCATTTCCGAGGGCAAGTTCTGGCTCTCCAACCTCCAGGGCGCCGAGGGCGATGTCCTCGGGGTTGGCGGTACCGGTGGCCTCCTTGCTCTCTACTGGAAGTGCCCCCACCTTGGCTGCACCGTCCCCTGGAACCCCAGCTTCGATGGCGGCTCCGTCAACTTCCCCGGCATCATCGGCTGGTTCCGTTGCCCCTGCCACGGTTCCACCTACTCCCGCGCGGGAATCCGCGTCTTCGGACCGGCACCGCGCGCCATGGATACCATGCTCCTTACTATCAATGCCGATGGCTCACTCAGCGTGAACACCGGGAAAATCACCCTTGGCGGCGCCGACAATCCGCTTCGCGCAGTCGCCTACAACGGTTAGGAAGAGGGACGAGTGAACACCCAGAAACAGATCCTGCTCATCGTCATCCTCTTCTTCACCATGGTAGGCGGCTGCGCCGCCTACACCGCCTTCGATATCCCCCACCGCGCCGTCATCCAGACCGAGTGGACCAAGGAAGAGTCCGTAACCCGCGGCGCACTCCTTTTTGCGAACAACTGCCGCACCTGTCACGGCATCAAGGGCGAAGGTGGCGTCGGCCTTCCGCTCAACAAGGATGAGTTCAAGAACCAGGACCCGCTCGTCCTCGCCGCAAACCGCGCAATGCTCACCCGGACACTCGATTGCGGCCGCGCCGGAACGCTTATGCCCGCCTGGCTCAAAGACAACGGCGGCGCGCTCAACGTCCGCCAGATCGAGCACCTGGTCGACTTCCTCACCGCTCCGCTCGACCCGTCAGTCAAAGACGAAACGGGGAACGCCACCAACAAGGGATGGCTTGAAGCCGTCGAGTTCGGGCAAAACCTCAACCGCGAGACCAACGCCGTCGTTGGCGGAGACACCCTCGATACCATCGCCAAGCAGCATGTCATCGGTTACGAGGAACTCGCGTCCCTCAACAAGATAGACGTGAACAACCTCGATACCTACCTGAAGGCTGGTAGCTCACTTAAAATCCCCGGCTTCAAGGGGATGCCCGACGGATACACCTACCACGTCTACAAGGACAACGAGACCATCCGGAAGATCGCCGACTCCCAGCACGTTGGCGCGATGATCCTTGCCGACCTCAACAACATTCCCTACAGGTTCACCGAGGGCAAAGATAAGGCCGAATACACCCTCCTCGATGCCAATAACGAGAGCATTCCCGGCCTCTTCCCCGGCGACACCATCCAGCTCCCAGAAGGCGCTCGCTACACCGTCGCCGCTGGCGACACCATCCAGTCAATCGCCGACCGTCACGGCATTCAGCCGAACGCCCTCACCGGCGCAAACAACGATCTCCTCTCCGGCCTCGAGAACGACAAGGAGATCGACCACGAGCGCAAGCTGAAGCTCCCCGCTGACGCGAAGGCAGTCGTGCAGGCCGGCCAGACGACGGCACTGATTGCCAGCCAGCATGGCCTCACCCCCGCCGACCTTGAAAAGGCCAACGGGCTTCCCGCGGGCGCTCCCGTTACCCCCGGTCAGCAGCTCACCCTCCCGGCCGATACCCGCTACACCATCCAGACGGGCGACACCCTCGCCAAAATTGCGGCCGCGCACGGTATCACGGCCGATGACCTGGCCAAGGCGAACAACATCGCCCCCAACGCCGCAATCAGCCCCGACGTCGTCCTCGCACTGCCCAAGATTGACAAGTACACCGTCAAGGGGCAGTCACTCAAAGACGTCTCGCAGACCCTTTCGAACGTCTCGCCCGAAAGCCTGGCTGAGACCAACGGGGTTCCGGCGAACGCCATTATCCGTATCGGCACCAACCTCGCCCTGCCAGCCGACGCCTGGGGCTCAGCTCCACCCGATGCCCGGAACAATGGCCTCGCCTGCGTCCAGTACGCGGTGCCCAATAGCACCTTCCAGACGCTGCCAGGGCTTGCCACCGCAACCCCCGAAGCCGATCAGAATGCCCCCGAGGAGATCTCGAAGGACGTCACCATCACCGGCCATGCCAATGACTGGACGGTGACCGCCGATGGAAAGGCTCAGGAACCCAATAAGGGTATCATCAGCATCGCCAAAGGCACGGTCATCAAGTTCACCGTCGCCGTTGGCCTTCACACCCTCAATATCAACGGGAAGAACGACGACCCCATGAACTTCAAGGCCGGCGATCCTGAACGCACCATCACCTTCAACACCGCCGGCAAGTTCACCATCAAGTGCGACTACCACCCCGACATGCTCGCGACGGTCTTCGTCCAGTAGCTCCCCGCGAGACACGAACGCACCAACCACGGGCCCGGGCAACCGGGCCCGCTTCTTTCCCCGGCGACTTGTCACTTGCCACGTCCGGGGCTTAGGATCCGCCTCACAATCAGCAGGTACGCCGGTGCGCCGTGCCGTGCCTTCTTCAACGAATTTTTTGGGGGTTTCTCATGCCAGCTCAGACCGGCAAGCGCTACACCTGCCCGAACTGCGGGTCCGAGTTCATCGTCACCAAGGGCGGCGACGGTGAAATCACCTGCAACGGCACACCGCTCGAACTCAAGAAATAACCAGCCCAACGCGTAGAGAAACGGAGTAAGAACATGGCAGTGCAACTTGGTAAGCGCTACAAGGACGAGCAGACTGGCATCGAACTGCTCGTCATCAAGCCTGGCAACTGCGAGCTCAAGGTCGACGGCCGGGATATGGAACTCCTCCAGCCCAAGGTCCTCCCCTCCGCCGACTAACCCCGGCAGCCGGGTTCAACAGCGACGAAAGCGCGGGCTCACGAGCCCGCGCTTTCGCTTTTCTATGAGCCCGCCATGGAGTTCACCGTGATGGGAGCGCGAAGGGTCAGCCTGCTGCGGTGTAAGCAAGCGAAGCCGCTTCAGATGATGCTCCACCCAGATGGGGGGCCGTTGGGAGCGGGGCCCGGGAGCCTTGTCGTTGAATCGCTCCTGCTTCTTCCGGATCGCCCGGGCAAACTCCCCATACGCCCGGTACTGCTGTCCGAGCGTAGCCGCGTAACTTCCCGGTGACGATGAGGCCATCGCAGCAGCACACGTCATACGGTACCGGCTCTCCATCCGGTCCAGCTCCGCCAGGTCGTCTTCGATCTCCTTGCCCAGCCCCAGCCACTCCGGTACCAGGTTCGCATTGCGCAACATCTTGAATCCGAGCCAGTTGTCTCCCGCAAGCTGCTCGGCGAGCGTGGGTGGTGGCAGCGGTTTGCCCGCACCCTCCAGGTTGTCAAACGCCCCGGCCGACATAGCGTCCTGGATCTGCGATTCGATCAGCTTCTCGAGCCCCACGTCCCGAGTGTAGCCCCTCATCCGGCAGGCACGCACCCGGTCGACCTGCGCGTTCAAATCGACAATTGCGAACCCGGATGCTACCTTGGAAACCCTGCGGCCCTCATGGGAGGGCGATTCGTGCGCAAGAAGGTGGGGTGAGACCCCCTGGCAGAAGTCATTGTCGGCGACAACGAGTCGTTCGAAGGTGCGCTCAAGCGTTTCAACAAGCGCGTCCAGCAGGATGGTATCCTTGCGGAAGCGCGCCGCCGCGAACACTACGAAAAGCCGAGCGTCAAGCGCAAGAAGAAGGAAGCCGCCCGCCTGCGCAAACTGCGCAAAAAGCAGCTCCGCAGCGAAGCCCGAGCCCTCAGCCGCCGGTAACAGGCGGCATCGTCTCGAATATCCGCAACGGGCCCGGCATCACCGGGCCCGTTCCGATCCCGTCACCCCGCCACGAGGCCGCATCCATGTCCACCCTCAAAGACCGCATCCAGTCCGAACTCGCCGACGCCATGCGCCAGCGCGATGAGACCCGCAAGTCCACCTTCCGCATGCTCATCGCCGCCATCAAGAACGCCGAGATCGAACACCGCGGCGAACTCGACGACACCGCCGTCATCGCCGTCATCCAGAAGCAGGCCAAGCAACGCCGCGAGAGCATCGCCGAGTTCGAGAAAGCCAGCCGCCAGGATCTCGTTGACAGGGAAGCAGCCGAACTTGCCATCCTCGAGCAATACCTGCCCCGCCAGGCCGGCCGCGACGAGATCGAAGCCGCTGCCCGCGCCATCATAGCCAGCACCGGCGCCACCTCCGCTCGCGACATCGGCAAGGTCATGCCGCCCATCATGAAACAGTTCGCCGGCCAGGCCGATGGCCGGCTCATCAATGAAATCGTCCGCGGCCTCCTCGCCCCGTGAATTCCATCCCGAAGAACCGGTCGCGGCGAGGCCTTCACCCTACCGCCGGGGCCGCCGATCGTCGATAGTAACGGTGACGATGCCGATTCGCGCCGTGCTCTTCGATTGGGGCGGGACTCTCGTCCATCAGCCCGCTACGCCACCCGAAACGGCCTACGCGGCTGTTGCAAAGTACGCCCGCCAGAAGCTCTTCCTTGCCCTTCGCGACCAGGTCTTTGAACTCGCCTTCACCGAGGCCGTACGCGAACTCGACGCTGCTGACGCATGCCCTGCGCTCGATCTCCTGGTCAACGCTGCATTCGAACGCCTCGGTTGGAGCCTCGATGGCGACGACATCGCCGAATGCACCCGCCGCTTCTTCACCGAAGCGACGGCGAAGGACACGGTTTTCGACGATGCTCGAGCGCTGCTTGCCTCGCTCAAATACCGCGGCTACCGCACCGGTGTTGCTACCAACAGCATCTACCCCGGCAGCATGTATACCAGCCTCCTTGCCGATCTTGGCCTGACCGGCCACCTCGATTGTTTCGTCACCTCCGCCGATACGGGCCGCCCAAAGCCAGCCCCCGATACCTGCATCCGCGCCCTCGAGGCCATCGGTGGCGACCCTCACGAAACCCTGTTTGTTGGCGATACGCTCGAAACCGATATCGTGGGCGCCCGGGCCGCCGGCATGCGCGCTATCCTCCTCGACCGTGCTGGCCGCCATCACGAAGGCGCCGGGTACCTCGTCGTCGAACGGCTCTCTGCCCTCAATGAGCTCCTCGGTGAAGGGACAGCCGTCTGAACCACGGCGCCCCCGGTATCCCGAACCTGCCACGCCCGGGTTGGTAGAATCAGAGACAGATGTCCAACCGGCCGGTGCCCCGCGTCGTTTCGCGCCTCTCCGCCGCGATCTTCGGCCTTCTCATGGCCCTGGCCACGCTCGCCCTCGTCGTTCCCCTGCTCCCACTCTCACAGGACGTCCACGAAGGGGATATCGCACCGCGAACCCTCAGCGCCCCACGCACTGCAACCTTCGAGTCCGCAGCCGCCACGAGGGCCGCGCGAGACCTCGCCGCAACCAGGGTCGCAGATGTTCCCCTCCCTCTCGACCAGTCCATCCGTGCCAGCCAGGCCGATAAGCTGGATCGCCTGCTCGACCAGGTGCGCGGACTCCGTATCCGAAGCGACCTCAACGCAGCACAACGCCTCGAACAGATTGCCGCCATCCCCGGCGCCGAAAACCTCAGCAACGCCGGGCGCAACGCCCTGCTCGCCCTCGATGCCACGAAGTACGACACCCTTCAGCGTAGCGCCGATGCGGCGCTCGCCGAGATCATGGGCAAGACCATTCAGAAAGGCGATATCACCACCCGTATCGATGAGTATCTGGGCCAGGCCGGCCGCTTCCCCGAAAACACCACCCCCGCAGAAATCACCGCTCTTCGCGAGGTCCTCAAGGCCTTCGTTACACCGACATTCCAGGTTGACACGGCTGCCACGCAGCGAAAGAAGGATGATGCCCGCGCAAACGTCGCGCCCATCGTCAAGACCTACTCCCAGGGTCAGGTCATCGTCGGCGAAGGCGACCGTATCACCGCCGAGGCGATTGAGGCGCTGGATGCAACAGGCGTCATCTCGCCCGGTTTCGACCTTTTTGACTTCCTCGGTGGCGCCGTCGCTGCAATTGCGCTCGGCGTTACGCTCGCCGCGGCTGTCTGGCGCTTCCAGCCTTTCGCAGCACAGGCGCGCCGCCGAATGGCGCTCACCGGCATCGCTATCGTCGCTGCCCTCACGGTGGTGCGCGTTGCCTTTCCGGTCATCGCTCCCGACACCGATCGCCACTTCCTGCTCTTTGCCGTCCCCATCGCTACAGCAGCGATGATCGCCGCAGCCTTCGGAGACCTCGCCTTCGCTTCCGTCGTCGCGATCGCAACCGGGCTCTTCGCGGCCTTCATCGGGGCAACGCTGCCCCAGATCGCGGGTGCGTCGTTCATCGACTCCCTCGAACCGGTCGAATTCGTCGCTGCGGCCACCGCCTCGGGGCTCGCCGGTGCCGCCGCCGTCTACCGTGCTGAGCGCCTTGGACGCTACGCCCTGGCCGCCGCTGTAGCCTCAGGAGCGAGCTTCGCCATGATGATGGCCATCTGGCTCATCAGCGCCCCCCACGATGATCTGGAAATTGCGTGGATCGCGCTCGTCTCGAGCGTCAATGGCATCGGGTCGGCGATCATCGCCCTCGGCGTCTTCGTCATCCTTTCAATCGCCCTTGGCGTCACCACCCGGCTCCACCTCATGGAACTCGCCCAGGCCGACCATCCCTTGCTACGCCGCCTGCAGGACGAGGCGCCCGGAACGTATCACCACTCGATGATGGTCGGCGCCCTCGCCGAGCGTGGCGCTGCGCAGATCGGCGCCGATGCCCTCCTCGCCCGCGTCGGCTCCTACTACCACGATATTGGCAAGATCTCCCGGCCCGGCCACTACGTCGAAAATATGCTCGAAGAGGGTGTAAGCCCCCACGAATCCCTCACCCCGATCGAAAGCGCCTGTGTCATTCGCGAGCACATCCCCGCGGGCCTCGAAATCGCCCGTCGCTACCGCCTTCCCGCTGCGATTCGCGCCTTCATTCCCGAGCACCACGGCACACGGCTCGTGACCTACTTCTATCGCAAGGCGGTGCAGGATGCGGGAGGAGCCGTCGATGCCTCCCCGTTCCGTTACTCGGGGCCCCGCCCACAGACGCGTGAGACCGCCATCGTCATGCTTGCGGATTCGTGCGAGGCCATCGCCCGTGCCTCCGATGCCAACCGCGATATCGATAGCCTGGTCGATGGTGTTTTCGCCGAGCGCCTTCGCGAAGGACAGCTCGATGAGTGTGACCTCACCATGCGCGAACTCCAGGCCCTTGCCGCCTCATTCAAAGCGACACTCACCGCCGTCTACCACCCGCGCGTCCCCTATCCCCAGCCCACCCCCGAGGAACTCGCCAATCTCGCCCGCATCGCCCAGGCCTAGCGATTTCCGATTGTCGATTGTCGATTGCCGATTAGCTGATACGCCTGGTCCTCCTGGGTCACTCGCTTCGGGCTCAGTTCAGTGGTGCTGAGGCGCGGCAGCTCGAGCAATCACCAATCGACAATCGACAATCGGCAATCGCCAATCGGCAATCGTCAATTGAAAACGGCGAGGCCCTGCCGGATCATCGACTCCCAGATGCGGTTGCCATCGTCGCCGCCGAGCAACTGCTCGGGCGCGCGTTCCGGGTGGGGCATCATCCCCAGTACATTCCCCCGGGCGTTGATGATCCCCGCGATGTTGTTGACCGACCCGTTCGGGTTTGCCCTGTCCGTCACCGCGCCCGAGGCGTCGCAGTAGCGAAATACCACCCGCCCCGATGCCTCGATCTGCGAGAGCGTTGCTTCGTCGGCATAGTAGTTGCCCTCGCCGTGGCTGATCGGTATGTGCAGGACACTGCCCTGCGGGATTCCACTCACCCACGGGCTTGGCCCGCCCTCGCGCCGCAGGTACGTCCACTCGCACCGGAATTCCAGCGAGTCATTCCGCATCAGTACGCCCGGCAGCAACCCGCTCTCGCACAGCACCTGGAACCCGTTGCAGATGCCAATGACGGGCCGCCCCTGCGCCGCAAACTCCATGACCGAATCCATCACCGGCGAGAACCTGGCGATAGCCCCGCAGCGCAGGTAATCCCCATATGAAAACCCACCCGGCAGCACCACTGCGTCGTAGCCGCTCAGGTCCGTCTCGCGATGCCACACGATGTCGGCCTGCTGTTCGAGCACGTCGTGAAGCGCGTGCTTGCAGTCGCGGTCACTCCAGGTCCCGGGGAAACGGATAATCGCAAATCGCATGAGTCCAGTGTAATTGGGCCCCGTTCGAGCCGCGAACCGCCCTCTGCCCACCGGCATTCCGCCCAGGCGAACGGATTGACGGCGCCTGCGGTTCACCCGCCCCAGGAGCCTCGCCTGCCCACGCCTTCACTCCCGATCGCGAGCATCTATCAGAAATTCCCCGAATAACCTAGACAGCGAGCTGACATGTACGCTACAAATCGCGCGATCGACATGATCTGGCGCGGGGCTTGACGCCCGGCCAAGGGAGAGTTCCAGTGACAGCTGTACCCGCCAGCTTCGAAATGAGCCCCGGCTCCTTTCCGGCCACCCTCGATGTCGACCCGCCCGAGATGCAGAACCGGCTCTCGGTGCTTCTCCGAATCATCTACGCCATTCCGATCATGCTCATGGCCGCGGTTATCGGCCTCGTCGCCGGCATCATGACGGTCATCGCCTGGTTCGTCATTCTCTTCACCGGGAAGTACCCCGCCGGTATGGCCACCTTTGTCGCCAACACGCTCGGCTTCGGCGCCCGCGCCTCGGGCTACATGTACCTTCTCACCGATAAATACCCGCCGTTCTCGCTCGAAGGCGATGCCTCCTATCCCATCCGGGTCAGCATCACCCCGCAGATCGATGGCCGCAATCGGATGACGGTCTTCTTCCGGATTATCATGGCCATCCCCCACGTCATCATCCTTTCGGCCTTGAACTACGCCATGGAAGTCATCGGCTTCATCGCCTGGCTCATCGCCCTCTTCACCGGCACCATCCCCGCCGGACTCCACAACTTCATCGCCGGCTACGTCCGTTGGAGCCTTCGCGCCAATGCCTACGTGGCGCTCATGACCGACACCTATCCTCCGTTCAGCCTGAACTGAGCAACAATGGTGACTCGCAGCCGCGGCTCCCCTTCGGAAGCTGCACGGGGGCCGCGGCTCCGTGTCTGTGGAGTCACAGCCCTCGATACGGCATGATCGCCGCAACCTCGGCGAAACGGAGCGCGCACCGCCATGAGCGATGACACCGTCCAGCAGCTCGAACGGCTCGAAGCCCTCCTCGCCCGCGGCGCGCTGACCGGCGAGGAGTTCGCAGCCGCCAAAGCTCGCCTCCTCGCCGCCCCCGAACCACTGCTCGGCCAGGAATCCCTCCCCGGTCCGCTCGACATCCCGCCACCCCCGACAGTCTTCCCGCCGCCCCGCGAAAAGCCCCTCCACGAATCACCCTCCGCCTCCACCGAGCCCCCCGTTTTCGCCGGCGCGGGTCCCGACGACGCCACCATCTTCGACAGCTCGAGCACCGCCGGCTCCGACACCTCCAGGTGGGACGACACCATTCTTACTCCTGGCGAGGGCCTGGCCGGCGCCGCTGCCTCCCCCCCTCGCGTGGCCGTTGCCGCGGTCCCTCCCTCTTCCCTCCTCCCTCCTCGTTACCCCGTCACCTACGATGTTGCCTACCCCGAACACCTCAGCCGCTGGAAGACACTCCTGCGCTTCCCTCTCCTCGTTCCCGTCTGGCTCTTCCTGTATCTCGTCCAGTCGGCGCTCTGGTCCCTCCTCTCCATCGGCTGGGCCACCGTCTTCCTGAAAAAGAAGTACCCCTCCTGGGCCTTTGCCGGTGCCGCCGGCGCAACATCCTACGGCGCGCGGGTAATCGCCTACACCCTCCTCCAGACCGATAGATTCCCGAGCTTCGACCGTGAGTCGAGCCCCGTGACCCTCGAATTCGACCCGCCTCCGAGTGGCCAGCTAAGCCGCTGGCGTGTCCTCTTCTGGAAGTCAGCCCTCCTCATCCCCCACCTCGTCGTTCTCGGCGCCCTCCAGATGGCGCTCTTCGTCGTCACCATCCTCGCCTGGTTTGGCATCGTTTTCAGCGGCCACTACCCCCGGGGAATGTTCCCCTTTGCCACCGGCGTTATGCGCTGGCACTATCGGGTGTTCAGCTACTTCGCAAGCTTCAACGACCGCTATCCTCCCTACTCCCTCTCCGCCGAGGCAGGGCCAGCCGGGAAACAGGCAGTGACGTGGTCCGCGATCGGCGGCCTCGCCAGTGCGGCTGGCCTCACAACCCTCGTTATCGTCGGTGTTATCGTCGGCTCCAGGCCCGACGTCGTGTACGCCGACTATGCCGCGCTCAAACACGGGCAACCAACATCTACCGTCTACTACGACACCACCGATGGCGGCGAGATCGGTGTGAGCCTCGTGCGCGTCACCGACCCAGGCGACGGTCTCGCCCGCATTCTCACCCCAACATCCCTCGAACGCGTGGTCGTCTTTGAATGGAGCATCGTCAACTTCTCCGGCTCCAGCCGGCGTATCCCTGTCGATGCAGCATGGCTCAAAGCTGAAGCTGGCGGCAAGAAGCATGATTACGATCCCCAGATTCTGACCATCGAGGGGCGCACTGCCCCTGGCGCCGTCGAAAGCGGTGACACAGTCACCATGCGTGCCGTCTTCGTGATTCCGAAAACCGCGGAGCCGCTCGAGTTGCACTTCGAGGCTGGCTTCACCGGCCTGGGTGGTATCCGCTACGAGTTCGAGTAGCACTGCTACACTCCATGCCATGTGGATCGGGCTCGTTCGGCGCTTGGTTGCGAACCCGGGCTCTGCTCTGGTTGGCGGGATGCTGAAGTGCGCTATGGCAACTCCTCTATGAGGCGCACGAAGATCGTCTGTACCCTGGGCCCCGCATCCTTCGACCCGAACACGCTTGCCGCGATGATCCGTGCCGGAATGGACGTGGCCCGCCTCAACACCAGTCACGGCACGCTTGACCAGCACCTGCAGTCCATCAGGCTCGTTCGCTCCGTCGCCACTGCCGCACAACGGCCGGTTGCCGTCCTGATGGACCTCTCCGGCCCCAAGCTTCGCACCGGGCCCAATGTCGGCGGCCGCCCGCTCTTGCTCGAAACCGGCAGCGAAATCGATGTAACGCCGAACACCATCGAGAGCCGCCCCGGCCTCATCGGCGTCGAATATCCGAGCCTCACGACAGACGTTCGCACTGGCGACCGCGTTCTCCTCGATGACGGCAACCTCGAACTCGAAGTCCTCGCCGTCACACCCGGTGCCCTGCGCTGCCGTGTCGTCCTCGGCGGCGAACTCGGTGAGCACAAGGGTGTCGCGTTCCCAAACACCACCCTCACAGCCCCGTCGCTTACCAGCCGCGACGAGGAGTACGTGAAAGCCGGCGTTGCAGCGGGTGTCGATCTCTTCGCGCTCAGCTTCGTCCGCGATGCTACCGACATCCTCCGCACCCGCGACCTCATACATAGCCTGGGTGGCGACATCCCTATCGTCGCGAAAATCGAGCGCCGGCAGGCCATCGACAATCTCGAGGAGATCGTTACCGCGGCCGACGGTGCAATGGTTGCGCGCGGTGACCTCGGCGTAGAACTCCCGCCCGAAGAGGTTCCCGTCCAGCAGAAAGTGATTATCGCTGCCTGCGGCCGGGCAATGATCCCGGTGATCACTGCAACCCAGATGCTCGAGTCCATGGTTTCATCGCCCCGCCCCACGAGGGCCGAGAGCAGTGACGTCGCCAACGCCGTCTGGGAGTTCTCCGATGCGCTGATGCTCAGCCAGGAGACGGCGGTCGGCCGTTACCCCGTCGAGACCGTCGCCATGATGGACCGGATCATCCGCCGCGCCGAACAGCAGATGCCAGCCGACCCTGATATCCATCTCCCGGCCGGTGCCGACGACCACTCCTACGTGGTGGCCCTGGCCGCCCGAAACATCGTCGAATCCGACCCCAACATGCGCGCCATCGCCTGTTTCACACGGAGCGGCTACACAGCGCGCCTCGTCTCCAAGGTGCACCCGAATGCACCGATCTTCGCACTCACCCCGAACGAGCATGTTTGCCGCCGCCTCGCCCTGGCGCGCTCCGTCGTCCCGATCCTTTGCCCCGTTGTTGACACAGCCGACGGCGTGTTTCGGCAGGTCGACACCCTGCTCGTCGAGCGTGGCTTCCTCCACGACGGCGACGAGGTGGTGGTCCTCGCCAGCCTCCCCGTCCATGCATCAGGCAGTACCAATTTCCTCAAGCTCCATCGTCTCGGCGAATCGGCGGCTTACCCGTGAGCGGCGCCCGCCGAACCACCGTCGTCGTTGCCGAGGCAGCCGATCCAGTCCAGGCCGAAATCTGGGTCGACGCCCTTCGCGATGCCGGGATTGATGCCGCCACGTTCGAGCGTGGAGTCGGCGCGGCCCTCGGTGGAGCGGTCACCTCCGGTGTCTCCCGCTTCCCGGTCGTCGTTGCCACTACCGATGTCGTCGCGGCCCGCAACATCATCACCGAGCTCGATGGTGCCGATTATCTGGCACCATTCCGCGACGCCTCCGATCAGCGCGAGCGCCGGGCCCGTGCTTTCCTGGCCGTCGCTGCGATCGTCGCATTGATCATCTTGCTCGCCGGCGCCTCGCGAATCGCTGCTGGCTGATCGGCCGGTGTCTCAACACCTTTCGCGACCTCGGCGATCCCGTCTGCGACTGACCCGGCGCGAGTGAACACCCACACCGAACCCCGGCGGCACCGGCACCTGCCGGCCTTCGGCGAGCCGGTGCGAGCAATCACGCGGCGATGGCGTCGAGCCGCGGCTCCTCTTTGCGGCGCATCGGCTTCGCATCCTCCACCTCGCGCAGCACGTCCGTCGCGTACAGCGACTCGAGGTCGTACTCGTGGATCCGCGCGGTCACCGGCACGTCCAGCATCCGGAACCCGTCGCTCACCGGGATAATCCCCGGCACTCGCTTGAGATACGTCCACGACTGCTCGCGGGTGCACTCCACGAGCATCACGCAGAATCCCGCACCACCCAGGTGGGCCAGGAAGTCCGAACTCCTCGTCAGCCGCTTGAGCAGCTCAGCCAGCGCGACGACTGCGCGGTCGGCGAACTCGCCCCCTCGCCGTGCCCGGATCGTTTCGATCTCGTCGAGCGAAATCTGGATGAGCACAAACGGCTCATGCGCCGACCGTGCCCGCGGCATCTCCCGCCGAAGCTCGGCGAGCAGGTAGTTCCGATTCGGCAGATCCTGCAAGTCGCTCAGGTACGCCGATCCGTAGAGCTTGTTCGTCAACCGCCGAAACTGGCGGTGTCCCAACCAGCGCGCCAGCAGGATCTGCAGGTTCACGAGCACGAACATGAGTGAGAGCCCGCCCGCCACAACGATGTTCGAGACCGATGGCGTCCTCGCTGCTACCGAATAAACGATCCCCAGCAGCGCCGCCCATGCCACCAGCGACAGCATCCGGATGATATGCCGCCCACGCCCGCCACGCGGCCGCCGGTCTTCACGTTCAGCCTGCGTCTCCGATTCGCTCCCGGGCTCTGCCTTAGTCGAGTGCCTCTTCCGCATGGTGCATCAGGTCCCAAAGTGAAATTCGTCGCGCGTGTACGTGTTCATCAGGCTACCTCCCGGTCGCTCGCCGCCTCGCCGCAGTCCTCGCCGCTTGCCTCCGGTGCATGCGTGGCGTACCAGCGCGGCGCTCGGGCGGTCACGTGCAGCAGGAATGCCCGCCCCTTGTCCTCGAGCGTTCGAATGCCGCCATGCACCCGGTTAATCGCCTGGTCTACCGCGGGAGGAAGCGCCACGATCGGCTTGCGCTCCTCCGCCTGTGTCCAGTCGAACCCGCAGGCGAGCCCCTCACGGTTGCAGGCAAGGTCGGCAACTGCCACCAGGTCACCAAGATCCTCGATTGCCGAGACGGGTTTCTCCGGGTGGTGTGTGCGGATCGAGTCGACCAGCAATTCCGGGAACTTCCAGCGCTGCGCCAGCCGCGCCCCGACATGTTCATGGCCGACCTTGAACACCGCCAGCTCTGCCTCGCGATAGCGCATTCCCTCGCGCTGCACCAGGTCCACAACCTCCGCGAAATCCAACGGCTCACTCAACATCATCGCCAGCTTCCCGATGTCGTGGAGCACTCCCGCAGTGAAGGCATCCTCCGGCCGTACCGTCCGTGTTTCGCGGGCAATCGCCTCCGCCACCAGCCCAACACAAACGCTGTGTGCCCAGAACAGGTCCTGGTCGAAGAGCGCATTCGGCTGTGTCACCGTGAACGCATCGATGATCCCCGAGGAGATAGCGACCGACCGCACCGTCCGCATCCCCAGCAGAATCACCGCTTCCCGCACGTTCCCGATGCGCCGCGAGTACCCGTAATACGCCGAGTTCGAAAGCCGCAGGAGCTTCGCCGTCAGCGCCTGGTCCGAGCTGATGACCGTCGCGAGGTCCATCGCCGCCGAGTGCTCGTCTTCGGCAAGCTGGATGGCACGCGTCGCTACGCTCTTCAGTGGCGTCAGTTCCGTCGTCCGATTCACGATCGTCCTTAGCCGGTTGCGCGCTTCAAAGCTCACAGGTTGATCGTTCACGCCGCACTCCTCCCCGAATGCGCGCCGTCGTGGGCGACAACGCGGTTGCGTCCCTCATGCTTCGCTCCATAGAGCCGGTCGTCGGCAACGCGGATCGCCTCCTGCAGGCTGTCCGCACAGGAAGGGATAGCACTTACCCCCGCCGACACCGTGACCCGCACCGGCACTTCACCCGCCACCACTACCTGCGCCGATTCCGTCGCAAGCCGCACGCGGTTGGCAAACCCGGCCGTTGCCGCAACATCCGCTCCGGGCAGAAATGCAATGAACTCCTCGCCTCCAAACCGCCCAACGATGTCGTTCTGCCGGGCGGCCTGCTGAAGGATGAGCGCGAACGCCGAGAGCACCTCATCGCCGGCGAGATGACCATACGAGTCGTTCACCGACTTGAAGTGATCCAGGTCGAAAATCGCCACACCAAAGGCCGGCCGTGTCAGCCCCGAAGCCAGCAGCTGGGTCTCTGCCGCCTGGATTGCGCTCGCCCGGTAGAGCATCCCGGTCAACTGGTCGTGCCGTGCCGCATGGTTCAGCTCCACCACCAGGTTGCCAAGGTGCTCGTTGCTGCTGCGAAGTGTCTCCTCGATCGATCGCACCTTCGAATAGTCGCGGACGTAGGCGACTGTCCCCAGGTAACAGCCGTAGCGGTCGCGCAGCACCGCCGCCGAAATCGCTGCCGGGAAAGGCCCCGATTCGCTGTGTGCCGCGCACACCTCCATGCTTGCGACGTGTGCGCGCGCCGCCAGCCTCGACCGCAATACCTCGAAGTCCTGCTGGCTTGCGAACAGCATCGAGACTGGCCGCTGCAACACCTCGAACGGCGCAAACCCGAAGATCTGCTCACTTGCACCCGTGTACAACACGACCCGATCCCTCTCGTCGGTCGCGATCACCCCGTCCGGGCACGCAAACAGCATGAGCTGTAAGAGGTCCGGGTTGGAGAGAAGGCTGATGAAGTCGGTTCCGCCCCTCAAGTTCCTGCATTCCTCGAAGTAGGCTGCGATAGGTATCGGCCGATTCTGCTGCCGGCCGCAGGGGGCGCCATCGGAATCAGCCCGGTCGCGCTGGGGTCCAACGTTCCGCGGTGAACGGCAGGTGTGCCACCGCCACCGTGCGCCGCTCCCTCGGTTACCACGCCGAATTCGTAAGCTACGGCTGGCTCCAGCGAGAGCTGCCAGCGGCAACCGCTGCCCCCGGTCCGTCCTATGAGTCCGCTTCCGCTTTACGCCCCTGCGGCCGCCGAACCCTCGTCAATTTGTTCGATGAAATCCTGCTCCATCAGCGTCACACCCTCGATGTTCAGGTTGGGCAGGAGCCGATCGAGCCATCTCGGCAGCCACCAGTTCGCTTCACCCAGCAGCTCCATCGTCGAAGGTACCAGCACCATCCGGACGATCGTCGCATCCACGAAGATCGCCGTGGCCAGCCCGAGCCCGAACTCCTTGATGACCCGTTCGTCCCCGAGGACGAACGAGAGAAACACCGTGACCATGATCGCCGCCGCCGCCGTGATCACCCGGGCCGTGGCCGCCAGCCCGTGCGTTACCGCCGTCGCATTGTCTCTCGTCTTCAGGTACTCCTCGCGGATCCGGCTAATGAGGAACACCTCGTAGTCCATCGACAGTCCGAACAGGATCGCGAACAGCATCATCGGCAGGAATGGCTCAATCGGGCCCTTCTCAATCCCGATCAGGTGAGCCCCCCAACCCCATTGGAATACCGCTACCAGCACCCCGTACGACGCCCCGATCGAGAGCAGGTTCATGATCGCGGCTTTCACCGCCACGAGCACCGACCTGAATACCGCCATCAGCAGGATGAAGCTCAACCCGATGACCCCGATGAACAGGAACGGCAGGCGCTCGGAGATCCGCGAGCTGATGTCTACCGTTGCTGCCGTCTCGCCCGAGACATACGTCGTTGCGCCCGATCCCTGGACGACTCCCGGCAACACGGTTTCCCGGAGGTGTTTCACCAGGTCGCTCGTCGATGACGCCTGCTGCGATTCGGCCGGGTAGGCCGTGAAAAGTACGGTGTCCTTCGCCTGGTTGAAAATCGCCGGCGAGACCTGCACCACGCCTGGTGTCGCCTTGAGCGCCTCCCCTATCTCAGTAACCCGGTCGCTTCCTCCATGCGAAAGGTCCGTGATCACGACGACCGGCGAGTTGAAGCCCGGCCCGAACCCTTCCTTCAGGAGATCGAACGCCTTCCGCGTGTGCAGGTGCGGCGCATTGTTCCCGTAGTCGCTGAACGCCATGTGCATCGAAAGCAGCGGCACCGACATCACCACGAGCACGAGTGCCGAAGGCACGAGCGTCATCACCGGGTGCTGTTGGATCACCCGGCTCAACCGGTACCAGGCGCTCGACTCGTCGACACCTTCCTTCGAATGCAGGAACGGCACGCGCCAGCGGTCGATGCGCTTCCCCGCCAGCGAGAGCAAAGCTGGCATCAGGGTGAGTGCCACCAGGACCGACCCGCCGACCACGAGCGCCCCCGCTGTCCCCAGCGCCGCAATGAACGGCAGACCCATCGCGTACAGCCCCAGGAAGGCAATCGCCACGACGATACCTGCGAAGATGACCGACCGGCCCGCCGTCGACACCGCGATAGCCACCGAGTCCTCCACTGAGCGCCCGGCGTGGAGTCCTTCCCGGAACCGCGTTACCACCAGGAGCGAGTAGTCGATCCCGACGCCAATCCCGATCATCGAAGCGAACTGCGGCGTGAATTCCGGCATCGTCAGGACTGCCGCCACCAGCGCCAGCACCGGGAACCCCGTCCCCAACCCGAAAAGTGCCGCTCCAATCGGTAGCCCGACCGCCACCAACGACCCGAACGCGATGAAAAGAATCACCACCGCGGCCAGCAGCCCGAACGCCTCCGAGCTGAACTTCATCCCCTCGATGTGCTCGACCGCCCGGCCCCCCGGCTCCACCTGGAAACCCGGCCCCGCCGCCTGCTCCGTTGCCTTCACCAGCGCTTTGATGTTCGCCGTGGCAAGGTCGCGCGAGAGTTTCTCCCAGTGGACCGTCGCCACAGCGATGGACCCGTCCTCCGAAATGGCCCCGGGCTGTTCGTAGGGCGAGTCGACCGATACCACCTGTGGGATCGTCCGGAGTTCTGCAAGGAGCGATTCAATCCGCTCCTTCGTCTCTGCATTCGCGATGCCCGCTCGAGCTTTGAAGACGACATCCGTCGACTCGCCAGAACGCTGTGGGAATCGAGCCTCCAACAGGTCCTGGCCCGCGCTCGCCTCCGACCCCGGCAACTTGAAGGTGTTCGAATACGCCCCGCCGAACACCTGGGCGAACGCGGCCAATGCCACCAGCCCGATCACCCAGCCACCAATCACATACCACCGGCGACGGTGCGCAAACCTCGCCCATCGTTCGAGAAGCCCCATCCCCGTTACTCCCTTGGCACACCAGCCCGCATCCGGGCGAATCAGGTCGAGATACCAGCCGCGTTGCCTCCCTCCGGACATAACCTTCGGGTGGCCAGGCGGTCGTTGTCGGCCGAACGGTGATCTCACGATCACTGGAACTGGAATTCCAGTTCCGCTTATGGAAAAATGGAACAGGAATTCCGGTTATTGGTCAATCCCCAGGACGATCGAAAGGCTTTCCCTGTGCAGCCTGCCCGCGCCGATGCCCGCCTCAACCGCTCCCGCGTCATCGAGGCTGCGCGCGCCCTTTTCTCCGAGCGCGGCGCCGAAGTCGACATGAAGGAAGTGGCCGATCGCGCCGGTGTCGGCGTCGGCACCCTCTACCGGAACTTCCCCACCAAGAACGATCTCATCGCCGCCGTCCTCGATGAGGCACTCGAGTCCCTGCGCGCTGTTATCGAAGAGGCTCTCGCTGTCGAAGACCCCCGCGAAGGCCTCCGTCTCTTCATCCATGGCGCCTGCGATGTTATCGAGCAGTCGGGATTCCTCATTCGCGTTCTCCTCGAGGCGGCCATCCAGCATCGCCTCGCTCACCCCGACTTCGCCAGCTTCACCGACCGTTTTGATGCCCTCATTGTCCGCGGCATCGATTCCGGTGTCTTCCGCTCCGACGTCGATCCTCGCATCGCTGCTGCCAATCTGAAGGCCCTCCTCTTCCCGCTCCCCTACCTCGATCTTCGCGAACAGCTCTCCCGCGAGGAGATCGCCGAAGGCTATACGAGCCTCGCACTTGGCGGCATCCTGCCTCCGAACGCGCAGGCTGCCCCGGCTTAACCAGCCCGATCGTTGGGATTGCTATACTGCGGCCACCAGTCCCGGGATATTTTTGGCACCCCGGGGTAACATCGTTATGACTTGCGTGGCGCCTCGAGCGCACGTTCCGGAGCAACCGTACGTGGAAGACCCGAAAATCGTCGCCGAGCGAATCCTTTCGAATGTCCAGACCGTCATCGTTGGCAAGGAGCGCGAACTGCGGCTCGCCGTCACCGCCCTCCTCTGCGGTGGCCACATGCTCATCGAGGACGTCCCAGGAGTCGGCAAGACGATGCTCGCCCGGGCCATCGCCGCCTCCACGGGCTGCACCTTTCGCCGCATCCAGTTCACCCCCGACCTCCTCCCCAGCGACATCACCGGCGTCTCTATCTATAACCAGAAGACTGGCGACTTCGAGTTTCGCGAAGGCCCGATCCTTGCCCAGGTCGTCCTCGCCGATGAAGTCAACCGCGCCACCCCGAAGACACAGTCTGCCCTCCTCGAAGCCATGGAAGAACGCCAGGTCACCGTCGATGGCGTCACCCACCGCATGCCCTCGCCGTTCATGGTTCTCGCCACCCAGAACCCGATCGAGTACGAAGGCACCTTCCCCCTCCCCGAGGCGCAACTCGACCGCTTCCTCATCCGCGTCCACCTCGGCTACCCCAATCGCGAAGACGAAATGCGCATCCTCCAGGCGCAGCGCGAGTCCCATCCCATCGAGGCCATCCGCCAGGTGACCGATGCCGCCGAGATCATGCAGCTCCAACGGGCGGTACGCGAGATCCACGTCGGCCCCGATATCGAACGCTATGTCGTTGATATTGCGAATGCCACCCGCGACCACGAGGCCGTCTACCTCGGCGCCAGCCCCCGCGGCTCCCTCGCCCTCTTCCGGACTTCCCAGGCAAAAGCCCTCCTCGAAGGACGCGACTTTGTCACCCCCGACGACGTGAAAGACCTGGCCCTCGTCGCCCTCGGCCACCGCATCATCCTCAGCCCGGGCGCCAAGGTGAAAGGCACCACCGCCGCGGATGTCGTGCATGCCTGCCTCTCGCGCGTCCCCGTCCCCGGCATGCGGGCGCGAGCGTAATCCCCTCATGCGCCGCCAGGTCAGGAGGATGCTCGCGCCCGACAGGCGCACCCTCACGGTGATGGTCCTCATCGCCCTGGCGAGCGCATTCGTCGCCTTCGGCACCGGTTTCTGGCTCCTCTTCCGCCTTACCTACGTCATGGCCCTCGCGATCCCGCTTGCCTGGCTCATCAGCTGGTGGAACACGCGGAACCTGGAAGCGAGCGTTGAGCGCCGGACGAGCCGCGCCCAGGTCGGCCAGGATGCCGTCGAAGTCATCGAGGTCCGCAACAAGGACTTCCTCCCCAAGGTGTGGGTCGAAGTCGAAGATCCCGCCGGATTCGCTGGCCACCGCTCCCGCCGCGTCGTCATCATCCCGCCCCGCCGTTCGCGAAACTGGATGGTTACCACCCCGCTGCGCCGCCGTGGCCTCTACGATTGGGGCCCTCTCCGCATCGTTGCTACCGACCCCTTCGGCGTCTTCCGCCGCGTCCGCCGTATCGGCGACGCCCGGCAGATTCTTGTCTACCCGCCTGTTGTCGATATCCCTCACTTCCAGGCCCCGCCTGCGAACCTGCCCGGCGAGGGCCGCTTTCGCCGCCGAACCCACTACATCACCCCCAATGCCAGTGGTATCCGCCAGTACGCCCCCGGCGATGCCTTCAATCGTATTCACTGGCGCAGCACCGCCCGTACCGGTGAGTTGATGGTCAAGACGTTCGAGCTCGACCCCGCCAGCGACATCTGGGTCGTACTCGATCTCGAGCGCCGTGTCGCTGCCGGCCACGACGAAGAAAGCACCGAGGAATACGGTGTCTGCATCGCCGCCAGCGTCGCCCGCCATTACATCCATGCGAACCGGCCCGCGGGCCTCATGTGTTTCGGCCGGCGACTCGAGATCATCGAACCCGAGCGCGGCCAGCAACAGCTCACACGCATCCTCGAAACCCTCGCCACAGCGAGCTCCACCGGCGACGCACCGCTCGGCAACCTTCTCCTCGAAGAGCAACGCCGCTTCGGCCGTCACACCACCCTCATCGTCATCACCTCGGCAACCGATGACCACTGGCTCACGGCCATCCAGTCGCTCACCCACCGAGGCGTACGCGCCGCCGTGGTCCTCATCGACCCGGCTACCTTCGGGAGCGACCGCTCCTCCCTTCTCCTCTATAGCCAGCTCACCGCGAGCGACATCGTCACCTACGTCATCAGCAAGGGTGATAACCTCACCCTCGCCCTGAGTCCCACCGGAGCAGGTACATGGCAGGCCTGAATCCCCCGTTCAACCGTACCGCCGATGGGCTCCCGGCTTCCCGCCTTCGCCCACCCCGGATCCTCATGAGCTGGGAGGACTGGCTCACCTTCAGCGCCGCCCTCGTGGCCTTCCTCAGCATCGCCGTCTCGATCCAGAACGCCCACTGGGTACGAAACATGCCTGCCCTCGTCCCGACGGTTATCGCGGGCCTCCTGATCGGCATGATTGGCGCACGAACCCGGACAAAGGCTGTCTTCATCCATCCCGTTGCCATCGTCCTCGGAGCCGCCGTCGTGCTCCTCGTCGTCCAGACCTACGCCGATGGCGCCACGATTGCCGACCGTATCGCCGACGCCCGCATGAGGATGCGCGAGTGGGTCGAAGTCGTTCGCAGCGGCGACATCAGCAACGACAACCTCCCGTTCGTTACACTCGTCCACTCCATCACCTTCCTCTGTGCCTACCTCGCTGCATGGTCGATCTATCGCTGGCGCAACCCGTGGATTGCCGTCATACCCGGCGGCATGGTCCTCCTCGCCAATATCAGCTTCATGAAGGGCCAGCCGAGTGGCGCATTCATCATCTTCCTGTTCAGTGCCATGGTCCTGGTCGCCCGCCTCCACCTCCAGGGCAGCCAGCAGCGGTGGGACCGCCTGGGCGTTGAATACCCCGACTGGATCAGCCTCAGCGCCATCCAGCTCACCCTCTTCTCCGCTGCAGGGCTCATCATCGCCGCCTGGTTCCTGCCCCTCGGCGGCCAGTCCGGACCCTTCCAGGGCATCGTCGATACCCTCGTCAAACCAGTCACTTCGCAGACCGACACCTTCGTCCGCCTCTTCCATAACGTCGATTCCCAGAAGGGCGCGTCACTCCACTCTTTCGGCGACGTCCTCGCGGTCAACGGCCACGTGAAACTCGGCTCCCGTGCCGTCCTCGAAGTCAACAGCACCTCGCCCGGTGTTATTCGCGCCCAGAGCTACGAGGAGTACACCGGTAA
>WBZR01000892.1_pt2 | contig 25201 bp, 19 predicted proteins | sample 5204231 | NCBI WGS metagenome assembly WBZR01 (sample SAMN12412403, study PRJNA552823) | activated sludge metagenome | isolation source: activated sludge from anammox sidestream of wastewater treatment plant... | place: USA: Virginia | collected 2017-08
ATCGGGGCGAGATCGGGCGGGCCCTGCATCATCATCGTCCCGCCGCGCGCCTGGCCGAGAATGTCCATGGCGGGCCACTTCGCGTGCGGGCCCTTGCTGCCATAGCCGCTGGCCGAGGCATAGATGATCCGCGGATTGCGAGCCTTCATGTCCTCGTAACCGAGGCCGAGGCGCGTCATCACCCCCTGGCGCATGTTCTGAACGAACACGTCCGCGGTCTCGATGAGCTTGAGGATTGTCTCACGGCCATCCGGGTGCTTGAGGTCGACGACAATTCCCCGCTTATTACGGTTGTGACTCTGGAAGTAGGCCTCGCTCAGGCCGCGGCCCGGGTCGGGAGAGTCTGGCCCTTCGACCTTGATCACATCGGCGCCGAAATCGGCGAGCATCGCGCTGGCGTACGTGCCTTGCTGCCAGATTGTGCAGTCAATCACCTTCAGCCCGGAGAGCGGTAGTCCGGTGTGGGGTACGTCCGGAAACATGGCGTCCTCCTCGCATGCCTGATGATGGCGGGATCATCGTGAGGTGTGGCCGGGGTGTCAACGTGCCGGTATGGTTCGCCTATGGAAAGCGGGCACCGTGCATTCGCAGCGTTCTGGGAGCAGGTGATCAGGCGGGAAGGCGCTCGCCACCGGGAGAAGCGCCACCGCGTGGTGAGCGGTGCGCACGGACGGGTGCTCGAAATCGGAGCGGGACTCGGGGCGAATTGGCAGCACCTCGGCCCGGATGTGGAGTACATCGGGATAGAGCCGGACCCTTTCATGAGGGCCCGTGCGGCTGAACGGGCGGCCAGAACCCACCAGGCATTCGAGCTGATTGATGCCCGCGCAGAGGCGTTGCCGTTCGAAGACAAGTCGTTTGACAGCGTCTTTGGGACCTATGTGTTCTGCACGATACCCGATGCAGCGGGTGCTTTGCGTGAGGTAGAGCGAGTACTCAAGCCGGGGGGTGAGTTCCGGTTCTGGGAGCACCTGCGGCCCGAGGGCAGGTTCGCTGGCCCATTCTTCGAACTACTTGATCCCGCATGGTCGAGGCTCCTCGGGGGGTGCCATCCAAACCGGCGAACGGTTGATGACATCGAAGCCGCCGGTTTCCGAATCCGTGAGCTCCGGGCATCGCGCCGCGTGATCGTGCCGGATGTAACAGGGGTCGCCGTCAAATCCTGACGGACCGACTGAAGGGCGCAGGACACCGGCCACGAGGCACGTATACTCGCTCTTGCCCGGATGGCCGGGCAGGAGGCGAGCGATCCATGCGAATCGGTGCTCATATCTCGGCTGCCGGGGGCATTCAGAGAGTCTTCGGCCGCGCGAAGGAGATCGGCGCCGAGGCCGTACAGGTCTTCCCGTCGGCGCCTCAGCAATGGAAGGCCCCGGTGATCAGCGATGACTCGGCGGCCGAGTTCAAGCGCGTCCTTGCAGAGAGCGGAATGCCTGCATTCTTTCACGGCGTGTACCTCATCAATTTCGGGTCGAAGGACGAGGTGCTGCTCCAGCGTTCCGTTGACTCACTCGCCACGTACCTGGATTGGGCAGGGAAGCTGGGAGTGACGGGTACTATTTTTCACGTGGGAAGTCACCTTGGATCCGGCTGGGATGAGGCGATGGTGAAACACGTCTGCACCCAGATACGCCGGACACTCGATGCTGCACCCAACGATTCACTCCTGATTCTCGAAAACAACGCGGGCCAGGGGAACTGCATCGGCGGCCAATGGGAGGAGCTCGGGGCTATCATCCGGGGCCTCGACAACGACCCGCGGCTCGCCGTCTGTTTCGACACGTGCCACGCACTGGCGATGAACCACGACATCCGGACCGATGCGGCGTGCGAGGCGACGATGGATGCTTTCGACCGCGAAATCGGCCTGGATCGCCTGGCAGCCGTGCACGCAAACGATAGCAAGCAACCACTCGGTGGCCTGCGCGACCGCCATGAGAACATCGGCGATGGGTACATCGGGCTCGACGGGTTCGCAGCAATCATGCGGCACCCGGCGTTTCGCGATGTGCCGTTCCTCCTCGAAGTCCCGGGCCTCGACGGCAAAGGCCCCGACCGTGAGAACATCATGCGGCTCAAGGCGATCCGTGCCGGCATAGGAATCGCACCACCGGTCGCCGCCGAACCGCCACACGGGTAGGCTTCCTGGAATGGACGATGTTCATGAAGCAGCGATCACCCACGTCAACCGGGCGTGGGAGTGGTTCACGGGAATGGTCTGCCTTTCGGCGACCAACCTCGGAATCGAACTCGGCATCTTCGAATTACTCAAGCGTCACGGGCCAATGGCCCCGGTTGCGATCGCCTCACGGCTGGGCCTGGACGAGCGGGCAGTAGACCTCTGGGCCAAGACGCTCGTCCATTACGAGCTTCTCGTTCCAACGGGCGGTGAACAGATAGCGATGGCTCCCGGTGTGGAGTTGATGGTTTGTGAACCAAAGAGCTTCTTCAGCCTCGGCCCGTCGTTCGCCTACCACGCGAAGTTCCTCGCGCGTGACTTCCTCGATCTGCCGCAGTTCTTCCGGGATGGGCAGGCGATTCCACCGGCACGACACGGGCCAGCGCTCTCCCGCAATATCGCGGAACAGACTGAGCTGATGCATGCACTGTTCGTGCAGGCAATCCTTCCCGAACTCGACGACGTCATCGCACGTTTCGTGGCCGGCGCGAAGGTTCTGGATGTGGGTTGCGGTGCGGGCGGACTGGGTATCGCCTTGTGCTCAGCCTTCGAGTACGTCCGTTATGTCGGGTTTGACTTTGACAAACATGCCATCGCAGCCGGCCGCAGTCGCGTCACCGAGACGGGGTTCGGAGGAAGGATCGACCTCGTAGAGGCTGACGCTGCGACACTCCCCGCCGACCAATCGTTCGACACCGCCTTCCTGATCCTCGCACTCCACGAAATCCCCGTCGAAGAACGCCCCGCGGTGCTCACGGCGATCCGCGGGGCCCTCAAGCCCGGGGCGAAGTTCCTGGTCCTGGATGAGACCTACCCCGCAACGCTCGAAGAGGCGGCCATGCGCGGCGCACGAATGGGGCTGCATTTCGAGTACACGGAGATGCTGTGGGGCAGCCACGTGCCTACCGAGGCCGAAGTCGAAGCGCTGCTCACGGGCGCGGGCTTCACTGGAATCGAACGGTTGCGGATGCTTGATGGCAGCTTCGAACTGGTGGTGGCTCGCGCATGACGACAGAACGGCGGTTGCAGGGCGAACTCTTCACGGAGTGCGCGGAATGGGTATGGGAACAGCTCCAGGAAGATGGGGTGCAGATGGCTGGGGAACTCATTGAGCTGATCATGGAGACGGAGCGTGAGCTCGGTGTCCAGGGCCGCGAACTCGACGAGATCGCCCGGGTGGTGGCCGATGAGTTCAGGATGCGTGGCATCAGCGGTTCACCAGGCGAAATCTCGCCGGCAATCATTCTCCAGGTCCTCCAGTGGGAGGACGATTTCCTGGGGTTCGCCGGTATCCCGCGCGCAGAGAGTTAGGATTGCGCCAGACTTTGTCATTTTCGCGTTGACCTGATGCGCGAGCCTCGGGCAGACTGGTTCGCAGACAGAAGCCGGAGGTGCTGGCTGCAAACAACCGGAACCAGAGCACGCGGAGAGCCGTGATCCAAGCGCCAGGTCCTTCCCCGGAAGGATGACGAGGCGGGGGCAGTATCGAACCATTCGGCGGGTGGCCCCCCGGCAGGCACAGCCGTCAGGCAACAGGCAAACCAGTACGGGCAACCGGCTGACAAATCCTGTGCAACGTGCCAGGGACTTGCAGTTCCTGTTTTTCTCTCCCATTCCCGGATTCGAGACTCGATGACCTCATGAGGTGGCCGTCTCCGGGTGCGTGCTCCCTTCTGCTGCCCGGCCGGGTAGCCAGGACAAGGAGCAACCTTCTCGTATGTGTGGAATTGTCGCGTACGCGGGCCCAAAGCAGGCCGCGCCCATCCTCATTCGTGCACTCAAGGACCTCGAATACCGGGGATACGACTCCGCGGGGATCGCGGTGCTGTCACCAGAAGATGGCGAACTCGCGATCACCAAGCGCCAGGGACGAATCGTGAACCTCGAGGCCGCAATCAACGAGGCGGCACCCGTTGCAGGTCAGACCGGTATCGGCCATACGCGTTGGGCCACCCACGGCAAGCCCAGTGACCTGAACGCCCACCCCCACACGAGCTGCGCCGGCGAGGTCGTGGTCATCCACAACGGCATCGTGGAGAACTACGCGGGACTCCGTGCCGAGCTGCGAGAGCGCGGTCACCAGTTCGCCAGCGAGACCGACACCGAGACGATTGCGCACCTCATGGAGGAGGCTGTCAATGCAGGTGAAGACCTCCTGGGAGCACTCTGCACAACCATTCGCCGCCTCGAAGGCTCCCAGGCAATCGTCGCGATGAGCGCACGTGAGCCAGGTGCCATCGTTGCTGCCCGGCTGGGAAATGCCGGCGGCATCGTCATCGGTTACGGCGATGGCGAAATGCTGGTCGCAAGTGACCTTGCAGCCGTGCTGCCGCACACGCAGGAAGTCGTGTTCCTTGCCGATGGCCAGGTAGCCCGCGTCGAGGCGGCCGGGGTTCGCTATGCCGATCGGTCGGGCGCGCCCATCGAACTCACCGTTCGGCGCGTACCGATCGATCCGGTGAGTGCGCTGAAGGGCGACTACCCGCATTTCATGCTCAAGGAGATCATGGAGCAGCCGGAATCGCTTTCCGATACGGTCCGCAGCCTCGTCACACTCGAACCGGCCGAGGTCCACCTCGATGACCTGGGACCCGCGGCGGAGCGGCTCTCCTCCATACGGCGGGTCGTACTGGTGGGGATGGGGACGAGCCTTCACGCAGCGATGCTCGGCCGCCGCTATTTCGAAGAGCTGGCCGGCGTCCCTGCTGAGACGGACAACGCGAGCGAGTTCCGCTATCGCAACCCGATCCTGGATTCGGAAACGCTCGTTGTATCGGTCAGCCAGTCGGGGGAGACGGTGGACGTGCTCGAGGCAATGGCCGTCGCGAAGCAGAGCGGGGCGCTCCAGGTCACGATCTGTAATACCGAGGGTGCGCAGACTACCCGTGTCGCCGACGGCACCGTCTATACCCGTGCCGGGCTCGAGCGCGGCGTTGCCAGCACCAAGTGCTTTACTACGGCGGTTGCCGCGCTCTATGCCCTTGCACTCAAGCTCGGTGAGGTGCGGGGGACGTTGGGTCGCGCACGCCAGGTGCAGCTTGTTGCCGACCTTGCACGTCTGCCGGACGCGGTCGCGCGTGTTACCTCCGACTCTGCCCGCTACTCGCGGCTTGCCACTCACTTCGCGGAGGCGCAGCACCTCCTCTTCCTGGGCCGCGGTCACGCCTTTCCAGTGGCAATGGAGGGCGCGCTCAAGATGAAGGAGGTGAGCTATATCCACGCCGAAGGCTACGCTGCCGGTGAGATGAAACATGGGCCGATCGCACTCATCGACCGCTCGTTCCCCACGGTCGCTGTGGCCACCCGCCACGCCCTCCGGTCAAAACTGATTTCGAATATTGAGCAGGTGCAGGCGCGCGGTGGTGAAGTCCTTGCGGTCGTCACCGAAGGCGACCGGGAGATCGCCAGTCTTGCCGACCAGGTTGTCGAAATCCCCGAGACGCCCGAACTCCTCGAACCGATCGTGGCAACCGTCCCCCTTCAGCTTTTCGCCTACTACGTGGCGGTTCGGCGGGGGTGCGACGTGGATCAGCCGCGCAACCTGGCGAAAACGGTCACTGTCGAATGACCGGGTAGTACCGAAACAAGACAACGAATACCCATAGGGCGGTTGTGCGCAGCCGATCGATGGTAGAATCGGCGACGCACGCGAGCCCATCGGCGTGATGTATGAGACGTGGTTGGAGGTATAGCCAGATTGGTTAGCATGACTCGTTCCGTGGTCTGGTTTACCGAAGTCGGAAAAGAGGATCTCGGCCTCGTTGGAGGCAAGGGTGCCAATCTCGGCGAGCTCACACGAGCGGGCATCCCGGTGCCGCCGGGATTCGTGGTCACCGCCGACACGTATTTTCACTTCATCGCCCAGAACGGCCTCGAGCCGATCATCAAGAAGGAGCTCTTCAATCTCGATGTCCACGATTCGAGACAATTGAACGAGCGTGCCGCCTCCATCCGCAAGCACATCATGGACGCTCCCATGCCGGCCCATGTGGCTGACGAGATCGCCGAGGCGTACCGCGAACTCGGCGAGGGGCCCGTGGCCGTCCGCAGCTCCGCAACTGCCGAGGACCTGCCCGAAGCAAGCTTTGCCGGCCAGCAGAGCACGTTCCTCAACGTTGTCGGCGCGGACAACGTGGTACGCGCCGTGCAGGCCTGCTGGGCATCACTCTTCGAGGGGCGTGCCATCTTCTACCGGGAGGAGGCGGGCTACGACCACACGAAGGTCGGCCTCGCCGTTCCGGTCCAGCGGATGGTGCAGTCCGAGCGTTCAGGCGTCATGTTCACGGTCGAACCCGTGACCTCCGACGCGTCCAAGATCACCATCGAGGCCGTCTATGGCCTCGGTGAGGGCATCGTCTCGGGCGAGATTTCGCCCGACCTGTATATCGTTGATAAGGAGTCACTACTCGTCTCGTCGATCACGTCGGTACCCCAGGACCGCATGATCGCGAAGGCGGCCGACTCTGATGGCGCCTACGAAGGGGCAAACTCGTGGCAGCCTGTGCCTGCCGAACTCGAGGAACGTCAGAAGCTCAACGACGAGGAGATCCGCGAGCTCGCTCGTATCGGCCGCTCTGTCGAGGAGCATTACGGACACCACCAGGACATCGAATGGGCATACGAGGGGGGGAAGTTCTACCTCACCCAGGCACGCCCAGTAACCACGATGCGTGCGGGGCACCAGGAGGAGGAGGCAGATGAGGAGGAGACAGCTCCAGTCCTCATCTCCGGACAACCCGCGAGCCCGGGCGTGGGCGTGGGTGTCGTCCGTATCGTTCATGATCCCGGTGAAATCGATATCGTGAAGCCCGGGGATGTACTGGTAGCCGAGATGACAACGCCCGACTTCGTACCGGCCATGAAGCGTGCCAGCGCCATCGTGACCGACCGTGGCGGCCGTACCTGCCACGCGGCCATCGTCAGCCGTGAACTTGGCATCCCATGCGTCGTGGGCGCCGGGAGCGCGACGCAACAGCTGTCCGTCGACTCCGAGGTTACCGTCGACGGGTCATCGGGGAAGGTGTTCGAAGGCCGGGCGGAGGTCCGCCTCGCGTGGTACGAGCGGCAGAAGCAGCGCTACGCCCAGGCAGCGGCGATAAAGACGACCACGAAGCTCTTCGTGAACCTGGCCGAACCCGAGCTCGCCGGCCGTGTGGCACAGCGGCACGTCGACGGCGTCGGGCTCCTACGGGCCGAATTCATCGTCGCCCAGATCGGGACGCATCCACGCCAGTTCATCGATGAAGGGAATCCGGCCGCCTACACAGCCGCACTCGCCGAAGGCATCAGCGAGTTCTGCAAGGCGTTCAATCCGAGGCCCGTCGTCTATCGCCTCACCGACTTCAAGACCAACGAATACGCGAACCTTCGCGGTGGAACGAAATACGAGGCGAGCGAAGAAAACCCGATGATCGGGTATCGCGGTGCAAGCCGGTATATCCGCGAGCCCGACATTTTTCAGCTCGAGATCGATGCTATCAAGAAGGTGCGCGAGAGCTACCGCAACCTCTATGTGATGGTACCGTTCGTCCGTACGCCAGCCGAACTCAAAGGGGTCAAACAGCTCCTTGCCGAGCAAGGCCTCATCCGCGGCCAGGACTTCAAGCTCTGGATGATGGTCGAGGTACCGGCCAACGTCATCATCCTCGACCGCTTCATCGATGTCGGGATCGATGGTATTTCGATCGGCTCGAACGACCTGACTCAGCTCGTGCTCGGCATCGACCGCGACAGCGAGGCGCTGGCCGAGACGTTCGACGAGCGCAACGAGGCTGTGATGACCGCCATCCAGACGGCCGTCACGGGCGCTCGGCGGCGCGGACTGACCGTCTCGATCTGTGGACAGGCGCCGAGCGTCTACCCGGAAGTGACGGAGAAGCTTGTCGAATGGGGCGCCACGAGCGTCAGCGTAAGTCCCGACATGATCGACCAGACACGCGAGATCATCGCCAACGCTGAGATCAAACTGGGGCGTGCTCCCCGGTAACTGGCTCCTGTAATCCCGAAGACGGGCGCTTCAGTCCTGCCGGGACGTACGAAGCGCCCGTTCCATTCACGGCAGAACCTGTCGTCACGTTGGCCTACAATCCTGCCAATGGACCTCGATCAGGTGCGCCTCAGGCTCGAAGCAAACGAGGAGCGGCTCAGCCCGTTCGCGGCAAAGACCTCGACGAGCAAGGGAAGAGTCCGCCCCGAACCGCCCTCACCGGTTCGAACGGAATACCAGCGCGATCGCGATCGGATCCTCCACACGAAGGCGTTCAGGCGGCTGAAGCACAAGACACAGGTCTTCATCGCCCCTCAACAGGATCATTATGTAACCCGCATGACCCATACCCTCGAGGTTGCCCAGGTTGCGCGGACGATCACCCGTGCGCTCAACCTCAATGAAGATCTCGCCGAGGCCGCCGCGCTTGGGCACGATATTGGCCACGGGCCATTTGGACACGCCGGTGAGGAGGCGCTTGCCGAGTGCCTGCCCTATGGCTTTCGCCACAACTACCAGTCGGTACGGGTACTCGACAGGCTGGAGCGGGGCGGGCAGGGGTTGAACCTCACCGCAGAGGTGCTCGATGCGATAGAGAAATCGAGCAAAGCCCGCGAGGACATCTTCGCGGAAGGCTGGGGGGTTCCATCAACCCTCGAGGGGGAAGTCGTAAAGACGGCCGATGCCATCGCCTATGTCAATCACGATATCCTCGATGCTGTTCGCGCCGGACTCATCACCGAAGCCGATCTGCCCGAATCATCGCAGCGGCTCCTTGGTCGCAGCCATTCCGAACGGTTGAATACCCTCATCTGCGATATCGTAGAAGCGAGCTGGGCCGCGAGCGGCGAAAACGGTAGCGATGAAAAGCCGGCGATTCGCTTCAGCCCACAGGTTCACAGCGCTGCGAACGAACTCCGGGAGTTCATGTTCCAACGGGTCTACCTGTACGACCGCACGCGGGCCGAAGCGGAACGCGGCAAGCAGGTGGTGATCTTCCTGTTCCGGCACTTCGTTGATCACCCGGAGGGCATCTCAGCCGACTTCTCCCTCCCGCAGGACCCGGTCGCACGACGGGCCGCCGACTACGTCAGCGGAATGACGGATCGCTTTGCAATTCGGCTGGCACAGGACTTGGGCTGCCCCGAGGCCAGGGCATTCCGTGCCTGAGGCCCTCGCAGCAGGAGCCACCGTCCTTGACAGGAAGTGAATCGGAATTGTTGCTGCTAGAACGGACCGCTTCGATACTCGGTGGCAGGCAATGACTGATCGCTACGGGTCCCCCCCGCCCGACGATGAGCCGGTCATCGGCGCTTCCTATCCACCGGCGTCTCAGCCACCAGCGCGAGATGCTTACGGCGGTATGCCCGGTACATCAGCGTACTCGGAAGAAGAGTATGCCGACGATGAATATGATGACTACGAAGACGGCTATGAGTACGACGACGATTACTACGATGATGAGTACTACGAAGGGACGCCAGCCCGGCAACCACTCTTCTACCTGTTCATAGGCCTCGCCGCACTCGTTGGCGGCGTGATTATCTTCTTGCTATTCACGATGGTGAACAGCGGTGGCGGGAATGGCGGCGGGACCCCATCGGCCGCTCAATTCAAGGTGCGAATCGACTCCCCGGTCGATGGCAGCCGCATCGAAATCGGCAAGACCGAAGACGTGCTCGTGAGCGCGACATCGAACAAACCCCTCAGCCGCTTCGAACTCTTCGTCAACGACGCACCTGTGGACTCCCAGAACGTGACGACGTCACCCCCCGACAACACCTATAGCGCCACGCTGCGCCTGCCGCCGTTCAATACAAAAGGCAACTTCAGTGTCTATGTCCGGGTTACAACGTCGACGAACGAACATGCGGACTCATCGAAGATCACCGTAGTCGCAGTTCAGCCGGTCGGCGACAAACCGCTCGTGGTGAAGGGCAAGGTCATCGCGACAGTCAATGTGCGGAAGGGCCCCGGAGAGAACTACGACCTCGTCAAGACACTCGATAACGGCCAGGACGTCAACATCATCGGCAAAACGCGCGATGGCGAGTGGCTGCTCGTTGATATCGAAGGTGGCACATGGGTGAAGCGCGCTGCTATCCAGGAGCAGGATTCGCTTGCCCTCGTGCCCGTGAAGGACCCGACGCCGGTGCCGGCGCCAACCGCAACAAACACCGTGCAGCCGTCGCCTTCGCCTACAGCATCGCCAACCACTAACCCGAAGCTGCCGGACCTGCTTGCCTCCAACGCGCAGCTCACCGATGGGGGCGCGAAGCTGCGTGTCGCTATCGGCAACGCCAGCACGAACTCGTATTCGGGTCCGCTGGTAGTCTCGGTTAGCGGTCTAGCCCAGAATCTCAACGCGGCATTCCAGGTCGATATCCCCGCAAACGGCAGTACAACAGTCACCTTCGATCTCAACCCGCCGGTGACGACGGCAAAGACGGTGACGATCAAAATCGACCCGGATAATGCAATCAAGGAATCGAACAAGGACAACAACTCGATCCAGGTTGGCCTCGTGCCGGCCGCCGAGCCACCCGCCCTTTCCATCACCGGCGTCGACCCGAACGGAGTGTCCCTCACGGTGAAGAACTCCGGTGGACCCCTCACCTCGACCGCGATCCGCGTGCGGATCAGCGTCAAAGTGGATACCGAGACCAAAGCCGCTGAGGCGACAAAGACCGTTTCATTAGCGAAGGGGCAGGACGTTTCGTTCACCATCGGAAAGCCAGGAAGTGGCTCTGGCATGATCGAGGTGTTCCTCGGAGATAACCCGACCCCCGCCGTTTCGTTGCCGATCACGATCCCCTGACGTAACGGACGCTTCCGTGTTCAGAGATGCGGCTACGACACACCGTGACGTGATCCGCGGCCTACCATAGCCTGCAGATGGACGCCGTCGAGGAGATCAAGCGGAAGCTCGATTTGGTCGAATACATCGGGCGCGTGACGCGGCTGCAGAAGGCCGGGCGCAATTTCCGTGGGCTCTGCCCGTTTCACCAGGAGAAGACACCATCGTTTTATGTCTTTCCTGACCGTGGGAGCTGGCGCTGCTTCGGACAGTGCGGCGAAGGCGGCGACCTCTTCTCATTTGTCCAGAAACGCGAGAACACCGACTTTCGTGGTGCGCTCCGTACCCTTGCCGAGGAGGCCGGGATCGAGCTTTCGCCAGAGCATGCTCAGCGCCGGAGCCGTGCTGAGAAGCTTTCCGCCATCCTTTCAGCGACGGTGGCCTTCTACCAGAAATGCCTGGGCGAACCCGAAGGCGCCGAAGCTCGGGCGTACCTGCACGAGAAGCGCGGATTGACCAACGAGACAATCGAAACGTTCCGGCTGGGCTGGGCGCCAAACGAATGGCGCATCCTGCGCGAGCACCTCATGGCACGTGGGTATGACGAAAAGGATATCCTCGCTTCGGGCGTTCTCGTCGAGCCAGAAGGTGGCCGGGAGCCTTACGACCGCTTCCGCGGCCGGTTCATCGTGCCGATCGCGGACGAGCGGGGACAGTACATCGCACTCGGCGGCCGGGGCCTGCACGGTGAGGAACCGAAGTATCTCAACTCACCGCAGACCGAGATCTTCGACAAGGGCCGGACGCTCTTCGGCCTCAATCTCGCTGGCGAAGCGATTCGAAAGGCCGGCGAAGTCGTCGTTGTCGAAGGGTACATGGACGTCATTGGCCCCTGGCAGGCCGGGTTCTACAACATCGTTGCCACTATGGGCACGTCGCTGACAGAGAACCATGCAGGCCTCCTCAAGCGCTATGCGAAACGGATCGTGCTGGCGATGGACCCGGATGCAGCAGGGCTGGCGGCAGCCGAAAGAGCTGGCGGGCTATTCCTTGGGCTCGACTCTCCAGAGAATATGGCCCGCTCCGCGCGGTCGGCAGATGCAATCTCAGCCGGACACGAACTCGAGCTACGAGTAGCGCCACTCCCCGATGGCAAAGACCCTGACGAGATCGCACTCGAGACTCCGGCAGCGTGGGAATCAGCAATTGCGGGGGCGACTCCTTACGCCGAGTTCCTCCTCAAGCGGATCATGGGGCCGGCCACGCCGGACTCTCCAGTCGAAGCGCGCCGTATCGTCGACCGTCTCCGCCCGGTACTCCTTGCCGTGCGCGACCCGGTTGAGCGGGCGATGTACATACAGCGTGTCGCCCGGCACCTCGGCATTGGCGAGGAGGCGGTGCAGGAGCGCATCCGTGCGGGTATCCCGGGCCGGGTCCGTATCGACAGGCAGCGGCCCAACGAGGCTCTCGCACCCGAAGATACATTGCTGGCCTTGCTGCTCCGACACCCGCGGCTGCGGGCACGGTTTCGGCACTATCCTGCAACGTTGTTCACCGACGGCATCAATCGTGAGGCGTTCGAGCGCTGGATTCATGACGATGGCTTCCTCCTGGAGCCGGGAGATGACCCGGTGCTGGCACACGCACGGAGGCTCGAGGCCCGCCGGCTGCCGCCGCTTTCCGACGATGACGCGCAACGCGCCATTGAGGCGAAGGTGCGAGAGATCATGCGAGAACGCATTAGCCAGCACCAGGCCGCACTTGCCGAAGAGGTTGCCGAGGCCGAACGGGAACTCGGTGCAAACCGGGTGGCAGAGATCTCCGCCGCCATGTGGCTCGGCAGGGTGCCCGAGACCGAAGAGACCAGGGACCTGGCGGAGACCATGATCGAGGGGCTTCAGCTAGGGCTGAGCATTCATCGCCGTGAAGGACCCGGCGGCGAGTAGTCATGACACGACATTCTCATATATTTCGTAAAAACATAGAGTGGACCGTATTCACCCACTTGACACCCTTCTGTAACGTTGGCGCATACTTGCCCTGCTGAACCGGGTCCATCCGGTTTAGACGAAGCGGGAGGTGCCAATGGACCGGAGCATTACCTGGAGCATTACCTGGTCAATTACCTGGTAACACCACGGCACTCAAACGGAAGAAAGCGGACCGGCGAATGGTCCGCTTTCTTCGTGTCCGGGATCGTTACCGGGCCGTGCTTGCCGGGTCAGCTCGCCCTGCGCTCAGGCTTCGTATGGCCGGTCGGCAGATAGAGCAGGGGAGTCTCGCCGGGCTTTTCTTTCTCCCATTGCGGGAAGATCGCCTCGAACGCTTCGACGACCTTCGGATCAAACTGGGAGCCAGCGCAGCGGAGAATTTCGGCGAAGGCGGCGTGAGGCGACTGGCCTGCCCGGTAGGGACGGTCCGAGATGATCGCATCATAGGTATCGGCCAGCGCAAAAATGCGGGCTCCGAGGGGAATATCCTCCCCTTTGAGCTTGCGTGGATACCCTCCCCCGTCCCAACGCTCGTGGTGCGCGAGCACGATCTTTGCGGCCGGGCGCAGGTACGGCACCTGGGCGAGGATCTTGTACCCCATAGCCGGGTGTTTCTGCATGAACTCCCATTCGTCATCGGTTAGCTTGCCTGGCTTGAGCAGGATCGCATCGGGAACCCCGATCTTGCCGACGTCGTGCATCAGCGCGCCACGGTAGACGAATGCGAGCTCCTCCTCGTCCTTGGTGCCAAGCATTCGGGCGATATCGACGGAGTGGGTCGCGACACGCATTGAGTGGCCGCGTGTTTCCTGGTCGCGAACGTCGAGCGCAGTGACCAGCGACTCCAGCGTTCCGGTATAGGCATCGCGCAGCTGCTCCGACATGTCACGAATTTCGACATACGCATGCTGGAGCTGATCGTTCGACCGTTCGAGGCGAAGGACATTGTCACGGGTGCGGTTGACGAACTGCTCCATCGCGTACCGCGTGAGAAGGAGCGGGAGTGCGAGCACGAGGACACTGGCAACACCGACACCCGAATAGATAGCAGCGAGAGCCCCGGCCACGATGCCGAGCACGACGTAGTGTGGGAAGAGCCAGCCGAAGTTCTCGCGGTAGCTCGCCCGGAAGCTGCGTCCCGAGGTCATGCTGATGATCTGCGCCACTGCGATCGCGCTCACCATGTAGAGCACGAAACCAGAGGCAGCCCCGGCGACGAGGAGCAGGCTGGTTTCGTTCGACGTTCCACTCCAGCCACCAATGGCAAGTGGAGTCGCTACCAGGAACGCGGCGATGTTGAGATGGCCGAAGTTGAACAGCAGCTTTCGAGCCGGGCGTTCCGAGCCGACGTAGGTACTCAGGGCGATAGCTGTCGCGGCGAGCGCTCCTCCGATGGGGCCAAAGATGAGGATCGCCAGGACGGTCCCCACGAAGCTCGGGGAGATGCGGCCATCGAAATACATCTTCACCGACAGCCGTTCGCTCAGGCCTGTGAGCACAACCACCGTAGTCAGGCCAAGGAGGTCGGGTTCGGAACTCAAGAAAAACGCCAGGGTGAACGAGACAGCACCGGCCGCGAACACGAGACTAATGAAGAGTTCCTCCTTGCGGCTCAGGTGGGGAATATCTGGCATCTCATTACATCTATCGGCTCGTGTTCGAAATCTTGACAGGCCCTGTCGCGGAATTCCGGCCGCTGATGGGCGATTGTTCCGTGACCGCCCTACTTGAACCGCACATGGTGATGACCCGGTGAAACCCCTCTCTCCCGGATACGGAATCACCCTCGCAGGTAACCTGAGCGCTCCGGTAATGGCGAGCAGTATCGGGGGAACCTTCGGTTTCTATCCGGTGAACGCGCGACTCTGCCGGAACCGTACGAGGGGGGCAGGTGATTGCCTTCGTGCCGGGGGTGGGTAGACTGCCCGTCATGACAGCTGCACTTGCCGGAATCCGCATCCTCGATTTCACCCGCTACCAGCAGGGACCATTCGCGACGGTGATGCTCGGGGACCTCGGCGCCGAGGTGATCAAGGTTGAGGACCCGAAGGGCGGTGATTTCGGCCGGCGGATGTGGAAGGAGCCGGATGGCTTCTCCGGGTTCTGGGAGGCGCTGGACCGGTCCAAGAAGTCGATCTGCATTGATCTCCGGACACCCGAGGGACGCGAGGCCGCGCTGCGCATCGGCACAGATTGTGATGTGGTGGTGGAGAACTTCCGTCCGGGGACGATGGACGACTGGGGACTCGGATACGAAGCGTTCCGTGCCCGCAGTAAGGCCATTATCTATGCCCAGGCGACGGGCTGGGGAACGAAGGGCCCAATGGCCCGCTTCCCCTCGTTCGACCAGATCGCGCAAGCGTACAGCGGCTATGCCCAGCATTCCGGGGGAGGACCGGGATTTCAGCCTGAAATCCCGTACCCTGGTGTGGCCGACCAATCCGGCGCGATGAACCTCGCCTTCGGCATCATGACCGCGCTCTATGTGCGGGAGAAAACCGGAATGGGCCAGAAAGTCGAGGTCTCTCTCTATGGCACCCAGCTGGCACTACAGTCCCCGGAAATCCTCCACTCGCTCCATTTTGGCGAGGAACGTGCACGCGAGTTCCGTGCCTCACCAACCGTGGGGCACTATGAATGTGCCGACCGCCGATGGATCATGATCGTCGGGATCGACCAGAAGTTCTGGCCGCGAATCGCGCGAGCGCTCGGTCTTGCCGCTCTCATCGATGATCCGCGTTTCGCACGTGGATTCCCGCGGTGGCAGAACCGGGACGAACTGCAGCAACTGATGGAGAACGCCTTCGCTTCAAGGGACTCGGCGCACTGGCTCGAGCGTCTCCGGGACGAGGATGTGCCAACCTCCCTTGTGCGATCGTATGCCGAGCTGCCCGATGATGAGCAGGCACTCGAAAACGGCTACATCGTGGAATATGAGCACCCACGCTTCGGGCGGCAGAAGACCGTGGGTCTGCACATTCACCTGAGCGAGACACCTGGTGAACTCGGCAAAGCGGCGCCATTGCTCGGCGAGCACACCGCCGAGGTCCTCCGTTCAGCCGGTTACAGCGATGCCGAGCTCGCTCAACTCGAGGAGTCGGGCGTCATTGGCCTGGCATAGACGCTACCCTTCAGCGAGCAGCCCCGGGTTCGACACGGCCAGTTTGTCACGCATTACCTCACGAAGATGACCGAGCAGCTGTGTTCGAAAGGCCGGGTCGTCTGCCTCTCCATCGCGAATGCGTCTCGAGAGGTCCTCGTTGCGGGAGAGAAGTGCCATGCGCGATTCGGCCAGGCTCAACGGCCGCTCCTGGAAGCCGATGAGGCCATCAAGACCCTTCCATTCGCGGTCGAGGTGCTCCTCCTCAGAACTCAGCTCGCGGCGAAGCATCTGGATCACGTTGGCTGCAACTCGGGCATGGAAGCTGACCCGGCCGCTCGTACTTGGCATGACATCGTCCTGCAAGAAACCGGCCACAGCGGCAAGGAGTTCGTCGACATTCGGCCGGTCCTGCATCAGGCGCCTTTCCCTTCGAGAAGATTGAGTAACTCCCACTCCGTTTCGGCAGTACGGCGCCCGATGGCCGCAAGTTCGACGCTCTTGCTGCGCCCTGACAGGTAGGTTCCGGCCTGGGTGATAGTGATGACCCCCCAGCGGAGGTTGCCGAATAGCTCCCAGAAGCGGACCCGGTCGCGATCAACTGGAAAGCCTCCCGCCGCTTCATAGGCCGCATAGAACTCCTCGCGGTCAGCGATACCGGCAACGGGCTTCTTACCTCCGAAGCGCCAGGAGCGCACGCAGAGCCAGGCGATATCCTCCATGGGGTCGCCCCAGTGGGCCAGTTCCCAGTCGATGATGCCGTGGAGGCCATCCTCGCCGAAAAGGAAGTTCCCAAGGCGGAAGTCACCATGGACGAGGACGGTCTGGGGTACATCTGGCAGATTCTGATGGCACCACCGAAAGGCGAGCTCGAATATCGGGTGGGGATTTGCGGATGCCATTCGAAAGGCAGCTTCGTAATGGCCGAGTTCCAGCGTCGCAGGCGACTTCCCCGGTTCGGGAGTGGGGAGCTGGAGGAGGTCCGGGTTCTTTTCCGCGGAGATGTGATGGATTCGGGCGAGGCTCAGCGCAAGCTGGGCAGGTGTGACCTCACGAGCGTTTGCATACTGCTCGCCGCGGATCATTCGCGCTCCGAGTGTCTCGCCCGGCACGCGCCGCATCACGAAGAACTTCACGCCAAAACGCTCATCACCATCCCACATGGGTTCGGGGACAACGACGCTGTTATCCCACGCCGCGCGAAGGAGGTGGTACTCGAGTTCGCGGCCGGGCATCGTGGGCTGTCCCGGGATCGGATCACATCGGAAGATCCCCTCGAGCACCTCGGGGCCGCTTCCGCCAACGATTTCGGCATCGAACGACCATGTCTCCCGCGATGCTCCGCCGGAAAGCCGCACCAGGTTACGGACCGTCGCCGGCGAGCCTGTCCGCTCGCCGAGGAACGCGGTGAGCCCCTCCTGAACCGTGGCGGTATCCATCCGGCTATTCGACCTGGTCGAGGTATTCGCTGAGACCGTAGCCGACGCGCTCACCATCGAGCGTGTACTCGGTCATGCCCTCTCCGATATGGGTGAACATCCCCGCGCGCCGGTTGCGAAGAGGGATGAAGCCCGTGACCTTGCCTTCAACCACGTGCTCTTCGCCGTTGTCGAGCGTCACGACCGCCTTGAGCGCAGTGTGGTAATTAGTGTTGCCTTCGTATTCGGTGTCGAGCTTGATATCGGTGATGCGGTGGAGTTCCTGGCCTTTGTGAAACACCCCACCGACACGGTCGCCAATGACGGACATCACCATCCCGAGATCGTCACCATAGTTGCCCGTGATCCAGCGGTACGATGGTGTGGACTGCCAGTAGCGCGGCCCCCACGAGTGATCGCGCAGACCGTGACCGGAAATCTCGACGATCGGGCCATCCTCAACCTGTAGCGTCCCCGTAACGCGCATGTGCTGTTCGTAGTGGGCACGGGCGAAATCGTTCTGGCTGTTGCTGGCACTCGGCTCGGCGACGTGCCCATAGATGGGCCCGACACCTTCATGCAACAGGTCGAGCTTGATCTTCTTGTGTGGGTTCTGCTTGAACGCGTCACCCGGTTCCCGCATGTCACGCGGATCGGCCAGGTAGACCACCGAGCCCTCGTACGTCGTGCGTATCGTCTCGCCGGGCTCCAGCACATCGACTTTTAGCCCGCCAGCATCCCAGCCGTCGTTCGAACTGATCTGCGGACGCTTGTAGTTGAAGAGGGCAGAACCGTCGGATTGGTAGACGATGACGGTCATCTCGGCGTGGCCCTCGTTCGCCCGGTTGCCGATGCGCAGGAAGCCACCCATTCTCTTTTCCCGATCAAAGAAATTGAAGTACACAGACTCGTTGAAGTTCTCTTCGGGACCGAGTGGGTGGGTGTAATCATCCTCGGGCTTGACGTTGCCGATGATCGTGACCATAAGGGCGGCCTCTCGCGTAGAATCGGCCGGCGCACCGGCGGTTGGACGGGATTCTACCCGAGGCAGCAGAGTTTCGCTCGGCGCGAAGGAGTCTGGAGTGAAGCTGGCGAAAAACCACATCGACGTTGGCCTGTTCACAAACAATGGCGACGCGATGATGCGGTTCTGGCAGCAGGAAGCCGGCCTGCCGTTCGAAGAAACGCTGGCTGTTGGGGGTGGCGTCCGGCAGCAACGCCATGCGATGAACGGTAGTGTCTTGAAGCTGAATGAAGCGCGTGACCCGCTTCCAGCTGAGCCACCCGCCGGCTACCGGGAGTTGTTCATCGCCCGGCCCGGCCTTGCCGAACCGCGGAGGCTTACCGACCCCGACGGCAACCGAGTGACACTCGTCCCGCCGGGGTTTGATGGGATAGGGGGGATCGGTATTGGGCTTGCCGTCCGGGACGAGGCAGCATTCCGGGACTTCTATGGCCGGATCCTCCAGCTCGATGAGGCGGGGCGAAATCGTTACCGCTGGGGCGATTCATTGGTGCTGTTCCACGAGGATCCATCGGCATTTCGGGCCGGCGAGATGCGGGCGCCGGGATTTCGCTACGTAACCGTCCAGGTATGGGACTGCGATGTGGAACACGCAGCGTTCCTCGCCGCGGGCGCGGAAGAGGGCCGGCCTCCCACCACGCTTGGAACGACGGCTCGAATCAGCTTCATCCGTGACCCTGATGGCAACTGGATCGAAGTCTCACAGCGCGCGTCACTAACCGGCGAACTGCCCGGTTAGGGTTCGGCCAGCCTATTGAGCGGCTCCTGTTGCCCGGGGCGTGATGTAGTTCGGGTGCTCAACGAGGCGGTCACCGGGGAGGTCACGGCCTTCTGGTACGACGCACCTCGTTTCGCTAACCACGGGATAAGAAGCTTCCGGCCCCTGGGCGAAGGCCACGCCTGCCAGCGTTGCACCGATGATCAGCCTCGATCCACATCTCGGGGCGCACCTCTGGTCTACCCCGTCCTCACGTTCGTGCACCAGGAGCGAGGTGCAAACGTCCAGATAGGGCCGCTCGAAGGGCTACTGGTTCTGGGGAGTGAGCGTGCGCAGGAAGTTCACGAGATGCCAGATCTGCTCCTGGCTGAGCTTGCCTTCATCGAGCCACCCAACCATGGCACTACCGGCAACGCCGTGAGCTATGAAATTGTAGAGCTGGCCGTCGGGATGTTGTGGAGCATGGATCGTGAGATCGAGCGGGTAGGGGCTCAAGTTCAGCCCCCGCGGTGGCACGCCGCTCTTGCCATGACATGTGGCGCAGTTGTTCGTATATAACGAGCGGCCAGTTGAGACGGAGTTCGCATCGGGGAAGATGGGGTTGACCGGCAACGGCCCCGCGGGTGGATGAGCGTGAACTCCAAAGAGGAGGAGGACCCCCATGCCAAAGCCAAGCATGGCACCGCCATTCGCGGCCCACCTACCGTGCCGCCCGGTGCGGCTGATAACACCCCGGAACAGAGCGAATCCGAATCCTATCGCGACAAGAAGCAGCCCCCCAAACTCATTCCAGGAGAGGTTCGGCGCAGGGTCATCCCAGGCGCTACCACGACCAGGATTGCTGAATTGCTGGCCCGCCGGGCGGACGGCGAAGAACACAACTGCATCATCAACGTTGTCGCGTCGCACCTCGACCTCAACTTGCCAGTTACCTTCGAGCGGAAGATACGGTCCCCGGCCGCTGTAGGTCCCTTCCGAGGCTGAGGTCAGGATCAGCGTCGACGGCCCTACCGTTTGATCATCGCGATAGCGAAATGTAAGGCGCACGCGCTGCACTTCGACTTTCGCGTTCTGGTCGTCGGTGAGTACAACCTGGAAGGTGTTGAGGCCGGTGCGATTGGGGTCGACGTGCAGTGCGATGTTGATATCACCGGCCTTCTCGGTCTGTGCAAAGGGCCGGGCACTTCTCTGAGTGACGATCGCCTTCGCCACCGTCGTCTGCGTCAGGAAAGATGCTGCAAGCAGAACGCCGAGCCCGAGGGCGATCTCGGCTGAAGTGATCAGGATGAAGCGGCGAGGTTCGCCGGCGGCCAGCACTGCGAGCTGGTGCCGCCCGATGCGCGTGTTGTAGAAACCGATCAGAAGCAGCGGCACCATCAGCCCGATTTTCACGAGCAGGGTGACCCCGTAGCGCGTTTCCCAGAGCTTCGCCGGCGTGTCAACTTCGATGAACGACGAGAACAGGCCCGTAACGAGCAGGACGAACACCGTGACCGATGCCAACAGCGAGAATCGTGGCATCAGCGCCGCATAGTGGCCTTCACGCCAGAGCATCCGCGCGCTTATAGCAACGCCGATGACCGCGCCGACCCAGGTAATCGCCGCGTAGCCGTGGGCGAAGTCCAGTGCTCGAGCCCAGGCGCTCCCCGTACCTGCGGCGGCATGCGAGGTCGCCGTGTAGGCCCAGAGGTAGAGACCGGAGAGGAACAGGATCGCGGTCGAAGCCCGCCGTGGCGTCTTGGTCAGGAAAGAAGCACCGGACGCAACGACCAGCACGACGCCCAGGCGTGTGAGCCAGTAACGACCCGCCGTGGTGTGAAACAGGGTGTCTTGCAGCGAGAGTGCCGTGTAGGCGTCGTGTATCACCACGAGGTTCAGGGCGGTTGCGATACCGAGCACGGTCGCGCCGAAGCAGACAGCAAGTTGGAGCCTTCCGCGTGCCTGGCGGCCTGCATCACCCCAGAGGAGGACGAGCAGTGCCCCGCCCGTTATAACCACCAGGCCGAGGAGCGAGAGGGCGCGTACCGCGACACCCTCAGCGAGTGGGGCCGGGTCTGCTGCACCGCCCGGTCCGGCGATGCTATTACCGCCGGCCGGCACACTACCATCCGGGTTGAGCACTGTGAACGGGTAGGAACCTCGCAGGCTGTGCCCGTCAGTACTCGAGAGATTAACCCAGAGCACGTTGTAGATTCCGGGGCCCAGTTTCGGAACCTGCGCGGTCATCGAGAGGCTATCGGGAGAGAACGTGAGGCCCGTCAGCCCGATTTCGACGCCCCCGGCATCGAGCAGTTGGATGGTGCTCATGCGGGTATCGAGTGGCTCGCTGAAGGTCAGTGAGACCTGGGAGGGAGCTTTCTGGAGGAAGGCGTTGGGTGCGGGATCGGAGGAGACAAGAGCAGCATGGCCGAGCGCCGTGCCAGGCCGGAGAGCGATGACAGCAAGAACCGCGAGCACCGTGATGAGACTGGTGAGGCGCCTCATGAAGGCTTCTTGTTCACGAGCAGATACGTGGACCCCGAGCCAAGGGCGAACATCCCGACCGCCACTGCAATGACCAACACCCAGGAGGTGCCAGCGTTTCCGCCTTCGAGACCAGCCACCGAGCCCGGGGCCGCCGTAGTGGGAGTCGCAGGCTCTATGCCTGTGTCGACCAGGTTCTCCTTGCCCACAAAGGGTGTTTTCGCCGGATCGTAGGTGAACACCAATTCCCCGTCGGCAGGATCGCCGTCATCCGCACTCAGGGTCTTCCATTTCACGGTGTAGGAGCCAACGGCAAGATTCGACGGCAGGGGAACGCTGATCTTGCGGCGGTCGCTGTTGTCGATGTTGGCCGATACGGTCGTCACCTTGTTACCGCCCACGTCGAAAACCTCAATGTCGTTCGCGCCAGCCTGCCGAGCCATCTCCTGGGTCATTTGGATCTGGACTTCGGTCGGCGCCTGGGCGAGCACCGCTCCATCGCCAGGCTTCACGATCGCCGGTTCTGCATGCGCGAACGCTATCGTGAATGTCGCAAGCGCCAAGACCACAGCTGCAACGATGACGGCCGACCTCATCCACAACTCAGTCTAGTGCGGCGATAGGCCCTGGCAACCGGGAGCGAGCATCCCCTTGCCGTGCACAAACTCAGGTATCGCCCAATTCTGCCCGCTCGCGCACTCTCGCATCGTCGAGAGACATCTCGGGTACAGCCCTGGTTTCAGCGTGTTCGGCACGTGTAAATGCTGGCATCACCTCGGCTGCGAATAGCCGGAGAGATGCCAGTACCTTAGCGTGAGGAATAGTCTCGCCGGTGTTGATAAGGAAAACCATGCGATCAACACCCACCCCTTCCCACCACTTGAGCGCCCTGATGCACGCGTCAGGGTCGCCGATCGGTGTGCCCTGGGAAACCGGGCCAACGACATCACCCGGGCGGTTTCGCAGGGGCGCCGCAACCGAATGGGCATAATAGGCGGGCGATGGGTAGATGGAGCCAACACTAACGAGGTGGGCCGCCCGCTGAGCGAACTGCGTGGTCGCCATGGCGCCGACCGCCTGGGCCTCCCCGTTATCCTCGCCGCAGTACATGAAGGCGACCCCGTTCACCTGTTCATTCACCGATTCGCCAACGGGCTCGCAGCCGCGAATGGCGCGCCGGTAGTCCTTCACCATCTGCTGGTAATTGACTGGCGCGCCGAGCGTCACCCCGAGCATGCCCATTCCGCGTTCCCCGGCCTGGACAGCCGTCTCAGGGGATTGAACCGCAACCCAGAGGGGCGGGTGTGGCTTCTGGAGCGGCTTGGGGATGATGTTGCGGGGTGGCATTGAGAAGTGCTTACCGTGCCAGGAAAAGTTGTCGGTGGTCCACATCTTCACGATTGCACGGGTGCACTCGTCCCACATCTCCTTGGTATCGTCCGGTTCGCACCGGAACCCGCCAAGTTCCGTCCATGTGGCCGCCCGGCCGGTCCCGAATTCGAGGCGGCCATTAGAGAGGATATCGAGCGTGGCTGCCCTCTCCGCGATTCGCGCGGGATGATTGACCGGAGGGAGCATGAGCGCGATACCGTGGCCAAGACGGATACGGCTGGTCTTTGCAGCACAATACGAAAGGAATACCTCCGGTGCCGAAGAGTGCGAGTATTCCTCGAGAAAGTGGTGTTCCACTTCCCACGCCTGGTCGAATCCGACCTCCTCGGCGACGACGATCTGCTCGACTGCCTGGCGAAAGACTCGCGCCTCGGACAACTCATCCCATGGTTTGAGGACCGAGTGCTCGAAGAAGATCCCGAACTTCACTGCTGCCCTTTTTCGTTCCGCATGAACTCTACGCCCCAGACTAAGAGTCCATGCTACCATGCCCACGCCTGTCGGCAGCCGTTACGAGAGATCGTCAGCAGGCCAGAATCACCGTCGGAAGCATGTCCGCTGGCCGGCCGGCTGAAGCACCGCCGGGCTGCCTCCGCACTATCGCTCTCCCGAGGCCACCACTCGAAGGCGAGGTGGTATCGAAGTGGCAGTTCGACCCAACAGAGCCCCGGGAGTGGATTTCACAGGAACGAGTGGCGTCACAGATATTCACAGTGTGCAGAGAGGCGTGGCGGTCTGAACGGTCTGAACGAACGCAAAACGGATTGGGTTCGTCGCAGCCGCCGAGAACTGAGCACGCTGATGACGCGTGCCAGAACCCTGAACAGCGGATCAGCGAGCGGTCAGAAGATGACCGAGCGCCGGAAACCGGCGAACATCGTTAGCGGCGAGTTGAACCCCGCCACCGGGGGTCAATCCGCACGAGGCGTCAGCGGCGCCTGTGTGACGCCACGACGACGGGAGTAACTACGGGTGCCAGACCGCGGACGCCTCGATCCTTCTGGCATAACCGCCGGGCCGCTACTTCGGGGGGAGCAAGCGGCGCCATGGGTGCTTCGCGGTGCCCGCTGGGCACAGGTCACGTTCGAAGCAGATCAGGCGGAAGTGCTTGCCGTACTGCCCGAGGACCTCAATCGGCCGGTGCCAGCCTACGCACGGGTCGTGGTGCTCGATGCTCCCACGTCGCCGGCGGGACCGCTGAAAATGGCCGCACTACTCGCCGGCGGGCGCTACCGGCTACTCCCGCGCAACGTGCTCGCCGAGGCGGTGGTCGATGGCCCCGTTCGAGAAGTGGCGGGCGCCTTTGGCGCTCCGTTCGTTCCCGGCTCCGTTGAGGCTCATTTCGGAGCCGAGGGGCATGCGGCCAGCATCGCTGTGGGCGAAGTGAAGCTGGCCATCAACCTCGCCGGCCTCCGCGCTGTCGAACCGGCACTCCTCCGCTGGGATCCATGGCTGGGGTTCGCAGGTCCCGGAGACAACAGAGACCTCATCGAATACCAGTTCGAGCCCACGATCAGCCAGGCGTGGCTCTCCGGGCTGACGAAGCTCGACATGACTGACGGCTCAGAGACCGGCTCACCGTGGGCCCGCCTCCAGAGCGTCAACCAGATCAGCAGTTGCATATGCGAAGGCACGCTCACACTGACCGTGCCCGAAGTCCTCCAGGCGCTCGTGTAGCGAACGACACCAGGCAGCAATTGGGAGGGTGCCTGGCATGCTCCCTTCAGCGGACCGTAATCAGGCGGTAGCGAGCTGGCGGCGGGCATCTTCGGCCGTGGCCGCACGGTGCCGGACCTCCACGTCCGGATCGAGCACCTTCGTCCAGGAGGCAAACTCCAGGAGGATACCGTCGGGGTCCATGAAGTAGACCGAGCGGACGAATACGCCTTCGTGCATTTCGCGGCTTACCTGCGCCGGGCTGTCATCGTGGTTGTAGATGCGCGACGTCTTGATGCCTTTCTCATACAACTTCTCGACGTACGCCTCGAACTGCTCCCCCGGTACATCGAAAGCGACATGGTTCATCGACCCGTGAGCGGTCACGATCTCGCCGTCGCCAGGCCAGTGGGCCGCCGAGGAGACGCCGGGTGCCGCCTCGGGTGCAGTCGGGAACCAGAAAAACGCAAGTGAGTC
>WBZR01001773.1_pt1 | contig 25174 bp, 16 predicted proteins | sample 5204231 | NCBI WGS metagenome assembly WBZR01 (sample SAMN12412403, study PRJNA552823) | activated sludge metagenome | isolation source: activated sludge from anammox sidestream of wastewater treatment plant... | place: USA: Virginia | collected 2017-08
GCTACTTCGACGTCTTCGTGGAATATGCGAAGGCTGGCCCTGACGACCTGCTGATGCAGATCACCGTCCACAATCGCGGCCGCGTCGTCGACGAGTTGACCGTCGAGGTGCTCGACCTCCCACCAGAATGGGTGCGCATCAGCCAGCCGCGCCTCGCCGTCATGCCCGATGGCCAGGCCGACGTGACTATCATCATCAGCCCCCCGCGGCGCTGGGAGTCGCGCTCGGGGGTCTACGACTTCTCGGTCGTTGTCACCAGCGGCGAGACCGGCCGCGAGGTGCTGACGAACGGCCAGTTCACGATTCTGCCCTATGAGTCGACGACACTCACCCTGAGGCCTGTCCGCAGCAAGAAGAACTTCGCCCTCATCGCCGAGAACCGTGGCAACGACCATGTGAGCTACAACCTCTCGGCAAAGGACGATGAGGAGGCGTTCCTCTATCACTTCTCGACCCCGATGCTCTCGCTTGCTCCCGGCGAAGAGGTCAACATCCCCTTTCGGGTGTCGGCAAAGAAGAAGAAGCGCTTCGGGCCGAAGCAGGCACTTCCGTTCACCGTCATTGCCACTGCGCCTGCCGGTGATGCAGAGAAAAAGCCCTCCGTCACCGGGCAATTTGCCATTCACCCGCCGCTCCAGCCATTCGTCCGCCCGGTGATGTTCACACTCATGGCCCTCGCCATTCTTGCCGGTGTACTCGCTTACTTCTTCTGGCCATCATCGAAGACCGTGACCACGGCCGACGCGGAAGCGCTCTATGCCGGTGTCCACATGTGCGACAAATACCATCCGACGGCCAGCGACACGCCTCCCGACCGGCCGAGCACCAGCTCTGCCGCACCGCTCTTCAAGCAGAATGATCCCCAGTGGCGCGAGGTCGAGTACGCGAAATCGAACGATCCCCAGTTCGGCGCCAACTGGTGCGGGTCCGACCTCGAGCAGTGTGGCTGCGGGGTGACATCGGTCGCCTCGGTCATGGCCGTCTTCCAGCTGCTGACCATGCCTGACGGTGCCGACCTCAATCCGAAAACGATGAATGACTGGTTCAACCTCGATGCGCGAACCACATCGAAGGGCTGGGTGAGCCGCGGCTACGCGTATGGCGACGTCGTCTGGACTGCCGTCAATCAGCTTTCGGGCGAGATTGCGAAGCGCTACCCCGGTGCTCATACGCTCCGCTTTGCGCGCACCGGCACCGGCCAGGAAGCGGAGATCCGAAGCGAGCTCAAGGCAGGCCGCCCGGTCATCATCGAGGTGCCCGGCCACTGGATCGCCGCAATCGGGTTCGACGGCGATAGCGTCCTCATCAATGACCCCTACTACAAGGACCGGAAAACGCTCGATTTTTACAAGGACAAGATCCTTGGCACCGTGCTCTTCGAACCTTCGAATGACCTCAGTGCGATCGCCATCACCGTTCCCTCGAATGAACGGGTTCGCGTAACCGACAAGGAGGGCCGGATCGTCGGGACGCTGAACACCGGTACACCCGACGAGGTGAAGAAGGACATCCAGACCGGCATCCCGGGTGGCAGCTACACGAACAAGCTCGCCTGGCGCGACCCCACCTGCGTCGAAAGCCCGCCACCAGCCGGTGCTGGTACGAACCAGATCATCCTCCCGGGTGCACCCGACACCTATCGGATCGAGGTGCTCGATGCCCAGGGCGGCCCGACGACCGTGGCCATCCACACCTACGACCGGAACGGCAACCTGACCATCCAGACGCAGGACAACCCTGGCCCCGCCGTCCTCTCCATGAACTACGACCCCGCCAACCCCACCACCCAGATCTCGGTTATCCCAGGTGCGACCCCTGGCGGAGCGGTGCAACCCGGCGCGGCAAGCCCCGGCCCCCAGCCGTCGCCCGGGGTGGGGCCAGGCAGCACGAACGGCAGTGCCACCGCAAGCGCAACAGCTCCCAAGGGGTCGCCATCTCCGACTGCGAGCGCCAGCCCGAGCCCTTCACCTTCGCCCACCGCGACGGCCACGCCGGCCCCTCCTGGGAACGTCACCGTCACGTGCAATACGGCGTACTCATCCCCCCCTGCACCTCAGCAGGGAACGGTCTCGTGTACGACGAACATCGAGGGCGCATTCACCACCACGGTGTGGTCCGTGGGTGGCCTGGCGGTCCCCGCCTACAATGGAAAGACGTCGTTCTCGGTCTCGTTCGACAAGGACGCCGACGTGGTTGTTTCGGTGAATGCCTGCAACAACGGCGCCTGCAAGAGTAGCTCGAGTACTGTCCAGTTGCGCATCCCTGTCGTCACGGCCACCCCAACGGGAGCACCAACTGCCACCCCTGCCGGGACCGCAACACCGACGCCAGCCTCGACACCGACGGGACCGGGGATGATCTGTAACTGGAACCAGGCGACCGTGACCTGCACCGTCACCTTCACCGGCCAGTACTCCTCCGTTCTCTGGAATGTGGAAGTCGCGAACCCACCGGATGCAGGGGCCGGCGTGAAAACCTGGAGCTTCCCGCTGACCTTCTCCCCGAGCGTTGCCTCGGTCACCATCGGAACCACGTCGTCGGGCCCCATTCCGCTCAACTCGACTGCGGCCGCTGCGCAGTCAATCGTCGATAACGCCTTCAGCCCCGGCCTCGTGAGCGTCTCACGCATCCCCTCGGGGAACGATCACCAACTCATCTTCACGCTCAACGTCACGGCAACCGTCTGCAACTACGAGAACTGCGTGGCGTCACCCCCGGGCTACGTGATCATGACGGCGAATGCGGGGTAGGCCATGATGCCCGAACAGCGTCCGCGTCACCTGTCACTCCAGGGTGTCGACACCGGCATCCGGCTTGTCCACGACCTGCTCGTTCGCGAAATCGAACGCATGAAGGCGGCCGGTGTACCAGTTGGTGAAGATGCTTATCGCGGTCTTTACGTGTCAGAGGCGGAAGCTGAGCGTCTGGCAGCGGCCGGCCCGCGACACGACGGTCCCGTCGAATTCGAATCCAACCCGGCGCTCGAACGGTTGCGTGCACTCGTCGCCGAGGATCCGGGGCGCCTCGGCCACCTCTGCCGCGTGGCGGGGCTGTCCGCCCTCGAGGCTGGAGCTGTCCTCATTTGCCTCGCCTCCGAGGCGGACCTGGGTGTCGAGCGGCTCATCGGGTACGTCCAGGATGATGTCACCAAGCGGCGCCCGCGCGTCGATCTCGCAGTCCGCCTGCTTGCCGGTGAGAACGGCCAGCTCGCCGCCCTCGGTGCATTCGACGCCCAGGCGCCGCTGCGCCGCCTCGGGCTCATTACGCTGCACGACGAGCCGGGCCAACCGCAGACGCCGTTGCGCGCTCGCCTCATCGCCCTCGACCCACGAATTGCTGCATTCTTGCTCGGTAGCGATGCAGTCGACGAGCGGCTCGCCGAACACACCGGCCACGTTGCGGTTCCGCCTTCACGGGAACCGGGCGAACCCGCTCTCGGACGCCAGGTGGCGAATCTCGCTGGCCTCCCTGCCACATCGCTCGAACCTCCTGTCGTCGCCCTCTCCGGCAGCGACATGGGCGAGATGACCATCTGCGCAGCAACTCTTGCCGCCGGTGCATCCCTTGCCTTGATCACGGTGCGTCTCGGGCCTCTCATCGGCGACGGCGAAGCGTTGCCGGTGCTACGCCGGGCCCTGCGCGAGGCCGCACTCCAGCGCTCTGCAATCCTCCTCAACCTCAGTGGGCTCGAGAAGAAAGTCATCGCCTCTGTCCGAGACGTAGTCCGCTCGGCCCCTCTCGCGCAACTCGTCATCCTCGCCTCTTCCGAGCCAATCGGCTGGGCGGGTGTCAGCCTCGAAGTCCCGCAGCCGGGATTCGAGGCACAGCGCCGGCTCTGGGCGGCCGAACTCCACGACCAGGATGCGCTCGGTCCGGCCGACTTCGACGCCGTCGCGGGGAAGTTCCGGCTCGAGACCAACCGGATCATCGATGCCGCAAGTGCTGCCCGCGGCCTGGCCATCCGCCGCGACCCGCACCATCCCGTGGTCCTGGCGAACGACCTCTATGCCGCGGCCCGGTCCGAATCCACGCCGATCCTCAACGACCTGGCGAAGAAGATCGTGCCAAACTACCGCTGGGACGACATCATCCTCCCCGAGGACGCCCGCCAGCAGTTGCGGGAGATCTGCGCACAGGTCGAGCACCGCCACCTCGTGTACGACATCTGGGGTCTGGGCCGCCGGCTCGCGATGGGCAAAGGCCTCGTCGCCCTCTTTGCTGGCAACTCCGGGACGGGTAAGACCATGGCAGCCGACGTCATCGCCGGCACACTCGGCCTCGATCTCTACAAGATCGACCTGTCAGGCATCGTCTCCAAGTACATCGGCGAAACGGAGAAGAACCTCGCGAGCGTGTTCAAGGAAGCGGGCTCATCGAACGCGGTCCTCTTCTTTGACGAAGCAGATGCCCTCTTCGGCAAACGCTCCGAGGTGAAGGATGCCCACGACCGCTATGCCAACATCGAGACGGCCTACCTGCTCCAGCAGATCGAAGCCTATGCCGGTGTGGTGGTTCTTGCGACGAACCTGAAGATGAACCTCGACGAGGCGTTCCTCCGGCGCATGCACTTTGTCGTCGACTTCCCGATGCCGGATGAGGATGACCGCCGCCGCATCTGGCAGGCAACCATCCCGGCCGAAATGCCCATCGCCACCGACGTCGACCTGGGTTTCCTTGCCCGGCAGTTCAAACTGGCCGGCGGCAACATCCGCAACGTCGTGCTGTCTGCTGCGTTTCTCGCCGCGACCGATGGGACCGGCGTCGAAATGAAGCATTTCATCCGAGGAGTCCGCCGCGAGTACCAAAAACTCGGCCGGATGGTGACCGCCACCGAGTTCGGTGAATACGTGGAGTATCTACGCACGTAACAGCGTAACTAAATTTCCGCTGGTAGTGGCAACATGGAAGCGGCTATGATAAGCGGTCAGCAGAGGGGACAGGAGGCAGACCATGCCCGACACGAGACTTATGCAGCTTGATTCGGAGCGCCTACGCCAGCGGAGTTCCAGCGATACCAACGGACCCGCCCTTACTTCTCCCGCCGAACATCCAGTGCAACGGCTTCAGCGGCAGATCGGGAATGCCCAGGTGGCACGCATGCTCGCGCAGCGCGAATCGGAGGCCAGCGAAGACGAAGACGAGGAGTTGATGGCGAAGCACGATCCTGTGCTCGCCCAACGTGCCGCCGACGACGAAGACGAACTCCAGACCCTGCACGACCCCTCACTCCAGCGCGAATCCGAAGGGGCCGAAGACGAGGACGAAGAGTTGATGGCGAAGCATGACCCCTCGCTCCAGCGCGAATCCGAGGGGGCCGAAGATGAGGGCGAGGAGTTGATGGCGAAGCACGATCGCTCCCTCCAGCGCTCAGCAGCGACGGAGGAAGCTCCGCGCATCGGACTCGAAGGGGGACCAGTCGATGCCGACCTCCAGCACCGCATCAATAGCCAGCGCGGCGGTGGTTCTGGCCTGACGGACGGTATCCGCCGCAACATGGAAGGTGCCTTCGGGACTTCCTTCGAGGACGTTCGCGTTCACACCGGCACCGAGGCCGACAGTCTCAACCGGGCCATGACGGCGAAGGCGTTCACCACGGGAAGTGACATCTTCCTCCGGAACGACAGTAGCCCAACGGACTCCAACCTTCTGGCGCACGAACTGACACACGTCGTTCAACAACGCAGTGGCGGCGGTGGCGGTGGCGGCGGTATGCACGTGGGCGCCGCCGGCGATGAGAGTGAGCACGAGGCCGATAGCATGGCTCAGACTATCGCCTCCGGGAGCCCCCAACGCCTGGCCGAAGAAATCGGGCACCAGCACTAAGCAAGTCCGAGCCGGAACTGGAGGTGCGCGAGCGTGTTTAGCGACGTCGATGAATCCCTACGTGAACTGCTGACCACCGACCTCCCAATCGTCGGCGGCGAAGTCGACATCGCGTTCGAACGCCCGACGCGGGAGTGGTCCGGCCGGCTCTCAAAGCCGACGATTAACCTCTTCCTTGCCGACATCCGCGAGCGAACCGATTTCCGGTTCACCGACCAGAACACCGTGCGCAACAACACGGACGGGACAGGCTCCCGCCGGTTCCCCGCCCGGCGGTTTGACCTCCTCTACATGCTCACGGCGTGGACGAAGGAGCCAGCGGACGAACACCGCATTCTTGCCCGTTCACTCCGCACGATGCTGCGGTACGATCGCCTGCCACCCGAGTTGAAACGCGGCGAAATGGTGGACTGCGGTTACGAAATCTATCTCCGGAACATGCCGCCCGATTCGGTGATGAAACCGGTCGACCTCTGGGGCGTACTCGACAACGACGCCCGGCCCTCACTTGCATGGGTAGCAACGGTACCGGTGAGCACCGACCGGGTCGTGACTTCGCCACTCGTGACTGAGCAGGAGATCCGTTTCAGCGGGGCCGGCCCTGCCAGCGAAGAGCCTGAAACCAGGCCTCGTGTCGCTGGATTGGTTCACCGGCGCGGGAATCCCACGGAACCAATTGCGCACGCACTGCTGACGCTCATGGGAGTCGGGACGAGCGTGCGTACAGATGTTGATGGCCAGTTCGTATTCGACCGGCTGGGAAGGGGGACATACCAGGTACGAGTTGAGGCCGCAGACTTGCCAGTCGCAGAACGATCCATCAACGTACCATCGCGTGAATACCGCATCGAAGTGTAGACCGAGTGGCAATTTTGTTTGCGGTACCGAAACGAACTTGCCGAAACGTGCGCCGGTTCTGTTAGAATCACGCGGCGCTTCCAGCAAGTAATCAGGGAGACAGGGAGAAACCATTGGCTACGGCGTATCTGACCCCGGGTGTCTACGTCGAAGAGGTCGACCGCGGACCAAAGCCCATTGAGGGCGTAGGTACGGCGGTGGCCGCCTTCCTTGGCGTTGCCGAAAAAGGCCCGATCGGCGAGACAGTGATGTGCGCGAACTGGACCCAGTTCGTGGAAACGTTCGGTGGCTTCGTCCCCGGCGCGTACCTCGCACCTGCTGTCTACGGCTATTTCAACAACGGCGGTACACTCGCCTTCGTCGTCCGCGTTGGCGATGAATCAGCGGCCGACGCCGCACCGCCAGCAGCAATTGCCGAAATAGCGTCGCGCGCGTCGGGCGCACCCGTCACGCTCAAGGCCATTGCCCGCGAGAGCGGAGCAGAGGGCATCAGCGTCGACGTTGCCGACGGCCCGGAGGAGAGCTTCACCATCACGGTGAAGAAGGGCACCCAGGAAGAAAAGTTCGAGGGCCTGACCATGGCCCGTGGTGCAAAGAACGCACTCGAGGTCGTCAACAAGCAGTCCCAGCTCATCACCCTCGAGGAAGTCGCCACCAAGGGGCTCGCCCTTCCCGAGCGCGCACCTGCGACCGGGAGCTACTCACTTGTCGCCACCTCGAACGCCGCGTTGGTGCCGGTTCACCCATCGCACTATGAAGGCGACGTCGCCGCCCGGAGCGGCCTTGGCGGACTCGAGGCCATCGACCAGGTCACCATGGTTTGCGCTCCCGACGTGGTCGGTGCGTACGAGGCTGGTACCCTCGACGAGGATGGGGTGAAGGCTATCCAGCTCGCCATGATCGCCCACTGCGAGCGCATGGGTGACCGTGTAGCGATCATCGACCCGCTCCCCGGGCTTAACGCGAAGCAAGCCTACGATTGGCGCATGACGGGCGCCGGCTACGACTCGAAGTACGCCGCGATGTACTACCCGTGGATCCAGGTCGCGAACCCGATCCCGGGCGGCGCAACCACGATGCAGATGCCCCCATCGGGCCACATGGCCGGCGTGTGGGCTCGCAACGACAGCGAGCGCGGTGTGCACAAGGCTCCCGCGAACGAGGTTATCCGCGGTGTCCTCGGTCTCCAGTTGCAGCTCACCCCGTCTGAGCAGGGAGTGCTCAACCCGGTAGGCGTCAACTGCATTCGCAGTTTCCCCGGCCGTGGAATCCGTGTCTGGGGCGCGCGGACGCTCTCCAGCGACCCGTCGTGGCGCTACCTCAACGTGCGCCGCCTCTTCAACTACGTCGAAAAGTCGATCTACTACGGCACGCAATGGGCCGTCTTCGAGCCAAACGACATGATGCTCTGGCTCAAGATGAAGCGTGATGTCGGCGCCTTCTTGAAGCGAACCTGGATGAGTGGTGCGCTCTTCGGCGCAACACCCGATCAGGCCTACTTCGTGAAGTGCGATGAAGAGAACAACCCGCAAGAAACGCGGGACGCCGGGCAGCTCTTTGTGGATATCGGCATCGCACCCGTCAAACCTGCCGAGTTCATCATCTTCCGAATCGGCCAATACGCCCCCGAGGCCTAGGGTAACCGGGCCAGGACCAACTAAGAGGAGTACGCATCGTGCCTGCAGCAGCAGATCCACTGGTAGGTTTTAATTTCGCCCTCGAGATCCAGGGCAAGGTAAGTGGTTACTTCACCGAGGTCTCCGGTATCGGTTCGGAAAATGAAGTGATCGAGCAGAAGGTCATGGAGAGCAACGGCAAAGGCCAGGCCGTACGGAAGATCCCTGGTCGCCTGAAGTGGGGGGATATCACCCTCAAGCGTGGCATCACGGCGGAGATGGATATCTGGAAGTGGCGCAAGGAAGTCGAAGACGGAAACATCGAATCTGCCCGCCACGATGGTGCGATCACAATGTACGATTCGATGGGCACTCCTGTTGCCCAGTGGACGTTTGACCGTGCCTGGCCTTCCAAGGTGACCGGCCCCGCGCCGAAGGCTGATGGGAACGAAGTGAGCGTCGAAGAGGTCGTCATCACCCACGAGGGGACGCGGCGCGTTCAGTAGGTTCCTCGCTCTGAGGAACCCCGGCGGACAACTGGGAGAGGGCGAGGCCGCATGAGCGTCCCTCGCCCTCTCTCGCATGACAACTGGATACGGGGCGTGTGGTTGTGACAGCGGTGCAGACCGAGTTCGAGTTCACTCTGCCACGAGGGTTCGTGGATAGCGAGGGCCGTCTCCACAAGACTGGCACGATGCGGCTCGCGACAGCCATGGACGAGATCGAGCCACTGCGCGACCCTCGTGTCCGCAACAACCAGGCGTACCTCGTCATTATCCTGCTCGCACGGGTCATCACCCGCCTGGGACCACTCACCAATATCGCCACCGGCGACATTGAACGGCTCTACACCAGCGACCTTGCCTATCTCCAGCGGCTCTATCGCCAGCTCAACGAACGAGGAACGTCGATCGTGACAGCACAGTGCCCGGGCTGCGGGAGCGAAGTGGAGGTCGATATCGCGAGCCTGGGGGGATCGCAGGCTACCCCCTCGACCGACTCTACGAGGAGGTAGCCTACCTTGCCTTTCATTTCCACTGGCAACCGGACGAACTTCTCAACATGGAGCATTCTGAACGCCGCCGCTGGGTCGAACAGGTGGCTGCCATCAACAAGCGACTCAATGAACAGCGCTGACAGGAAGAACTGATGCCTAACGACCCGATGACCGGCTTCCAGTTCTCCGTCGAGATCGACGGAATCGAAAACGCCTATTTCACAGAGTGCAGCGGCCTCGGCGGCCAGGTCGAGATATTCGAGTACAAAGAAGGCGGCCTCAATACCTACTCCCACAAGCTCCCGGGCCGCACCACCTACGGGAATGTCCAGCTCAAGCGTGGTGTTACGGGGACAAGCGCCATGTGGACATGGTTCTCAAATATCGCAACAGCCACCGACAAGACCTCGCACCTGAAGTCTGTCTCTATCACCCAGTACAAACCTGACGGGACCGTCGTCCAGCGCTGGAACCTTGCAAACGCCTACCCGGTCAAGTGGACGGGCCCAAAGTTCGACGCTGGGTCAACGGCCGTCACTGTCGAAGAATTCGAACTCGCATTCGGCGATCTCACGCTCGGGACGCCATAGAAACTGAGGAACACATGCCGCGATGGTGGCCGTTCGGCGGAAACCAGCAGCCGACTTCGCAGGGCGGAGGCGGAGCGATCGAGCATGCTGCCAGCGAACCTGCCCCCTCGCCCCTGGACCGTGGCGGCGAAGTCACTCGCGCCGCGACTGAACAGGCCGCACCACGGCCCGTTGTTGCCCGGATTGTGAGCCCGCAGCAGCGGGAACCAGCCGCGCCAGAGGATCTGCAAACCGCCGCGGATTTCCATCGCAGTCTCGTGAACCGCCTCTGGGACGATGCACGCCCGGGTCTTCTCGGTGATGGCGGCGGGCTTGGGGATATGGCCGCCTTCCTGCGAGAGGCGTCGCATCTCGCAGGCGGCGTGATGGACAAGCCCGTCTCGCACGACGTGATGCGTACGGGTGATGATCTCGCCTCGACACACTCCGTCGAACCGCTGCGGCCACGCGACCTTTCCACACTCATGAGCTTCTCCGAGCCTGAGGCACTGCTTGCCGGCCGCGCCCTCGATATGCCATTCGGGGAGCGCCCGTCCGAATCGGCCGCACCCACCGGTTTCCAACCGTTCGGCCCTGCTGCGCTCCCGAAGTTCGGTCCGGCCACACCGCCGGAGCGCCTCAATCTTCCGGATGTTCCTGACTCCCACGTGCTCGGCCGCCGGGCGGCTCAGCCGCCCGTGGACACCGTACCCTCTCCTCCGCCCGCATCGAGGCGCTTCGCTGATGCCCGCGCCCATGAGGGCACCGAGCGGCCCCCGGCACCCGGCCAGCCGCTGGTGAGCCGTTCGGTGCCGGCCGATACATTCCGGGCTAACCCCCAGCCTGCGATCGACCGAGCAGCCGAGCCGTCGCGCCCTGCACCACCGCCTCTGCGCCTTCCGTCGGACGTGAGCGGAACCGCGACGAATATCGAGTCATTCCGCAGCGGGCCCCGGGCGATTCGTTCCGAGTCTCCACCGCCGGAGAGCCCGGCTCTCACCCTTGCCGAGCGCTACGCGGCAAACGACGACTTCGACAACGGCCCCGGCGGAGGGCTCGCCGCACAACGGTCACCGTCACCGGTCGAGCCATCCGGCGGAGCAGCACCGCCGGTTGCCGGGCCACCTTCCGCCAACGATGAGCCTCCCTCACACTCCACCGGTGTGGCCGGAGCCATGGACGTACCGGGGACGCCGCAGGCCACCAGCGCCCGGCCCACAGGTCCGCTCACGACGGTATCTGAGGCTGTGGCCGCATCGGTGCCACCCAATGGAGGTGCCGCACCAGAACTGACTCTCGCTGAACCTCCTGCAACGCCGCGAGAGGACGGGATGGCGATCCATCGGGCAATTGCCCCAGAGACCGTAACCGAAATACCCGCCGCTCCATCTCCCTCACCGGCTCGCGAGATTCAAGCAGCATCCCGATCCGACGAGACTGAATCCCCGATGGTCGTACCGCCGCTGACAGGATCGCTGGCCGGGCCTTCACTACAGCGGCAAGCCGAGCCGAACGTTCGCATTGCCCCTGCAACTCAGGCCGGCACAACGGGCCCGGCCGAGGCAGTCTCGCCAGTTGCCACCCCGGACCCAGGTTCTCGTGAAAGGGTGGCGGCGCCAACGGCCGAAGGCGCCTACCGCACCTCAGATGAGTCCACTGCCGTTGCGGCGAGCCCGGCCGAGGGGGCCCTGCCAGCTGCGACCCCGAACCCCGATCCTCGTGAAACGGTAGCAGCGCCAACGGCCGAAGACACCTACCGCACCTCTGATGAGTCCACTGCCGTTGCGGTGAACCCGGTCGGCGCTCTTCCACCTGATCTCGACCTTGCACTTGCCACTCCGGCCACTCCTGGGCCGCTGTCGAACGAGTCACGTGCAGCTGACGGGGTAGAATCCACTGCTCCGGCAGGTTCGACGAGTGCTGCGCCAGGCGAGATGCGACCACCGCTCGGCGAGAGGAGCACTACCCCGGAGGTCCCGGCGTCAACAGGGCTGGCCGCGATACCCGGTAGTGAAGCCGTGACCCCCGATGCGGCCCCTGCGATTGCGCGCACCGTTGATACATCTCCGCTCCCACTCTCGGCTGCCACAGGCGATGATGCCGGCATCGCTGCGGCTCCGGAGCTACCGCATCCCATTACTCCGGTCTCTCCCACGGCCGGAGCGGTAGCCAGTGACCTGCCACTCGTCACCGGCGGGAGTGGCACTGCTTCCACCGATTCACCGGGGATCAGTCGCGCGACCGAATCTCCCCGGCCAGATTCACCCGCTTCCCAATCGCTCGTCAGCGAATCCCGCTCGTCGTCACCGTCGGGCGAGCGGCGCGCACCACTTGCCGCTCCGCCGTCTCCCGCGATATCCCGTCGGACCGACACATCATCAGTACCGTCCGCCGGGCCCGCAGAGCGAAGTGCCCCCGGAATCCCCCCGGCGACGGCTGAGGTAAGCACAGGGTCCACGGTTTCGTCCGATGTGGCGCCCGGCAAGCAAGTCACCGGGTCGTCCCCGGAGAGCGCTCCTTTGCCGAGCCTCGAGCTTACACGCCAGGCCAGGATCACCCGGGCCGCTGATACTGATCCTGCCGCCGCAGTCAACGAACCTTCAGCCTCTCCTACCCATTCCAACCTGCCGACACCGCCCGCGAGCGCTGCTATTGACTCGCCGTCCATCGCGCGCGACGCGGATGGTGCTGGTGTCACGAGCACGCCGGAACTCCCGCGCGCCACGACAGCAGCGGGTTCACCCGGGTGGTCGGCCGGCGTCGTCGCCACGAACCCGCCCGAGGATGCGCACGATTCCGACGCTATACCGCTCGAGCTTCGACGCGCAGTTGTCGATGGTCCCTCGGCAGCATCGCCCGGCGACATCGGTCACCGGCCTGGCGAGTTCACCATGACGGGTAGTTCCCCGGATTCAGCTCCGGCAAGCGTTCAGCGTGCAACCGAATCAGCACCGGGCAACACCATATCACGAGGCCCTGCCGCTGACCGGCCGCCGTCCACGTTGCCGCTCGCCGACTCACCCGGCGCGGACATGCCGGTTGCCCCGGGCCGAGCGGCTATTGGTGCCGGGCCGGCAGTCACGCCCGACCTTGCGCCCCACGCCGGCCGGGCGGTTGTGGCGAATGAACCGCCCCTACCCGGTACTACCTCCGACACTTTGGGACGTCATCCGGAGGCGGGCACCACTGCTGCCGCCCCTCCCGGAACACGCCAGGCACCTCAGCCCGGTCTGCGGGAGCCGCTCCCATCCGTTGAGGCTCCAATGACTCCAGCAGGACGGGATGCGCCGACGACCGCCCGCCCCTCCTTCACGGCAATACCTCGCCCCGAGACGCCCCTTGTCGTACGTTCCGTCCCAGCCAGTGCAACGTTTACGTCAAGTGACGAACTGAATACTGTAGCCACTCCCCGCTCTTCTCACCCACCTGCGCACCCGCCATCATCGCCTGGCGATGTCCAGCGACACGCTGCCGTGCCCTCCACGATGGGCGAGAGCGCATCCATGCCCTTGCCAACATCACCCCGGCCGCAGGGGAGGCTGTCGGCGAGCACCGAGACACTGGCCGAGACGTCGCCGACGACCATCTCCCGGGTTATCGCAGATGCAACAGCGCAGCCGCCCGCCATGGAATTGCCCCTCGCAGCTCTCCCGCCGGCAGAAGCGGACACGAACGACCCTGGTGGCCTCGTTGGATTTCCCGTAGCGACCCCGGCAATTCAGGCCGCGGCCCACCAGCCCGGGGGGCGACTCACCACGAGTGTGCCTCTCACTTCCACGACTCCGGAGACGACGCCTGCGAGCCACCCTGCTCAGACGCCGAGCGTCTCATCAGCAGCGAGGCAGCGAGTATTGCGAACCACAGCCCGGCCCGCAGCACCGGCTAGCGGGGTGCCCGCGACCACCCCCGTCTCAGCCATGCCCGCCACCACCCCTTACGCCCCTGCCGGAGCCACGTTCACTCCAGATCTCACATGGGCTGAGGGCTCCGGGCCAGCTGCCCTGCAGCGGTTTGCCGACCAGGTGACAACACGAAACCATGCGGCTGAATTTGCCCGGCCGGCCACACCACTTACATTGCAGTCGCCAGCACGAGCCGCAACTCCACCTGCTGCACCGGCGGCGCCGTTGGCCCCGCATGTCCAACGGACGCCCGAGTTCGGCGGGCATGAAGCAGTAGGCCAGTTCTCCGAGACGATCGTGAACCGAGTGCTCCCTGCCGGCGACGCCGCGCCGGGAGGAAACCAGGAAACACCTGCGGGCAGCGACCTGTCGGCGATCACCGAGCACGTCTGGCGGGAGATCCGCCGCCGCCTCCGGGTCGAGCGTGAGCGCTCACGGGGGGTGATGTAGCGATGTCACACGCCCAGCAGCGAGGAGGAATCCCGCGATGACCCTTGTGAAAGCCAAGCTCACGAACCTGGACACAAATGAAGCGGTTGACGTTATGTTCAATCCACCGAGTTATGAGTTCACGAAGGAAAACACGTGGGCCGAACAGGTGACCAAGGGGACCGACGTCCCGGGCTTCTTCGAGTTCGGCGGCGGAAAGTCCGCCGACCTGACAATCGACCTCTTCTTCGATACCCACACGAGTGGCCAGGACGTGCGCACCCAGTACACCAATAAGGTCTGGAAGCTCGCACTCGTCAATAAGAACAAGGTCGATGCGAACACGGGTCGTAGCGCCCCTCCGCAGGTTGAGTTCCAATGGGGCCAAACCTGGAGCTTCAAGGCAGTCGTCGTATCCGTCACCCAGAAGTTCACGCTTTTTCTATCCGATGGGACACCCACGCGGGCCGAGGTAAAGCTGCGGCTCCGCCAGGTAGAAGCGGAAGGTACGTACCCGGGCCAGAACCCAACCTCGGGTGGAACCTCGGGCCAGCGTGTTCACACCGTGCAGGAGCGGGAGACACTGGATATCATCGCCGCCCGCGAGTACGGCCACCCACGCCATTGGCGCCACATTGCCGAAGCCAACCATATCGACGATCCCCGGCGGCTTGCACCGGGCATGCAGCTATCGCTGCCTCCGCTGGCGAACTAGCCATGCCGACCGTAACCCTTGGCTCCGACTTCACCGTCAAGATCAATGGATCACCGCTCTCCCAGGAATGGCAACTACAGATCGCATCAATCGAGGTTGATGACGCGCTGTTTATGCCATCGATGTGCTTGATGCGGTTCTATGACCCACAATTCGTCATGCTGGATTCGAGCAACATTGCCATTGGTAAATCGGTTGAGATATCGGTTAGCGAGCAGCGTATCGGGAGTCAGCAGTCGGCCACCGGCTCGATCTTCAAGGGTGAAATCACCTCGCTCGAGCCTGAATATGATTCTGCCGGGTTCGTATCCTTCGTCATCCGGGCCTACGACAAGTCGCATCGGATGATGCGCACCAGGAATACCAAGACGTTCCTCAACGTGACGTTTAGCGACGTCGTTAGCCAGCTCGCGAGTAGCTCCGGCCTCAGTGCCAGCACAGCCAGTACAACTGCCCAGCACAAGTATCTCGTGCAGGATAACCAGACTGACTATGAGTTCGCCCAGTCGCTGGCGCGCCAACTGGGATTCATTCTCCGCGTGGATGATTCACAGCTCGTGTTCAAGTCCGCCTCCGCTGCCAAGGGGACGGAAATCACTGTGACATATGGCCAGGATCTTATCTCATTCCGTCCCCGTCTTACCTCGATCGGCCAGTGGAACACCGTGCACGTGCGTGGCTGGGATGTCGCGAACAAACAGGCTATCGCGGGCCAGGGCACGGCCGAAACCTCCGAGGTGATCAGCACGGTGAGCACGGCCGGGCCGGCCACCGCGCAAACTGCGTTCGGCCAGAACACGTGGCTCCTCGAGCGCGTGGGGCCGGTCGACCAGAGTGAGGCGGACGCCTTTGCCAAGGCACTCAATACGCGCTCTGCGAGCGGGTACGCCCAGGCCGACGGCGAGATCACCGGGAATCCAAACATCAAGGCCGGGAGCGTACTCAACGTCACCAACGTCGGGACAAAGTTCAGCGGCAAGTACTTCGTCACGCGCGCAATCCACAGGTTCGACCAGGTGAGCGGCTATCGCACCTACTTCGAGGTCGACAACGGCGAAGGCGAGACCACCGCAGACCTCATCCTCCGTGGAGTGGGTGAGAACGACCTGGCAAGGGCGGCCACCCGGCGCTACGGCCTCACGATTGGGCTCGTGACCAACAACGCCGACCCGGACGGCTTCGGGCGCGTGAAACTGAAGTTCCCGATGCTTGATGACTCACTCGAGTCTGATTGGGCACGTCTTGCGACCCCCATGGCCGGTAACGATCGTGGATTCATGTTCCTGCCCGAGGTCAACGACGAAGTTGTTGTCGCCTTCGAGGATGGTGACCCGAGCCGCCCGTTCATCCTTGGCGCCCTGTGGAATGGACAGGACAAGACACCCGAGACGACCGACAACGCGGTTGCAGGCGGGGCCGTGAAGTTGCGCATTCTCAAGACGCGCACGGGCCACACGGTCACGTTCGATGACACCGACAATGCGGGAAAGATCACGATCGTGACCGTGAAGGGCCTCAAGGTCGAACTCGACGATGCAAGCAGTGGGAAGATCACGGTCGCCGACGGCAACGGGACCAACAAGGTTGAAATCGACGTGACGTCGAGCAAGATAACGGTGGAATCGGGAACGGAAATCGATCTGAAATCCCAGACCATCAAGCTCACCGCAACGAATATCCAGGTCTCGGCTGACGCTCAGCTCGAGCTCAAGGGGGGTGCAACCCTGAAGGCGAGCGGCCCGCAGGTCGAGGTCAACGGCTCCGGACAACTCGCACTCAAGGGCGGCATGGTCATGATCAACTAGCGACATGGCTGGTACTTCCGGGGCAATTCGAGAGGACAGTGAGATGGCAGGAGATGGCGTAGACTATCGTGCTGGGATGGACCAGCACAGCGAGATCATCGGTCGCGGCTGGACGTTCCCGGTTGGTCCGGGTGCAGCCGGGACCCTGGCGCTTTCCGGTGGTGTGAATGATATCGATGAATCGATATCGCTCATCCTCGGAACCCACCCGGGTGAGCGTGTGATGCGGCCCGACTTCGGTTGCCGGATTCACGAACTCGTGTTTCATCCCCCAACCGGCGACACCCTCGGGCTTGCCAAGCGCTTCGTCCAGGAGGCCCTCGGCTGGTGGGAGCCCCGCATCGACGTGCTGGACGTCACGGTCCGGCCCGATGAGGATGACCCGGCACAGGGTACCCTCCTCATCTTCATCACCTACAGTGTCCGCGCCACCAAGGATGAGCGTACGCTGGTCTATCCGTTCTATCTCATCCGGGAGGAGTAGCCGGCCACGGCCGGGACAGACGATGCCGCTACCCGATCCGCAACTCGACGATCGCCACTTCCAGGACCTGGTGAACGAGGCAAAGCGCCTCATCCCTCGCTACTGCCCTGAATGGACCGACCACAACCTCTCGGACCCCGGCGTCACGCTCATCGAGCTCTTCGCCTGGATGACCGACCTCCTCCTCTATCGCCTCAATCGCGTACCCGACAAGGCGTATCTCCGCTTCATGGATCTGCTGGGGATCTCCATGAAGGAGCCAGTCGCTGCACGCACACGCCTCAGCTTCGCGCTTTCGGCAGCACAACCGGGGCCGCTAACCATCGCCCGTGGCACCGAAGCTGCAACGCTCACCGCGCCCGGCCGGCCGGCGATCGTCTTCGCGACCGATGAGGACCTCGTTATCTGGCCGCCAACCCTCGTTCGCTGCCTGTTCTCGAGCGACGGCGCAACCTTCACCGATTACACCCAGAGGCTTGGCATCCATGGTGAGTATTTCGATGCCTTTCAGGCCCGGCCTCTGCCCGGCGACGCGCTCTATTTTGGCTTCGCCGAGAATCTCAGCGCCCACGTGGTCGCCCTCGATATCGACAGCCGCCTCGAAGGTATCGGCGTCGACCCGAAGGACGCACCACTCGGTTGGGAGGCCTGGTGCGGTGATGTCCAGGGTTGGACCCGTTGCATCGTCGAGCGTGATGAGACCGGTGGCCTCAACCAGCCCGGAAACGTGGTGCTTCGGCTTCCCCAGGCCATGGAGACACGCATTCTCCTGCGCCAGCAAGCGTTCTGGCTGCGGCTTCGCGTCCTCCAACCGAGGCCCCGTCAGCCAACTTATTCATCATCGCCCAAGATCGACACGATCGAACCCACAGCACTCGGCGGCTACGCCTGGGCCACACACTCGAGCGTCATCATCGGTGAGGTGCTCGGCCGTGGCTCCGGCAATCCGGGCGAGACGTTCAAGCTGACGCAAACCCCGGTCCTTCCACGGCGTAATGGGGAGTACATCGAGATCGAGGAGGAGCCCGGTCACTGGATTCCCTGGACCGAGGTCGACTCATTTGCGAGCACGACTTACGAAGATCGCTGCTATCGCCTCGATGGCGTGACCGGCACCATCAGCTTTGCGCCAACGATCCGCCAACCCACCGGTTCAGAGCGTCCCTACGGCATGACGCCTCCCCGCGGATCGGCAATCCGCATGACACGATACCGCTATGGTGGCGGGAACATCGGTAACGTTGGTGCGAATACCCTGAACGTCCTCACCTCGAGCATTCCATACGTGGCGCGCGTTACGAACCTCGAGCCGGCTGCTGGCGGCCTCGATGCTGAGTCGCTCGATGCTGCCAAGTTTCGGGCGCCGCAGGCCCTCCAATCACAGGGACGCGCCGTCACCGCCCAGGATTATGAGTTCCTCGCGAAGGAAGCTTCTCGCCGGGTCGCACGGGCACGTTGTATCCAGGCACGCAGTGAACTCAACGCGAGTTCAGTTCCCGCGGGCACCGTCGAACTCCTCATCGTGCCGACCGTCCCTCGCGACCACCCGCGCACCATCCAGGCACTCCAACCCGACCCCGAACTCCTGGACGAAGTCAAACGGTTCCTCGATGAGCGCCGGCTGCTCGGCACCCATCTCGCCGTCGATGGCCCGGCCTACGTCGGCGTTACCATCGATGCGACGATCGTTGCGCAACGCAACGCCGTCGCGGAGCGCGTCCGCCAGGATGTACACGACCGCATCCTCGATTACCTCGACCCGCTCGTTGGCGGGCCCGATGGCAACGGCTGGCCGTTTGGCCGCGACCTCTATCTCTCCGAGATGCAATCCGTTGTCCAGGGTGTGCCCGGGGTGGAGTACGCGCAGGACGTGACGCTCTATCAGGTCGACATCCAGACCGGCCAGTCACGAGCCGCCGGCCAGAAGATCACCCTGGCCGAGGATGTTCTCCTGCTGAGCTATGAGCACACCGTCAGCATTGCCCAGCGAGACCGATTCTGATGAGCACAAGAGAGGCGCCGCCACCACCTGGTGTTCTTGGGCCAGTCACTACCGGGAACGTTCCCGCGACACCGGGTGCAGACTCACTCTCGCCCGTTGGCGGCAGCCCGGTCCACCCGGCGGGCGGCGGCGACGGTCCTGGCGGCCCAGCATTCCCCGCTGGAACGGACCGGCACGAGCCACCGGATGAGGCCTGGCCGCCGGGCGTACCGACCGATCGGAGCAGCTATCTCCAGTACCTGCCGGCAATCTACGGCCGCAACGACTTCATGGCACGGTACCTGCTCATCTTCGAAGCGATCCTGAGCCCCATCGAGCGCACCATCGCCAACATTTCCGACATCTTCGACCCCGCGACCGCACCGTCCGACATCCTCCCCTGGCTTGGCTCATGGCTTGGAGTCGTGATGGACGAGAACTGGCCCGAAGAGCGCCGCCGTGACCTCATCCGCAACGCTGCCGAACTCTATCACTGGCGGGGTACGCGCCGCGGCCTGACCCACTACATCCACGTGGCCACTGGCTTCGAGCCCGAGATCATTGAGCCAACACTCTCGGAAATCAGCTCTTCACGAGGGCAGGCGTTCCGCTTCACCGTTCGGCTCCGCGTACCACGGGGCACACGGCTCGACCGCCCTTCCATCCAGCGCATTATCGATGCGGAGAAACCGGCATTCGCGGTAGGGGTCCTCGAGGTCATCTTCGGGTAACCGTTGTGCCGGGGACCTCACGAGTTCACCATCTGCCGGACTCATGAGGTTCGCCGCGGACCGTTGAATTGCTCAACTATTATTGCGAGAGCTGCAGGAAGACCTCGCCACCATCCAGCGGCTTCTCGGCTGCCCACCCAATCAGCCCCTTGCCGTTATCAATGGTCCACCAGACGAAGCCCTCATCCTCGACTTTGTCCGAGACTATCTTCACCTTGTCGCCGTCGCAGAGTTCCCCGACCTTCTTGCTTCGCGGATCCGAAGCCTGGCGGGTGTGATACTCGCGCACGAAGAGGCAGTTCCCTGCTGGCGAATGGACCGTGATCGCCGTCGCCCCGTTGTAGAGACCGCTCGGCGTCGGCGATGCTACAGCCGTCGTTGCCGGCGTCGTACTTGTGGGAGCAGGCGTCTTCTTACCGTCCTTGACCGCGCTCTTGACGTCGTTTGTGGAGAAACACTTCCCAAACCCGCCACAATACTGGTAGACGCCGACGCCGGCGCCACCAAAGAAGATGAGCGCAATGAGTGGCGTGACGGCCAGGCGCCACCACCGAAACGGTGGCTTGACCATGATGGTCCCGCGAGCAGTTCGCTCCGACTCACCCCGCGACGGCCTGGCAACGACACTGAATGACCGTGATTCCACCGCGCTGAACAACGGCCGGTTGCTGGGCGCCGCCCGGACAGGGACTGTCACCTTCTCGCCGGGTGCGAGCGACACCTCCGGCGTTTCGACCTGGCAGTCGACTTTCCCCGCCGGGTCCTCGGCATGCAACTCGACATCGAGCGGTGAGTTCCCCGGGTTTTCGAGTGCCACACGAAAGTCACCCTCGTTCCCCTGGAGTTCCATATTGAATCCGCCGAACGGGAGGATGCTGAACGTACCGAGCACCCGGACTTCACGTCCGTTCTCCGCCGATACGACGGCAACAGAGAACGGGTGTTCACCAGCTGCGGACTGCGGTTCACGTGGTGGCTGAATCACCACCGTCACTTCATCGCGCGCGCCCGACACCAGCGCGAGGCTCGCGCGGCTCAGCCGGACCCAGGCGTCGGGCAGGTCGAGCGTGCGAATACTGACCTGGTCTGTGGTCGCTCCGCGGTTCTGAATGACGACGGTTGCAGTCGTCGTGGATCCGGCCGCAACTGGCGCCGAGGGTGACGTAAGCGAAACGGCAATCGTCGCCTCGGCCCCGGGCGCAGCGCTCGCTCCCCGGGTGGGCGAATCGATGGCGCCTCCCCCGGCCGCCAGGTACCGTGCCTCCACGTCGCCGAAGCGCACCGTTTGCTCACCAATCGGCTGCTGCTGGCCCGGTAGCACACGCTGGCTGCCGACGAACGTCCCATTCGCCGAGCCAAGGTCCTCGATGGTGACTTTGTCGTCCTCAATCCGCAGTTGTGCATGGCGGCGGCCGACCGAGACGTGGTCGATCACGACCCCGTTCCCTTCCGAGCGACCGATGACGACCGACGGACCGTCGATCGGGTATTCGCGCACCTGCCCATCAGGCGTGGTGACGCGTAGCGTGCCGTAGTCCATCCCCGAGCCCTTCCGGGTGGGCTCTCCCTGTCCCTGCCCGAACTCGAAGCATAGCGGCGGGCAGGTTACGAATCTACCGAGGGACTTCCCGTACCCCCAACAACTCACGGTGGATGTTCCACCACGGGAACACCAACCAGCAGAGGTAATACGCGCACAAGACCCGGGCGGTGTCCATGCCGGGAGCCGATGTGCCGCCACACTACGGCAGTGTTCCCTCACCCAGCGCACCTCACGCCCGCGCAAGCGCCATCCCGGCTCGCTCGCTAGCATGACGGACGTGGAGCTTGCCCGATCGAGTCTGTTGGCGCTGATCTACCGGGCCTCGGGCATCATCTTCTGGATTGTCGCCGGCATCATCACGGCACGCGCCCTGAGCGTCGCCGATCGCGGTGTGTACTCCTCGGCCGTGGTCATCATCGCCGCAACAGGGGGAGTCGGGGCGAACTTCGCAGCTTCTGCCGGCTACTTCATCTCGAACCAGAAGCGCCCGGTGGGCGAGGTGCTCATCAATGGCCTGGTCCTCTCATTCGCCATTGGAGTCGCACTTCTCGCGGGTTCGCTCGCAGTTGCGGCACTGCTCGGCGGCGATATGCGCGCCATCGCGATCATCGTCGGTATCGGTCTCGTGCCCGAAGTGGCAAGGAACGCGATTGCCGGTGTCTTCCTCGCGGTCAATTCCATCGGCCGCTGGAGCGCCGCATCCTACGGCCCAGCACTGCTTGGAGCGATGACACTCGCGATCTGGGTTGTCGGGCTGGGCCACCGCGACGCCGCTGGAGCTCTCGCAGCATGGGTCGCCGGGCAATACCTCGGCTTCATGCTCGCACTGTGGCTCACTCGTGGCTGGTGGGGAGAGACGTTCCGGCGGCGGCCGAGCCGTTCCTTCATGCGCCGGCTTGCGGTGTTTGGAAGCTTCACCGGGCTCGTCGCATTCGTCAGCCTCGTGAGTTCCCGGGCCGGCCAGATCATGGTCGCCGCACTTGATAGCCGGGAGGGGGCCGGTATCTTCGCCTCGTCACTCGCCCTTGCTGATGGGGTGGCATTTGTCGCGACAGCCGTGACAGTCGCCTCATATGGGAAGGTGGCTGCCCTTGGCCGCGCGGAGTCGGCCCGCCTGACCGCACGAGCGGTCCGGAACACGCTGCTCCTTTCGGCGATAGCAGGGATCGTGCTCGTACTCATCGCTCCCATCCCGATTCGTATTCTCTATGGAGCCCGCTATGCGGCGGCCGTTGGTCCGCTCCGTATTCTCGCCCTGGGCGCAATCATCTCGGCTCCACGTGGCCTCTTCGTCAACTACTTCACGGTGCAGCTCGGCAGGCCCCAGGCAGTCCTGGTGTTCAGCATTGTCGCGGCCACCCTCAATCTCACGATCGGCGTGATTCTCATCCCGGCAATGGGCTACGGCGGTGCCGCATGGGCGGCAACCTTCGCCTACGTGGTTTCAATGGCCCTCATCGTGGTCTACTTCCTCGCTAATGCACCGGTCCGGTCACATGAGCTCTGGCGTGTGGATGCACAGGACCTGCGCGCATACCTGGCCTTCGCCCGCCACCTGCTTGGGGGCCGGGTCCTCAGCACCCGGCGAGCCAGCGCCGACACCGATTAGGCAGTTCGCCGTGCCTGTCGCCGTCGTTGCGCCCGGGCCGCCTGGCGAGTCGGCACGCCGGTCCGCGGCCCCCGTCCCGAATCGACGATCCAGAGCACGAGGGCGACAAGCCCCGTCGTAAGCCACAGCGCGAGTACCGCCACATCCACCGGCCGGTCGACGTTCAATTGCCGCGCGAGGTCCGTCGTCCAGTGAAGCGCGAGGATCGGCGCAAAGCCACCGATGCTGAAGACAATGGAGGCGGCAATGAGCCAGCGTTTCCCGCTCAACGCCGCAAACGGCAAATACCATGACTGATACCAGGGGAGGGTTCCGGCAGACCCGAGGAACACGAAGAGCCAGATGGCGATTGCGCTCGCCGCAACGAGCTCCTGCGGTTTGCCGAGTTGGTGCCGAAAGAGGATGACACCAAGCGCAACTGTCCACAGGCCATAGCCAAGACCGACGACGACGTCGCGCCCGTGTCGCCCCAGGTCGAGCCAGTGTGAAAGCACATTCGCCGGCGTGGTGAGCGAGACGGCCGTCGCGGGGCCAAGGGTCGCGAACCGTGGGCCATGCCCCGACATCACCACGACCGTGGCGATGATACCCCCGGCCGTGAACGCCATCGCAAGCGGGATGCGAAACCGCGGAAACCACGAGGTCACCACGAGCGGAGCGGCAATGATGATCGAGAACTTGCTCAGTACCGCGCCCAACCCGATCGCGAGGCCGATGCCACGATCCGCCCACTCATGCTCGAGCAAGTACAGGAGCGCAAGGACGGCGAACGCGACCATGATTGAATCGTTATGTCCATCTCCTGCGAACTCAAACAGCAGGAGCGGGTTGAGCCCCACGAACCCCGCGGCCAGGCCCGCATTCATCCCCAGCCGCCGCGCCACAAACCCCGTTGCCGCAGCGGCGATCACGAGGAAGACCCCGGCAATGAACTTCTGTCCGGCGACATTCGCCACGAGCCCGTCGCCCGCGAACGGGATAGCCAGTCCGCCTATCCCGTAGGCGATCGGCCCATAGCCGCTCGGGCTGTTCGTGTACACGAGCACCTCGCGGGCCACCGGGTCATCGATCTTGCCGGGGGCATGTTTGAAGCTCGTCGGGTACTTGTGATGGAGCCAGAGAGTCCGGACATCGGCAGCGAGATGCGTCACATCGGGAGATGCGAGGGGCCGCATCGGCAGGAGCGTCAGCACGACAAGGGCACTCGCGGCGACTGCCGCCGGAAAGCCGAAGCGAAACCCTCGGCGCAGGGCCCAGAGAGCCACCAGGTATCCAGCCGAAACCAGGGCGATGATGAGTCCCGTATTCGTCATCACCGAGATGCCCGTACCGAACACCTCGCGCATTACGGGCGGCCGCGCGATCACAGCCGGGTCAGCATCCCAGAGCGGAACCCGTAGCGAAAAACCGAATCCCCAGCCGACAACCATCGCGGCAATCCCGGCGACAAAAGCAAGCACGGCCCGCCGTTCAGCCGGCGAAAGGTACTCACGCTGCTGCTGTGGCATCCATCTCCTCTTCCGTCGCACGCGGCATCCGGTGCCAGGCTGTCGACCCTGCGGTTACGAGCGCCCAGAGCCCTATCGGGAACCACAGGAGACTGAGCACACCGTTCTCGAATGCCAGGCGGATTCCTCTCGGGTTCGCGGGCAGGATCCGCTCGCGCAGGCCCACAATGAGCGGCAGCCCCCATTCGGCGGAGAATGCCAGTGTCACGATACCCGCCGGCAACGCGAATGGCAGGCGCAAGAGCGCGAAGGCGAGTGAGAGCGTGACGGACGTCCGTGTGAGGAGCCGCGTTGGAATCGCAAGGTAGATTGCGAGATCGAGCGCGCGCGCGTCCCCTCGCAGTCCCCGGATCACGAGCGATGGCCATTCCAGCGCAACAACCCGCAGGTGGCCCCGTGCCCAGCGTGTCCGCTGCCGCATCGATGAACCCAGGCTACGTGGTTCCTCCACGCCCACCGTCGTTGTAGATACATAGCGAACCCGGTGCCCTCGCACACCGAGGCGGACCGTCAGCTGCAAGTCCTCGGTAATCGCGCTGATCGTGCCAAGCTCGGAACGGAGGACATCGGTCCGGATAGCAAATCCCGTGCCGTTGATGGTCGT
>WBZR01001776.1_pt1 | contig 25139 bp, 20 predicted proteins | sample 5204231 | NCBI WGS metagenome assembly WBZR01 (sample SAMN12412403, study PRJNA552823) | activated sludge metagenome | isolation source: activated sludge from anammox sidestream of wastewater treatment plant... | place: USA: Virginia | collected 2017-08
CCTGTGTCTGGCCGATATAATACCGGTCATATCCTTCACTGTATATTATGTAAACATAAAACAACATAAAAAAAGCTCTGAGCAAATCAGAGCCTGGTGACCCCGCAGGGACTCGAACCCTGGACCTACTGATTAAGAGTCAGTAGCTCTACCAACTGAGCTACGGAGTCGGAAAGGCAAAGGTATTTCAAAATACTTCTCAAGTTTTCAGACATATAATAGGTAAATAATTCACACAGGCAATTACTTCTTATCTCAAAGTCCCTATATGCCGCATATAAAATTTACCAATCTTTTTTGAGCCTGAATATGGGTGAAATAGTGGATTATTATAATAAGATTTATACCCGTTTCGGCTAAAATATCAAGCCACAAAAATAAAAATTTGAATATCAATATGATACAAAATCATTTAATGTTAAATTGCGTAAATCTATGCTGCATACTGATTATCTGAGTGTTACGCTAATGGAAAAATGATTTATTTTATTTAGCAAAATTCGTTGGTACACTCAATTCAAAACCATTAAATTTGGATAGTAGTCCTGACCCATTAGATTCGTCCTCGAGATTAATTTTACTCAACACCTTTTAAATTCTGATCATTACTAGCTTTTTTAAATTCGACAACAGGCGAATTATCAATTTTGGATTTATAAAAACGGAGGGTTTATGTACACTTACGATCTTTTAGAAAACGGATGTTATTACCTGATAAAGGAAAAAGAAGATTCAGCGATCACTCTTATTAAAGTGGCAGTTGAATCTGATCATTGTCTTTTCATCCAGAGTTATGATGACCCTACAGAGACGGAATGGAAACTGAAGAAGGATCCTCTGTTCGACATCATTGAATGCTTATCCGATGAAACAGTAAAAGAATGGGAAGAGCAATACAAAAGCAGCCAGGATGCTTATTATGAGGATGACGAAGAAGATTAATCCCATTGATCTCCCTAAAGGCAAAATGAATGAAAAGCTTCCGGTACCGGGAGCTTTTTTCTTTTTGTTTGTCCCATATACAACTCCTATATATTCCTGAAATGTTGTTAAGGGAAAATTGAAGCAGCAAAAAAGCTCATATTAACCCGGATATCCGTAAATTGATTGCTTTAAAAGCTGCTTATCAATATGAGAAGACCTTTATTGCTCCTAACCATCGCCTTCGTTTTGCAAACCAAAGTTCAAGGGCAGAATAAAACGCATTTACTGACATTTGAAACCGCAGAAGTGACTCAACCCGCCTTGAGCAGTATGCCTGACGGAAAATCTTTTGTATTTAATCTATTGGGACATTTGTTCCGAATGGAAGCAACTGGCGGAGTACCGGTGCAATTGACCTTCGGCCCCTATTATGACAATGAACCTTCTGTTTCTCCTGACGGATCAAAAATTGCATTCATCTCTAACCGGGATGGAAGTGATGGTAATATATTTATCCTGGACTTAAAAAGCAGGAAGATCACTCAGGTAACAAATGTATTCATGGTAGCAGGTAAACCGGCATGGAGTCCTGACAGCCGAAAAATCGCATTTCTTTCATATTGGAAACGTGAAGAATATCCTCTCGAAAAAGTTCCTTTTTTTGGTAACGGGGATATGGCTTCTTTATACACAGTTTCTTCCTCCGGAAAAGACCTGCAACGTATATCCGGTGCAAGACCTTTCTCTTCTGTCTTTTATTTACCTGACGGAAGTTTAGCCTGGTCATTTACAGAAAGTAAAGGACAACCCCAGGCATTTAGTCCATTCTCTGCACCGCAATCAGTGAGCACTATTTTTGAATCATTGCCTAAGAACGGAGGAGATATCCATCGCCTCGGATCATTACAGGGAAGAACAGGCAGGATATGCATGTTACCCGGCCAAAATAGTTTCTACTTTATTTCCAACGGAAATTTGAAACAATACACTTTAGGAGACACTGCATCAAAAATTGTCGCCCCGTTTAAAGAAATGAACACTGATCTGAGTGCATCTTCTGACGGCAAAACTCTTTTTGCAACAGCCGATACAAAATTGTGGTCAATTAATCCCGGAAACTTCGAAACAAAAAAGTTAAACTGGTCAGCTAAAGTGAAAATGGATGTTGCCATTCCTGCCTATCGCAAATGGACTCCGCCACAGGGCCCGGACATTGCATCACCAAAAATTCTGACACCAATAATCTCCCCCGACGGAAAAAGAATGGTGTATATGGCAGCAGGTGAATTGTGGGAACAAAACCCGAATAACAAACTACCTAAAAAAATTACAGGCGAACCGGCTTTCCAGCTGGAACCCGCATTTTCACCTGACGGAAACCGTTTGGCATTCGTTTCTGATAACAAAGGGAAAAGGCAATTAAAAGTTTTTGATTTTGTTTCCGGTAAAATCAGTACAGTCGTCTCAGTAGGCGGAGATTCATGGGTACATCAGCCTTGCTGGAGTAATGACGGGAAAACAATCTTATTCCAGCAATCCGATCTGCTTGGATATCCTTACAAGTTCATAAAAGCAAATGTATTTGCCGAAAATGATACAACAATTATTATGCAAACCGGTAACAGTTGGAATGGCCGTCCCCACTTCTCAGCCGATGGCAAATCCATCTATTACACTGCAAGGCAAAGTATGATTGCCAACATTTATCAGGTTTCCCTGCAGCCGGGATCAAAACCCAGGGCAATAACTGATCTGAAAAGACATGCACATGATGCACTGGTTTCTCCCGATGGAAAATGGGTCACTTTCAGAAGGAACGCTGAGATATGGATTGCCAGGCAAAAAGAAGGGCTTTTGAAAGATGAAGATTTCAAACAATTCAGTAAGGAGGGCGGAAGGTCTTACTCATTTACGGCTGATGGATCTTTCATTGTTTATTCTGAGGGAACAAAAGTTTGGAAAAAATCTTTGGCAGGAGGAGCAGCAATGGAAATTCCTGTCCATCTAAAGATTCCAAAATCTGTTGCTGCACCCGTACTGATCAGTAACATTCATGTTCTGGATTTCAATTCCGGGAAATTCAGTGACAAAACATCTGTATTTATTGAAAACGGCAAGATAAGCTGGATCGGTTCTGAATCCGGAAAGCAATTACCGCAAAACACTGATAAGATCGAGGGTAACGGACGCTATGCTATTCCCGGATTGATGGACTCACATATTCACAGTGCATGGGCCAATCAGCAGATCACTGAAGACCGGTTTATTGCTTATGGAGTCACATCTATCAGGGATGTTGGCAGCAGGCTTGACATTATCAATTCTCTAAAGGACAGGGGTGAGGTAACAGGTCTTCCAATTCCCCACTATTTTGCCAGCGGAGATATTTTTGAAGGACTGGTCCCATTATGGGGCGATGCTTTTCTTGAGATCAATACAAAACAAGAAGCAAGAGATTATGTCCGGTATGCAAAAGCCAATGACGCATCATTTGTCAAAGTATATGCTTCACTCCCCTGGTATTTAAAAAGTGAAGTTGCTGCTGAAGCAAATAAAGCGGGTATGCCTATAGTTGGACACGGCATTGCACTTGATGAAATTACCCGCAGTATAAATTTCGGGATTACATCGCTGGAACACAGCGGCCCAAATAATGATGACATTGTAAAGTTGATGGCGAACGCAGGTACCTGGTTCGATCCGACACCTACTATATTCAGTGCAGGAAATACATTAAAACTTGCAGACAGCACTTCCATAGATGAAAAATTCAGGACTTTTATTCCGGAAGAAGAAATCGCAGCAGCAAAGCCGGGAGGAAAACCATCAGAATCACAAATAGCCGCATGGAAAAACACATTGGCTGCCTTAAAAAGAATATACGATGAAGGTATTAAAATGTTAGACGGGACAGATGCATTGATGACTGGAGTATTTCATGGACCCTCCGTGCATTGGGTACTTCAGTTTTTCAGTGATGCAGGCATTCCCAATATTGAAGTATTGAAAATCGCCACACTCAAAGCTGCCGAATCGGTTGGCGCTTCAGAATATATCGGGTCAATTGAACAGGGAAAGCTGGCCGATATCGTGCTGCTTGATGCAGATCCATCAGAGAATATCAGCAACACAATGAAAATCTGGCGGGTGATCAAAGCAGGAAATGTTTTTGATCCGGGTAAAATGAGAAAGTAGGAAATTCAATGGACCGAAAACTGATTATTGAAAATGCACTTGATAAATTTTCAGTTGCCAACCATTTTTCAGTATTATGCCCCTATTAATAAACAACAGAACGCCGCAACGTAAGCATCCCGCTCATTGTTCCGGACCCATTGTAAAATTCTTTCAGTATCATTCCTACATTCCTTGCATAATAATCAAGAATATATCCAACGGATGAAGTAAGAGAAGACCAGTTTGTACCATCATATCCTTCAAGTTCTTCTTTTACTACAATAGTATTATAATAATTCCTGGTTCCTGTTGAAGATGTTATTGAAGTAGAAACATCTCTTGGTGTATTGATCGTAAACCGGATGCGGACTGTCACCGGGTTTCCCTGGACTGTGCCTGAAAATGAATTGGAGGTCCACGTGGTGCCTGCCGGTGTATCCTTCAGAAAAATATATTCACCCCATACAGGGTTATCAAAACCAAAATAACTTATATCCTTATAAATATAATAGTCGTTTGCATTCCTGCGATAATAACCAAAAGTATCTGTAACGGGGCCATTGGTTACCATAAAAATATTATATGTATTTCCGGAAAGGCTAAACGTATTTGGAATCACATGTAACTGCAATGAATCACTGGCATTATTATTAGTTTCATAACTCCAGTTACTGTTTACTGTTCGGGGGAAATAATCAATATCCTTTACATTAACCGGGAAATTACAATTGCTGCCGCCAAAAGTTACAGTAAACGTTGCATTACCAATTGAGTTTGGAGTACCAGTTCCGGTTAGTGTTACATTCTGAGTACCGGTAGTGGCAAACTGGCCGGAACCGGAAAAACCAAATCCATTGACAGTATTTGTGGAAATGTTATACGCTCCTGCAGTAGTAACATTAACCTGCAATATCACAGAATCTCCCGGTGTCAAAGTTGTATTCACAACATACAACCCGCTGAGAACAGCAGATCCGCAAGATATGGTACCTGCAGCAGGGCTTGTAACATTAACCTGGAAACTGCAGGAGGTTGACCCCGCAGTGATCGGTATTGTGTTGACGCCTGCTGTTACAGGCGTGCCGGAACCATTCAATGTCACTGTTTGTGCTCCTGTTGTGGAAAAAACTCCGCTTCCCGAAAAAGTCATTCCCTGGAAACTCGTTGTAATATTATATGAGCCGATCTTGGTTACATTAACAGTTATTGTTACTGTATTATTGAAACTAAGTGCAACACCGGTCACATAAACACCATTTACAACAGCCCCGGTACAATTACCGGGCGAACCTGCCAGAGTAAAAATTGAAGGCCCGGAACCGGCCGGCAGAACAGATACGGGGAAAATACAGGAAGACGAACCGTAACTTATTGTAAAATTATTGACACCATTCGTCAGTGGGTTACCATTCCCTTTCAAAGTGACCTGCACAACCCCGGTTGTTGAAAAAATTCCGGTGGATTTAAAGTAATATCCGTTGATGGTATCAGAAGAAATAGAATAGGATCCGGTCTTAGTCACATTAACTGTTACCTGCAGGGTATTGGAATCCGGTACCAAAGCAACACCGGCAATAAAAGCCCCATTTAATTTTTTGGGAAGACAATTACCGTTGGCATCATTTTGCAGGGAACCCTGTGAAGGGGTATGTTCAATTTCAAGACTCACTTCTTTCTGGCAGGAATGAACCAGGATAAAGGTACTTATCACTAAAAGATAGGATAAAAATTGTCTCATAAAACGAGAATTAATGGTTGATAAAAATACGACTATTAATTTTACATCAGCTTACGAAAGTCAAGTAAAACACTTCTGCTGAATCAAATAATTTCATTTTGTAATTTTCGTTGCGGCAAATTCTTTATTTTTCCTTTTATCAATGATACAAATATTAAGCAAAATCCTACTTGCGGCCTTAATAATGGTAATTAAATATCCACTTATGTGTAAAACAATCATACCGGTGAACAGGCATTTGATTTTCCGAAGAATAACAAAATATCCGGAACTGTAAAATAAGGTGTTTGCTTATTAGAAAAAGATTAAAATGAATACCCCGGTACTTCGGAAATATCAAATTAACTATTTACTTTGTCCGTATAATCTGCCGAGTATATGAAGTATTTATTAAAAATCATCTCACCGTTATTATTTTCAGTTCTCTTATCGGGTTTCATGGGAAATCAAAATCATAAGCAGCCTGGAGTTGAGATTTTAACTTCCGGCACAAAAACCAGTATCAGGGGGTTAAGTGTGATAAACGACAACGTGGTTTGGGTAAGCGGCAGTAATGGTACTGTAGGCAAATCCATAGATGGAGGAAAAACATGGGACTGGATGCGTGTGACGGGTTTTGAAAAATCTGATTTCCGTGATATTGAAGCATTTGATGGGGCAACTGCCCTCATCATGGCTGTGGGCGAACCTGCATATATTTTAAAAACAATTGACGGCGGAAAAACATGGAAAGTAGTCTATGAAAATAAAACAAAAGGAATGTTCCTCGATGCGATGGATTTCTGGAATGAACAAGCCGGAATTGTAATAGGTGATCCTGTTGATGGAAAATTCTTTATTTCAAGAACTTTTAATGGCGGAGACACATGGCAGGATATTCCTTTCGAAAAACGACCGGCAGCAGACAGCGGTGAAGCTTGTTTTGCAGCCAGCGGAACCAATATCCGTCCACTGGACAGAGATGAAGCTGTTTTTGTTAGCGGCGGAACCAGATCAAGATTATTCACCAAAAATGCACCGGTAGTTCTCCCGCTGATTCAGGGAAAAGAATCCACCGGTGCTAATTCCATTGCAGTCTGGGACAATAAAAAATTAAACGGCGGAAAAAAGATGATCGTAGTAGGGGGAGATTTTAACAACGCTGATTCAGAAGAAAAAAATTGTTACTACACGAATGACGGCGGGAAAACATGGACTGCCCCGGAAACCCCTCCACACGGCTACAGAAGCTGTGTAGAATATTACTCAAAAAATATTGTACTCAGCTGCGGATTGAATGGAGTGGACTATTCTTCAGATGCCGGGAAAAACTGGAAATGGATCAGTAAACAAAGTTTCAATGTATGCCGTAGTTCCAAACTGGGCACCGCATTTTATTTAGCAGGTAATAATGGTACCATTGCCAGACTCATCATGAAATAAATTGAATCAGCACAGCCCATTTACAAATTCTGCAATATCTCTTTTATGCTTGGCCTTTTTTTAAAATTTGGCTCAAAATAGCGGTAGGTGATCGTTGACTCCTTATCAATAATATAAGTTGCAGGGACCGGCAGAAAATTCCCGTTTTTCCCATTATTCCCTTCCAGGTTAATGCCGGTGTTTCGATAACGTGTCAATGTATTTTCATCCACTTCATAGGCCACGTCATAGGCTTTCATTATTTTCAATCCTTCATCGCTCAGGATGGAAAAAGAAGCTGATGTTTTTTCAATAGTTTTCATGATGCTTTCGGGTTTTTCCGGCGTCACTGCCACGAGGGTTGCCCCTTTGGCAATGATCTGCTGCAACGAATCATTAAATCTTCTTAGTTCGTTGTTGCAATAAGGAGACCATTGCCCCTGGTAAAATAACAGAACAACCTTTCCCTTTTTCAGCAGGCTTTTCAAATGGATTTCAAGTCCTGATTGATCTTTGGCACGGAAATCAGGCGCTTTGGAATTTATAAATAAGCCTTCCGGAGTTTTTTGTGCATATGCACCGGGCAAAATAAATAAGAAGGCTGCCACCGAAAGGAAATAACGCATTCAATTACGTTTGTAATTTCAAAATTACCCACCCCAAATAAATCAAAAAAACATATCCCTCATTATTTAACAAAAGATTTTTGTTGTATTTTGCCCGCCATTTATAATAATCTCAAAAATTTATGCGAAGCAAACATTATGACAAGTACATAACGAACCTTTTGGAAGGAATAATATTTGTAGCCGCCGGTATTTTTTTGATATATTATAGTGTCATAGCAGGGGTGGAAAAACAAAACTGGTACCTTTGGGCTGCCGGAATAGCAGTTGTGATTAACACCGGCCTTTATTTGCTGGGCTCAGCTTTTGTACACAAAGTCAAAGCCGATCTTATTAAAAGGCAGAAGCAACGCCGTGAAGAATTTCAAGACTTTACAATAGAACAATAGCCCGTTAATATTAGGATTACAACAAATTTCATTTGTTAGGTGCTGTTCTGCGCCGCTTTCAGCAGTGGTTTTGTATCAGGATTTAATTTCTCCTGTTTTTTCTGCTCAAAACTTAGTTCTCACTCAATGCCCTGAAATCCACAGGAACTAATTTGCTTACACCCGGCTCCTGCATAGTAACCCCATAGATCACATCCACCGTACTCATGGTCATCTTATTGTGTGTAACGATTATAAACTGCGAGTTTTCACTGAACTCCCTGATCATATTGGTGAATTTACCGACGTTTGCATCATCCAGCGGTGCATCTACTTCATCCAAAATGCAGAAAGGTGCAGGCTTAATCAGGTATATCGCAAACAACAAAGCGGTGGCGGTCAAAGTTCTCTCTCCCCCGCTCAACTGAGTCAATGATGTGGGTCGTTTCCCTTTTGGTTTTGCAATCACATCAACACCTGTTTCTGCAAGATTCTCCGGATTTTCCAGAATGAGGTCGCATTGATCATCTTCGGTAAACAACGATGTAAACACTCTCTGGAAATTATCCCTGACTTTGTGAAAGGTATCCAGGAATTTCTGGTTGGCAGTAGCTTCCACTTCCTCTATTGTTTTCAGCAAACTTTCTTTAGCAGTCACCAGGTCATTCTTTTGTTCTACAATGAATTCATAACGTTTCTTCATTTCGGTGAACGCTTCAATAGCGGTAGGATTCACTTCACCAAGATTTTCCAGTCGTTTTTTCATGCGGTCCACTTTCTCCTGCAGTTCATCTATCGGCATATCCGTGATACGTGGCTCATCAATGATCTCTTCAAGGTTCACTTTAAACTCCACATTCAGCCGTTCCTTCATTCCTGACAATTGCAGTTTCACATCATTCAACTGATCCTTTATTTCACCGAGTAAATGTTCAGTCTGCTCTTTTTCCTTGGTGCGGTGACGCAATTCACTTTCTTTATCACTCAACCTGTTTCTGAAATTATAGTAGTGCTGGTCGGCCTCGTTCAGTTTACGTTCTTCTTCCTCTTTGCCTGTAAGTAACAAGGCAAGCGATTCAGTCAGTTCTCCCAAAACCTGCTGCGAATTGTTTATGTTGCTCTCCGTTTCCGCATGTTGATTTGTATTTTCTCCGATCTGAAGTTTCAGATCATTGAGCTGATTATTTTTAAATTCCTGTTCCTGCTTCAGTGCATTGATCTTGCTTTGTTGTTTTGTTACGGTCAGGTTGAAATCATTGAACTGGCGCAAGGCATCATTATAGCCGGTTTCTGCTGCTTTAAAAGACTCATTAGCTTCATTCAGCTTTGCAGCTATTACCTGCAATTCGACATTGTACTCCTGCAATTGCTTTCTCACACCTTCTACCGAACTGTACGTTTGCTTCATCTGTAAATTCAGTTCTTCATACCGTTGCAGGCTGCCGGTCTGCATGGAGTGCAGGTTTTCCAGCTTATTATGGAGGGAAAATACACTATTGTTGAGTTGTTGAATTTCAGATTCGGTATTTTCAATTGCAGAACCCCGTAATTCTTCATTAAAGGCCGTTACTTCGTTTTGTCTTTCCTGGATCTCAGACCGGAGCAATTCCACCACCGACTCCTGCGAAATTATTTCTTCCTGCAGTTTTTCCAGGTTTCTCACTCTGCCGATCTTTTTTCCTTCGATCATTCCTATGCTGCCGCCGCTCAGTGAAAATTTTCCTTTCACATATCTTCCGTTTTTCTCAATGATTACATGTCCTTCTTCTGTATTCAGCACTTCATCATTTTCTGCAATGAATACATTATTTAATAAATGTTCTGCTAACCTTCTGTATTTTTCATCCACTTCCACCACATTCAATGCGGGAATGGTTCCCCCGATAGAATGAAAATGCATACTGCCTGACCTGTTGATCCTGTCCATTAAAAAGAAATTAGCTTTCCCTTTTTTATTCTCATCCAGCAAACGGATCGCCTGCATTCCTTCATGCCAGTCATTCACCACATAGTAATTCAGGTATGGCTCCAATACATTTTCTAAAGCAGCCCGGTACTCTTCTTTTACATAAATAATATCAGACAAAATGGGCGAACTGTAATTCCATCCGCTATTGTTATGTAAAAATTTCACACTCTCCGGGTATCCTTCCATCGAGTCAATCATGCTTTTCAGCAGGGCTTGTTCATTTTTTTTAGCATCCAGCTTACGTCCCTCAACGGCCAGCTTATTGCGAAGTTCTTCCAATGCAGCCTGTGCTTGCAGAATCTGCTCCTGTGTATTATCCCTGTGCTTCTGCAGTTGCTCCAGGTCCACCTGCTTAATCTTCAGTTCTTTTTCTTTCAGAATTCTTTCCTGGTCCAGCTGATGACGTTGTTGCTCCCGTAATTTTCTTTCCTCTTCGATTTGTGTGATGATACGCTGCAGGTTTTGCACTGATGTATCAGCCACCACCACTTTTTTCTCAGCATCAAACTGGTTGCGCTGCACCTGCTGTTGTTCATTACGGAGCATATCCACTGAATGCCGTTTATCATCCAGTACATTTCTCTTTGCATCCACCTGCCTGCGAAACTCATCCAGTTGTTCATTCAGGCCATTCAGCATTTTTTCCTCCTCTCCTATCTGCTGATGTGTAAATCCAAGGCTCTCTTCTATGCCTTTTAACTGCCCGCCTGCCTTCTGAAGAAATTCTTTCAGGTCATTTTCCTTTTCCTTCAGATGTTCTAAGTGTTGTGCGGCGAGATTTTTTTCATTTTCCTTGCTACGGACTGACTGCAACAGGTCATTGAATGCATGCTGCATGGCCTGAAGCTCTTTTTCCTTTTCCACAAATTTCAGCTTCTCCTGTTCCAAGGCAGCTTCTTCCGTTGCAATCTCAGCTTCAACTTTGACTTTTTTATCCATCTCCGCTTCATGCTGAAGATTCAATTCTTTATACGTGATGTTGAAACTTTCCAATGCAGCTTTCGCAAGCTCAATACTAACATCACGATAATCTTTCTTTACCTCATAATATTTCTCAGCTTTCCTGGCCTGGCTTTCCAGCGATTTCAGCTGATTGTTTATTTCAAACAACAGATCTTCAATACGGGCCAGGTCCTGCTCCGTAGCATCCAGTTTCAGCTTTGCTTCTTTTTTTCTTGTTTTATAAATAGAAATACCGGCAGCCTGCTCCAGCATTCGGCGGCGGCTTCCTTCCTTATCCTTGATCAGATCATCCACCATGCCCAACTCAATAATGGCATAACTGTCGGTAGATATCCCGGTATCCAAGAAAAGATTTTGAATGTCTTTCAGGCGGCACTGCACATCGTTGAGCCGGTATTCGCTTTCACCGCTTTTATAAAATTTACGGGTAATGGTAACAGTGCTGAAGTCTGTCGGTAACAGGTTACGGGTGTTTTCAAAAGTCAGGCTTACTTCGGCAAGGCCGCTGCTGCTGCGTGTCTTTGAACCATTGAACACCAGGCTTTCCAGGTTCTCACTGCGCAGGTGGCTGATCTTTTGTTCACCAATCACCCAGCGGATGCTGTCCACAATATTACTTTTACCGCAACCATTGGGGCCAACAATGCCGGTAATGTTATCATCAAAGTTTACAATAGTCTTATCGGCAAAACTTTTAAAGCCTTTGATCTCAAGTGATTTTAAACGCATAAAATTTCCAGGGTTACAAATGCATTTTTCTATAAACTACTATACGGCTCATCAAAGCTGCTTTCGATACAGCAATGATTAGTAATAAATGCACCGGTATAATTTTCAAAATAATTAGCGGCGAATTTACAGTATTCTACCCTCAAAAACATTGCCCGTTTTGGTTTTCCCCAATTTTTAAGATAATGTGGAGAAATGAATTTTGCTTGGCACTGAAATCTTCATATATACTGGCTGTTTCAACAAAAAATTCTGAAAAACTCCCTTACCGTTTTCAAAATCCTGATACCTTAAAAAAACTGTTACCACAAAGCATGGTAATCTGTAAACATTTTGTTATTGTGCATATCTTCTTAACACAAAAACTACTGCCGGCACAATTTTTTAAATTATAATTTCATAAAATTGCATTTATGATCAATGTGAGTTCAACGGAAATAACGAAAGCGTTGGTGATGCGGTATCTCCAGCATGACGCTGACTATAAAAAAAGGAGTTTGTACCTGCAGGAGATCATATCAATGGGCCGAAAAGACCAGCTTTGGATCAGGGCGCTGGCTGCCTACTTTGACTCACCTATGGATGTTCCCCCGATAAAATCCTTGTGCAAAAATTAAAAAGAACTCCCTGGTCACAAGAGTTGGACTCCTGTATCTGCTATCATTATGATTTTCTTTTTTTTGAAAAGAGGTTCAGCCTATCAGGAGATTCTGCTTCATATTACCTCGCCCGTTGAATCGGTAGTGAGTAACCAGGCCTTCCGGCGTATTCCGGGTACCGTTCATCAGTTTTGTAATTCAACCCGGAGAATAATGATCAAGAAAAACTTACAGCCGGTTTCAAGCTGCAAATACGGGTATGGTACTGATAAACAGCCCGGGGCCGAATAAGAATCATATCCAAAACCACCGGTGACGATGTTAACAAGAAGTAAATCAGGAAAGCCGTGAAAAAATTGGCTATAAAGTTTCTGTTAATACAACCTAATTACTTTAAATTTATGCCCCACGAAACAAAACTAACGTTATGCCCAGAGTACTCATTGCTGTTGATTTTTCAAAAACATCTTTTAATGCTGCCCGGTATGCTGCAGGCATGCTTTCCGGCCAGAAAGATGCACTTGCCATTTTATATCATAACTATCAGAATTCTCATGAACGGGATAACTGCATCAGTTATCTTGAAAGCCTCAAACAGGAGTTTTTGGATAAAGGTGTCGCTGCAGTAGAATATGAGAGTGAGATGGGTGGCAATTTCGTGGACAACCTGGTAAGGTTGGCTCATAACAGGACTGCTACGTCAGTTGTAATGGGCATCACCGGCCACTCTGCATTGAAAGAAGTAATGATGGGAAACAGTACGATCGAAATGGTAAAACGCAATTTTTGCCCGGTACTGATAATTCCTCCCGAAGCTCAGTATAATGGAATTAAGAATGTTGCTTTTGCATCTCAATTTATTGATGTGGAGACGACCACTCCTGATGCATTAATCAAATCCGTACTGGATATATTTCATCCATTCCTGCATATAGTAAATGTAAGCAGTAAACATTATATTGCCCTTACTGAAGAGGTTCGGGAACAACAGGATAAAATGTCTGAAATGTTTAAAAATTACAAGCACGAATTTTACTTCATCGGCCTGAATGATTTTTTTGATGCCATTGATAATTTCACCCGAGATTATAATATAGATATGCTGATCACCGTACCGGGTTACCACGGGGCAATGGATTATTTATTTAAAAGAACATACACCCAAAAGCTTGCTTATCATATCTCCATTCCATTATTAGCTGTTCATCAGTAAACAGGTACTCTTCTATTTCACCGGCAACGTAAATTTTTGTAACTTTGCAGCCCGATTTAAACAACCGGGATATAAAATTTATAAAAATGAACACAGTTATTGTACCCGTTGATTTCTCCGAAACCTCATTGAATGCAGCCCGTTATACCGGGCAACTATTGTCAGGCCACCAGGGTATCAAAATGATACTCTTCAATGTAGTAGAAAAAGAAGAAGAAGCGGAAGTATCAAAAGAATACCTGGAAAACCTGAAAACAGAATTAGAAAAAAACGGTATCATGATCACTGCACTCACAGAGTTCGGTGATGATTTTATTGAAAAACTGGAAAAACTTGCCCGCAATCAGAAGGCAGACCTGATTATTATGGGTATTAATGGACGTTCTCCCCTGCACCATGCAATAGCCGGGAGCAATACGTTTAAAATCATCGGGAAAAAAGTTTGCCCGGTAATGATTATTCCTCCCGAAACGAAATATACAGCAATGAAGAATGTGTTGCTGACATCAGATTTCAGGGATGTGGAAACGACAACACCTTCCGAACCAATAAAAGATGTTTTGAAGATCTTCAACCCGAATCTCCATGTTATTAATGTGGACAGTAACCACTATGTGGCATTAACGGAAGAAGTTCAGGAGGAAAAAGCCAAACTCAGTGATATGCTTTCTGAATTCAGCCCTGAATTTTATTTTCTCGGATGGTATGATGTGACCGAAGCGATCAACCAGTTTGCCTCAGACAAAAACATTGACCTGATCATTGCTATCCCGAAAAATCATTCATTGATCGAAAAAATGTTCAAGGGCAGCAATACAAAGAAACTGGCCTATCAAAGCCCGGTGCCTGTACTGGCCATGCATGAGTAATCTTAAGGAGGAAATCAGCAAACTTTAAATCCGGCTTCCCTTGCACTCCTGTCGGGGAGTAAGTACCTTTGTTCTGATAAAACGGTCATGAAAATTAATTGAGGCTTACGAAAGCCATCAATCCATATGCGAACAGATAAATTTTGCCGGCAACATTTAATGCTGACATTTTTTTCGCCTTGCTTACTAGCCTGTTGCGCTTTTCGTTATTAACTAAAGGATTGCCTTAATTATGAAAAATATAAAATTGATCGAGGTACCATCTGAGATCGGGGCAGGAACACGTGGGGCGAGCCTGGGCATTGAAGCTATTAAAATAGCTGCACTGGATTTCATGAGTAATTTTTTCATCCATTTCCCTTCTGAAAAGATTCCAACTGAAAACAAACTGTTATACGAGCCTATCGAATCGCCTTATGCCAAACGTATCAAAGGCGTTGTTACCATGTATGAACGGGTTAGTAAATCGGTGAGTGATACTATTAAAAATAATTTTTTTCCTGTTATACTCAGCGGCGATCACAGTACCGCAGGTGCCACCATTGCCGGGATCAAAATGGCAAAACCCAAAAGCCGCCTCGGGGTGATCTGGATAGATGCACATGCCGACCTTCATACTCCTTTTACAACGCCATCCGGAAATATGCACGGGATGCCTATGGCCATTACCATTAATGAGAACAACAAAGAATGCGCAGTACACCAGATTGATGAAGAAACAAGAAAGTATTGGGATCAGCTGAAAAATATCGGCAAGACTGCACAAAAAGTTTCTCCGGAAGATATTGTCTATATCTCTCTCCGTGATTTTGAAAAAGAAGAAAAACACCTTATTGATAAATACGGGATGAAAGTTTTTTCCACCAAAGAAGTCCGGAACCACGGACCGGAGAACATTGTCCGGGCAACTATGCGTTACCTTGCCAATTGTACGGATATTTATATTTCATTTGATGTAGATAGCCTGGATTCTTCCATTTCCAAAGGTACCGGCACGCCGGTAAGTAACGGGCTGCGGGAACGGGAAGCCGAAGATCTGATCAGCAAGTTCATGTACAACAGGAAGGTTTGTTGCTTCGAGATCACTGAAGTCAATCCAACGCTGGATAAAGAAAACCTGATGGCCGAAATTGCATTTAATATTCTGCAGCGAAGCGTGAACATACTGATGATGAACTAACTTCTTTTGGTTCTTTTTTCACGAAAACGTTTTTTCCAGCCCTTCACGAAAACCGATTGATTTAAATCCTAGATCCCTTTTTGCTTTGCCGGTAATAAACCCGGTCTTTAAAGGGCGCAAAGCCGGTTGCGAAAGTTCTGATGCCGTTACCGGCTTCAGCAGTGAGCGATCCATTTGCAGATAATCTGCCACTTCACATGCCATCTGGTACGGAGTCAGAATTTCTCCCCCTGATAAATGATAAATCCCGGTGGCTTTTTTTTCAATAACTGATACAATTCCCGAAACAAGATCTTCTGCATACGTTGGTGTTCGCACCTGGTCATCAAAAACATAATACACTTCTTTCTTCTCCAGTTTTTCTTTTATAAGTTCGGGAAAACTTTTTCTTCCTGTGTAAGATTTTCCATAAACCGTAATGGTACGCACTATTGACCAGTCATATTCATATTCTTTCACCGCTTCTTCAGCCTCTGATTTTGTTTTTCCATAATAATTAACGGGATTGGCCAGATCGTTTTCCTGGTACATTCCCTTTATACCGTCAAAAACAAAATCAGTGGAAAGAAAAATAAAATGACTTTTATATTCTGCAGCATTCAGCAATAATGAGATCGTGCCTTCCACATTGACCCGGTAAGCGCCCCACTGATCCTGCTCACACTCATCAGGTTTACTCATTGCACCCGAATGGATCACTGCATCAGGTCTCATTTGTGCAAAAACATCATGCACCCTGAACGGATCGGTAAAATCCATTTCACTATAAACAAAACTGTCAGATTGCTTCACCGGAACCCGGCATGCACCTTTGCCTGTAGCAATAACAAAAAAACCTTTATCCATTAATTGTTTAACCAGGTAATATCCTAAAAAACCATTAGCGCCTGTTACAAGAATTTTCATCTCATAAAATTAATCCATCAGGCATTATGATCAGCATTACAGGCAAATCGGTTCCTAACCAGTAAAGAAACAAGCCCGTTTAAATGAAAGTATTAGTCACCATCTTACACACCTGGTGAATTAAGGCCTTTTCCTCCAATGCAGTTACGCAAAACGATTGACCATACTAACAAGTGATAGTGTATAATAGATATGCATTCCATGTAAAACCTTACTTTTGCGGGGCATTTTAATTGTTGAGAGTTTTAATCTAATGGAAAATAAAGTCACGAAGATCGGAGTGCTTACATCCGGAGGTGATGCGCCGGGTATGAATGCCGCAATCAGGGCGGTGGTTCGTACAGCCATATATAATGGCCTTGAAGTAAATGGAATCCTGCGGGGATACCAGGGCCTGATTGAAGACGATATTTACTGGATGGAATCCCGGTCCGTTGCCAATATCATTCAACGAGGCGGTACTATTCTTAAAACAGCACGTTGTAAAGAATTTTATGAATACGAAGGAAGAAAAATCGCTTATGAGAATCTTAAAAAAAGAGGGATCAACGGGCTTGTGATCATCGGAGGCGACGGTTCATTCCGCGGCGCTGTACAATTCAGCAAAGAATTCAACATTCCCTGTGTGGGCATAGCCGGTACCATTGATAAAGATATTTTTGGTACAGACTTCACTATCGGCTTTGATACAGCAGTGAACACTGCAGTACAGGCCATTGATAAAATCCGTGATACCATGGAAGCTCATGACCGGATATTTATCATTGAAGTGATGGGACGTGATGCCGGGTACATTGCCCTGCACAGCGGCATAGCAACAGGAGCAGAAAACATTCTGATCCCGGAAAGGAAAACAGACATTGAAGACATAGTCCATTCACTGCAGGAGAAGGAACGCAGGAAAAAACTGGTAAACCTTATAGTTGTTGCCGAAGGTGAAAACTTCGGTGGCGCTGAGGAACTGCAGAAAGTTTTAAAAGAACGGATGCCAAAACAAGAGATCAGGATCTGCATTCTCGGCCACATACAAAGAGGCGGATCACCAACCTGTATTGACCGGCTGATCGCCAGCCGTATGGGATACCATGCCGTAGAAAGCCTGATTCAAGGAAGACATAATGTATTTATTGGCATATTGAATAATCAAATGAATTACATCCCGCTGTCGGATGCTGTAAAAAGTAAAGATCATATCAACGAAGAATGGCTCAAGATTGTAAAAATTCTTGCATCATAAATGCAGGAACTGCCAGAAATAATTCTAATGAAACCAAAATTACCTACCAGTTTTTGCTATGACCAAACACGCACAGAAATATTATCACGAACAAATGGATAAAGATGCCGGTATTCAGCATACGGTTCATCGTACCAAGATAGTGGCAACGGTGGGCCCGGCATGTAACACTTATGAAAAATTATTAGATCTTGTCAAAGCAGGTGTCAATGTGTTCCGGCTGAATTTTTCTCACGGAACACATGAAGATAAAAAAACCATCATCGAATACATCCGCATAATCAATGAAAAAGAGCCCTACAACTTAGCCATACTCGGGGATTTGCAGGGTCCAAAATTAAGAGTGGGTGAAATAGAGAATGGATCCATTGAAATAAAGCCGGGAGATGTTCTCACCTTCACCGGGGAAAAGATCATTGGCAATAACCAGCGTATTTATGTTTCTTATCCCAATTTGCACGGAGACGTTCACATTGGTAACACCATATTAATAGATGATGGCAAGCTGGAAGTAAAAGTGGTGAAGATTCTTAAGAACAATGATGTGCAGGTAGAAGTAACGGCAGGGGGCATTCTTTCTTCCAATAAAGGAATAAACCTTCCTGATACAAAAATCTCTTTACCTGCATTGACTGAAAAAGATCTTGCAGACCTGGATTTTATCATACAGCAAAAATTAGACTGGGTGGCATTGTCTTTTGTCCGTAGTGTAAAAGACATCATTATCCTGCGCAATAAGCTGGAAGAAAAGAAATGCAAGATCAAGATCATTGCCAAGATCGAAAAGCCCGAAGCATTAAATAACCTTAGAGATATCATTGTAGAATCTGATGCTATCATGATCGCAAGAGGTGATCTCGGGGTTGAGCTGCCTGTTGAAAAAGTTCCGCTGGTTCAAAAACAAATCGTCCGGAAATGTTTGCACCGGGCAAAACCGGTTATTGTTGCCACGCAGATGATGGAAAGCATGATGGACAGGAATAAACCGAACCGGAGCGAGATCACCGATGTAGCCAATGCAGTATTAGAGGGAGCAGATGCAGTAATGCTTAGCGGAGAAACGGCTACCGGTCAGCATCCAACACTGGTTGTAGAAACCATGCGGAAAATTATCATGGAAGTCGAAAAGACCGATTATCATTACAATCTCGAAGAAGAGTTGGCGCCCCAGGTGCATTCTCCTTCTTTTCTAAGTGATGCTATCTGCTATAACGCCTGTAAACTGGCAAAAGATGTAAATGCTGAAGCTTTGATCGGAATGACACAAAGCGGCTATACAGGTTTTATGCTGAGCAGCTACCGTCCCAGGTCGCCTTTATATATTTTTACTAAAGAACGATCTCTGGTCAACCAACTGAGCCTGAGCTGGGGTGTAAGAGCATTTTTTTATGGTGAGGAAGATAGCCTTGATGATATAATTTTTGACCAGATAGACATTTTAAAACAGCGTGGATTCATAAAGGTCAGCGATGTAGTTGTCAGTACAGGCAGTACGCCTGTTGATCTCCATCTGCCCACCAACATCATTAAGATCACCAAAGTGGAATAAGTGAAACGATTCTCAGTTCTGTCATTCTCCCGGGTGAATTCCTTCGCTAATTTATCTCCACAAACACAGAATAATTCCGGACACCACCTGTCCTAATACATGATACAGCCCGTCAATTACATGTATCGTTCCCGGTTTTTTTGCATATAAATATGTAATGAAAATTGCCATCCAGGAAAAACCGATGCCGGTAACTACTCCCAGTTTGACACCGGACATGAAAACTTTTAGATCTAATTTCACGATCAATAACTCCAGGGCAAAACAGATCACAAAAAAACCCGCTAAAGAAGTGAACATGATTTTCCCGGAGCCTTTTTTTGTTTCAGGGTCATTTAAATTTATGCCATGGCCTATTGCCCACCTGGTGCCCCAGGCATCTTTGTTGTACCAGACAGCCCCGAGAGAAAAATAAGCTAAAGCTGCCACTGCCACAGCCAGCCAGTTGATATGAGAAAATATTGATGTATCCATATTTCAAATTTTTATTTTTAAATCCCGGTGAAAAATAAAAAAGACCATCGCAGGTACGGTGGTCTGATTGCTATACAAAGATTGAAATTATTTTATATATCGAAAAGAATTTTCTCAGAGCACCCTGATCCTGATATTCCGGAACCAAACCCGGTAACCATGGTCCTGAAGATCAATATGCCCTGTTTTATAAGTACCAAACCCGGGCATGGATTTAAATTTACTGTTGGAAACCAGCTTTTCCCAATTGTTGTCCCATAAAGTAGTTGAAACTGTGTGGATCCCGTTCAGGTACATGTCAAGTTTGCCATTCACACATTTAATTTCAGCTTCATTCCATTCTCCTACCGGTTTCGGCTTCGACTTATCTGCCGTACCGATCAGATCATACAATGCGCCAGCAAGATGATCGGGCTTTTTGTTGTCTTCTGCGTTTAAATTATCAAGCACCTGCATTTCGGGCCCGGTCATCCATGGTGCTTTATATTTTGAAATGTCTTCATGTACATAAATCATGATGCCACTATTGGCTGATGTTGAAACTTTCCATTCAAGCTTCAGATGAAAATTTTTAAACTCACGGTCGGTCACAATATCACCGCCATCATTAACCGAAGGATCAAAAAAAATAGCACCGTCGGTAACTTTCCAGCCTTTACCAACGGCGCCATCACCATATTTATGCCAGCCGTTCATGGTTTTACCATCAAACAGCAACTGCCATCCTTGTTTTTTCTCCTTTTTACTTAATGAATTTGCTTTTTGTGCCGGTAAATTAACAGAGAAAAAAATACCAATACCGGACAGCAATAAAGCAAGCTTTCTCATGAAGTTATTTTTTCAGTAAAAGAACATACTTAACCATAGCTTCAGCATCTGGTTCGGAAATACCGGGATGCGGAGTCATAGCTACTTGTCCCCATACACCGGTTCCTCCGCTAATGATCTTATCTGCAAGGTGCTTCACGATTGAATCACGGTTAGGAATTCCCGCATACTTATCTGCTACATCACGATAAGGAGGCCCAATCAGTTTTTCGTCAACTTTATGACAAGTTAAACAATCATTTTTCGCAACCAGCGCCAATCCTTTTTGATAGTCAGGATTATCACTTACATCTGTAGAAGAAGTGCTCTCTGTGTTACCGCTGTTGTCGTTGGCTTCTGTTGTTTGTTTGGATTCATTGCTGCCGCATGCTACCAGTAATGCTGCCGCCATGATTGGTAAGAAAATCTTTTTCATAAAAGTGTTGATTTTGCAGGCAAGGTACAACAAAAAGTTATTCTTTGCCCAGGCCTAAAATATTTCTATTAAAATTTTTTCCGTTTCCCGATTTCGCAAAATCATCAAACGCTTTCTCAGTCACCCGTATAATATGATCCCGTATAAATGGAGCTCCTTCTTTTGCACCGTCTTCAGAATTTTTTATACAGCACTCCCATTCCAGTACAGCCCATCCGCTGTAATCATATTGAGCCAGCTTACTGAAAATTTTTTTAAAATCAACCTGCCCGTCACCGGGAGAACGGTATCTTCCGGCACGATTCAACCAACTCTGATAACCTCCGAATGTTCCCTGCCTTCCCGTAGGATTAAACTCTGCGTCTTTTACATGAAAAGCCTTAATCCGTTCATGATACAGGTCTATATAATCCAGATAATTCAGTTGCTGCAGAACAAAATGTGACGGATCATACAGGAGGCAGGCTCTCGGATGATTTTTTACTTTTTCCAGAAATATTTCATAAGTAATTCCGTCAAAAAGATCTTCGCCGGGATGGATTTCATAACAAACATTCACACCGCATTCATCAAAATAATTTAAAATGGGAAGCCACCGGGATGCTAATTCTTTAAACCCTTCTTCAACCAAACCTGCAGGGCGCTGCGGCCAGGGATGAAAAGTGTGCCATAACAAAGAACCGCTGAATGTAGCATGTGCGGTCAATCCTAAATTCTGTGAAGCTTTTGCAGCATATTTCATTTGTTGCATAGCCCACTCCGTTCTTGCCTTGCTGTTTCCCCTGACAGCCTCCGGAGCAAATGCATCGAATAACAGATCATAAGAAGGATGAACTGCTACCAGCTGACCCTGTATATGAGTGGACAATTCAGAAATATCCAGGCCACATTCTCTGATTGTTCCTTTCAGTTCATCTGCATAGGTTTTACTTTCTGCAGCTTTCTTCAGATCAATAAAGCGGGGATCACCCGTTGGCATTTGAATAGCAACGTATCCGAGATCATTCGCCCATTTACAAATAGACTTCAGATCATTGAACGGAGCCTTATCTCCAATGAATTGGGCTAAGAAAATTGCAGGCCCTTTGATGGTCGTCATAGTTAGAAGTTGATGATTATATTTCGTGTTTCAAATTACCGGGTGGTTTAGATTAAGTTTTTAAACAATAAAGTCAATCCATTTTTCTTTTGCCATACTGCTTTTCACCACATTATCAATAAATGCCATTCCTCTCACTCCTTCTTCCACTCCGGGAAAATCCAGCCATTCTTCTGCCGGTTTTTCATTATTGATATAAGCACGGACACATAAAGAAAAATTCCGGTACAGGTTGGCGAATGCTTCTAAATAACCTTCCGGGTGGCCGGCAGGTGTTCTTGTATTATGGCTTGCGTAAGGACTCAGGTCAGACGATCCGGTACGCAATATTTCAACCGGTTTATCCAGCCATTTTACAGTCAATGTATTTGCATCATTGTGTTGCCATGCCCATCCGCCTTTTTCTCCATAAATCTTTATTTTAATATTATTTTCTTCGCCTGCTGCTATTTGTGTTGCGGACAAAACACCACTGGCGCCATTATTAAATTTCAATAACACATCTCCGTCATCATCCAGTTTTCTTCCGCCAACATAAGTATTCAGCTGGGCACAGAGATGAGTGACCTGCAAACCCGAAACATACTCTGCCAGATTAAAAGCATGCGTTCCTATATCTCCCATCGCACCCGCCTTCCCGCTTTTTAACGGATCCGTTCTCCAGCTTGCCTGTTTTGACTTACCTCCTTCCACATAAGTACTCAACCACCCCTGGGGATACTCCACATAAATTTTTCTGATACTTCCAAATGAACCATCTTTTACCATTTGCTTCGCCTGTTTTATCATCGGATAACCGGTATAAGTATGTGTCAGGCAAAAATATTTTCCGCTTTTTGCAACAAGTTGTTTTAAAAGCTTTGCTTCATGGAGATCAAAGGTCATCGGCTTATCCAATACCACATGAAATCCATTTTCCAGCGCCAGCTTTGCAGGTTCATAGTGGAGATGGTTTGGCGTAACAATGCTCACAAAATCCATTCGTTCACTCTCCGGCAAACCCGCTTCTTTCCGAATCATTTCTGTAAATGATCCGTACACCCGGTTCATGGTGAGAAAAAGCTCATGCCCTGCCTGCATTGATCTTTCAGGATCACTGCTGAATGCACCACATACCAATTCAATTTGCCCATCCATATTAGCGGCGATGCGATGTACCGCCCCGATAAAAGCACCGGGGCCGCCACCAATCATACCCATCCTTATTTTCCTGTTCATTAATTTGAATATTGTTGTATCATGAAATTCATTACAAATGTATTTTAAAATACAGTACATTTAAATCGTCATTTTAATAACTATCAATAACCGCAAACTGCTTGTATAATGAAAATCACAACTCGTATTCAGCTTTCCTTAATGATGTTTCTTGAATTTTTTATCTGGGGCGGATGGTTTGTTACATTAGGCACATACCTGAAATCGCTACCGGGTACCACCGATATACAGGTAGGCATTGCATTCGGAACGCAAGCCCTTGGCGCCATCATTGCTCCTTTTATTATCGGGTTGATTGCTGACCGGTTTTTTCCTGCCCAACGGATCCTTGCAGTTTTACATCTTGCAGGCGCAGGTCTTTTATATTATGCATCTACCAGGCCTGACTTTGAAGGCATTTACCCCCTCATTTTAATTTACATGATACTGTTTATGCCTACACTGGCATTAGTGAATGCCGTTTCATTCAAACAAATAAGCAGCCCTGAAAAGGAGTTTGCGTATATCCGTGTTTTTGGTACTATCGGGTGGATCATTGCAGGTTTGATCATCGGGTGGCTTGCCTGGGAAAAGAACGGAACACTGATCAATACTTTCAGATTAGCAGCAATTTCATCATTAGTGCTTGGTCTCTTCAGTTTCACTTTGCCCAACACTCCTCCTCCAAAAGCGGGAACAAAAGCAAGTTTCAGGGAGATCATCGGGCTTGATGCCATCGGGCTTTTAAAAGATAAAAATTTCCTGATCTTTTTCGTGTGTTCCATTTTAATTTGTATTCCCCTTGCTTTTTATTACCAGGAAACAAATATTTTTCTGAATGAATTAAAAGTGGAAGGCGCCGCAGGCAAAATGTCCATGGGCCAAATGTCAGAAATGATCTTTATGTTCCTGATGCCACTGTTTTTTACCCGCTTTGGTGTGAAGAAAATGCTACTGTTCGGCATGGGCGCCTGGGTTATACGTTACCTGCTATTTGGTTTTGGAGATGCCGGCAGCGGCATGTGGATGCTATATATTGGTATCATCCTTCATGGTATTTGCTATGATTTCTTTTTCGTCACCGGACAGATCTACACTGACGAAAGAGCCGGTGAAAGAATTCGTTCTTCAGCGCAGGGAATGATCACACTGGCAACTTATGGTGTGGGTATGCTGATCGGGTTCTGGTTTGCCGGGTTCATTGCCGAAAAATATTCATTAGACCAGGATGTACACAACTGGAAAAATATCTGGCTGATCCCTGCAGGAATCGCATTTGTAGTATTACTGATTTTTATTATCTTATTCAAGGATCCCCGGAAGAAAGAGATTGCTGCGCCAAAAACACAGTAAAATATTAACTTTAAGCAGAATTGCGCTGTATGAAAAAATCAAACCGCCGGGATGCTTTGAAAAAAATGGTTCTGGGTTCTGTCGCCATTGGGTCTGCCAGTATGCTATCATCATATTCTGATCGGGAGAAAAAAGATAATTTTCGTCTTAAAGGAAATATCAACCACTCTGTCTGCCAGTGGACCTATAACTTTTTATCGCTGGAAGAGCTATGCATTATTGCAAAAAAAATCGGATTCAATGCCATTGATCTTATTGCCCCCAAAGATTGGCCCATCCTGCAAAAGAACGGCATCCATTGTTCCATGTGCTATACTTCGGGGAA
>WBZR01001777.1_pt1 | contig 25123 bp, 23 predicted proteins | sample 5204231 | NCBI WGS metagenome assembly WBZR01 (sample SAMN12412403, study PRJNA552823) | activated sludge metagenome | isolation source: activated sludge from anammox sidestream of wastewater treatment plant... | place: USA: Virginia | collected 2017-08
CGCCGACGGAATCGTCCTCGACCGCCTCACTGCCACCCAGCGGCGCATTCTCGAACTGCTAGAGATCAGGCCTCCCTGGCCCGAGCAAGGAACGCTAGCGGCCTGAAGTGCGGAAGATGGAGCTAGCACGATTCGAACGACCAGCCCGGCACCCAGCACCACGGTCAGGATGACCAGGTACCGCCTCAGCCGGGCCAGCTCTCTGGTGTTCCGGTCGGTCACCTGGTTCTGTTCGATCATGGCCTCACGGAGACGCTCTGTGGTGCCACTGCCCGACCACTCGCTGAGAGGGATCCCGCCCCCGGCCACCGTGCTCGACGTTAGGAAGGAAGCCGGACGAGCCGTCTGGCGGGCGCGGGCATGCATCGGCCGCCACGCGATCCGGGCCGCCCGGGCGGGGCCGGCGCCCGGTTAGACTCCCGGGCGATGACGGAGACTGGGCCACCGGCGAAGCCGGCGGGCGCCCCGCCCGCGTCCGCACCCCCGCGGCCCGGGCTCGGGTTCCTCGGCGTGTTCGGCTGGCTCGGGATCTTCGGAATCGGCGCCGCCGTGGGAGCGATCCTGGGGGCAGCCGACGTCGCGGGCTGGATCACCGGGCTCGTCGTGTCGGCGACGACGGTGACGCTGGGCTTCTTCCTCCGCCGCTCGCTGGTCGCGTGACGCGAGCGAGCCGGGGCCGCTTACGCGAACCGGAACGGGCTGCCGCCGTCGACGAGCTCGATCACGCGCTCCCGCGCGGATCCGCCCCACCCGTCCCCGAGCTTCCCGTCGAGCGTTCGGCGCAGCTCGCCGCTCTCATGCAGCTCCTCGGTGATGTCGGCGCCGCCGACGAGCTCGCCGCCGATGAACACCTGCGGGATCGTCGGCCACCCGGACAGCGCCGACAGCTCCTCGCGGATCCTGGGGTCGGGGAGGATGTCGATCGCCGTGATCGGCGCACCCTCCGCCCGCAGCGCCTCGAGCGCGCGCGCGGAGTTACCGCACGCGATGAACTGCGGCGTCCCCTTCATGAACACGACCACCTGCTCGGTGTCGATGATCTCCTTGATCCGGTCTCGCAGCTCGCTCACTGGGCTCCTCTCGTTCGGATTCGCAGCTCGTGGATCGTCCCGTCCGCGAGCGGCTCCGCCAGGGCGCCGTACACGAGCCGGTGCTGCTCAATCAGCGACAACCCGTCGAATCGCGCGCTCTCGACCAGCACCTGGAAGTGGTCACCCGTACCGGTACGGTCGATGACCGCCACGTCGGTAGCGTCGGGGAAGGCACGGCGCAGGAGGGTCTCGATGTCGTCGGCTGCCACGCGGTACATGATGCCTGGCGCCGCCGCGCCGCGCCGGCGGATCCGCCCGCTACACCGCGGCCACGGACGTCCCGCTGCCGAGCGCTGCGAGCACGGCGCGTTCCAGCTCGAGCAGGGGGAAGGGCTTGATCAGGTGAGCGACCGGCTCGAGCGCCGCCGACTCGTCACTCGGCCCGTCGATCGACACGCAGACGACGCCCGCACCCGTCGCCTCGCGCGCCTTCCGGGCCGCCTCGACGGCACCGTGCGCTGCGGGCTCGACCACGATCGCGGCCACAGCGCCGACGGCCGCGGACGGGTCGTATTCGACGGGCTCGAGCTCGAGGCGGCGAACGACCCAGCCGAGCAGGCCGCGCACCTCCGAGTTTGGCTCGATGATCAGGATCCTGCCCATGTGCGGATCATCTCCCGCGGCCAATGCAAAACAGGTGCCGTATCAGGTATGAAAACGGGATGAGCCGCGCGCGGATCCTCGTCGTCGACGACGACCCCGACATCCGCGGCCTGCTGCGGGAGCTGCTCGAGCGGGCCGGGCACGAGGTGCTGACGGCCGACGACGGGCGTGCCGGTCTTCGCTGCCTCTACCAGGAGCGGCCCGAGCTGGTCGTACTCGACGTCTCGATGCCCGAACTCGACGGCTGGGGCACGCTCGAGCGGATCCGCGACCTGAGCGACGTGCCGGTGCTGATGCTGACCGCCCGGACGGGTGAGCTCGAGAAGGTCCGGGGCCTGAGAGCCGGAGCCGACGACTACGTGACCAAGCCGTTCGGACGGCAGGAGCTCCTGGCCCGAGCCGAGGCGCTGCTCCGCCGGGCCGCCGGCCGGCGCTCGGAGGCACCCGAGACGTACGCGGACGACCTCGTGGCGGTCGATTTCGGGCAGCGGCGAGTCACCGTCGCGGGAGCCGATGTGGCCGTGACCCCGCTCGAGTTCCGCCTGCTCGGGGCATTCGTCCGCCACCCGGGTCAGGTGCTCGCACACGAGCAGCTGATCGCCCTGGTCTGGGGCGACGAGGGAGCGGCCGGGCGCAACCAGCTCAAGCTCTACGTCGGCTACCTGCGGCGCAAGCTCGGCGAGGCGGCGGCCGGGCGGATCGAGACCGTGCGCGGTTTCGGCTACCGCTACCGGGCCGAGCGCCGGACCGGCTGGGGGCTACGCGGCGACGAGCAGCTCCTCGACCCGGCGACGCAGCTCCGCGGGCTCGAGCGGCCTGCGCAGGCGCCGGCATCGAGCTCCGCTGCCTCGCCCACGTCCCGCACCCGCGCGGTCAGGAGGAGCGCGAGACCGTCACCCTAGGCCGCGGCTTCCGCCACCGCCGCCTCACCCGCGGGAAGCTTGGCCCGAAACGTCGTGCCAACCCCCTCCTCGCTCTCCACCTCGATCGTGCCGCCATGGGCCTCGACGATCGCCTTCGTGATCGGCAGGCCGAGCCCGGTGCCCTGGATGGCGAGGTGGGTGACCGTGCTCGTCCGGAAGAAACGCTCGAACAACCGATCCAGCTCCGCCGCGGGGATCCCCAGACCGCTGTCCTCGACCTCGATCACCGCGCCCGCGCCGTCCGGGACGACCCGAACCCGGATCGTCCCGCCGTCCGGGGTGAACTTGAGCGCGTTCGAGACCAGGTTGTCGAGCACCTGGCCGAGCCGCGTCGGGTCGCCTCGCAGGGGACACGGGTCGTCGGCCTCGACGGTCAGCTCGATCTTCTTCTCCGCGGCCCGGGGCAGCGCCGTCTCGACGCACTCCCGGACGAGCCGGCTCAGGTCGACGGGGCAGAGATCGAGGTTGAGCTTGCCGGACTCGACCTGCGCGATGAACAGGAGGTCCGAGACGAGCCGCAGCAGCCGGTGGGAGTTGCGCTCGGCGACGTCGAGGAAGCGGTGAACGTCATCGGAGAGCTCTCCCTCCTCGCGTGCGAGCTCGAGATAGCCGAGGATCGACGTCAGGGGCGTGCGCAGCTCGTGCGAGACGAGCGCGACGAACTCGTCCTTCAGGCGGTCGAGCTCGAGTAGCTGCTCGTTCTGCTCCGCGAGCCGCGCGACGAGCGCCTCCCGCTGCGCCTCGGCCTGCCTGCGCTCGGTGATGTCCTCGGCGATGCCGAGCAGGTAGGCGGGCCGGCCCGTCCCGTCGAGGATCGGCACCTTGGTCGTGTGTACGATCTTCGGCTCGCCCTCGCCGAGCGCCAGCGGGGCCTCCGGCGCGTCGACCCGCGCGTTGCCGGCGAGCACCTGGCGGTCCCACTCCTCGAAGGGCACGGCCAGCTCCGGGGGGAAGACGTCGATCGAGCGGCGGCCGACGAGCTCGCGCTCAGGGTGTCCGAGGATCGCCTCCGCGGCCGGGTTGACCCGGACGTAGGTGAGATCGCGAGCGTCCTTCACGTAGAGACCGACGGGAATGCTCGACACGACGGAGTCGAGCAGCATGCTGGTCTGGCCGAGCTCGGTCTCGACGACCTTGCGCTCGGTAATGTCGATGATGACGCCGTCGAGCCATAGGAGCTCGCCTTTCCCCCCGCGGACGGGCTGGCCCTGCTCGTAGACCCAGCGCGTGTCGCCTCGGGCCGTGACGATCCGGTAGTCGATGACGAAATGCCTGTCGGCGGCGATCGCGTCGGCGACCGCTCGCTCGACCGCCTCGCGGTCGTCCGGATGGATCACGCTCGCGTAGGAACGCACCGCGTTACCGAGGAACTCCGCGGCCGGGTAGCCGGTGATCTCCTCGATGTCGTCGCTCAAGAACTGCATCGTCCAGGTCTCGTCGGCGGCGCAGCGGTAGACGGCGCCCGGGATGTTCTCGATCAGCGTGCGGTACCGCTCCTCGCGCTCGCGCGCCTCCGCCTCCGCGCGCTTGCGCCCCGTGATGTCGATCAGCACGGAGATCAGACCGACCACCTGTCCCGCCGCGTCACGGAGCGGGGCCGAGGACGCGCTGACGTCGATCAGCGATCCGTCCTTGCGTCGCCGCACGATCTCGAGGTCGCGCCAGCCCTCGCCGCCGAGCGCGATCTTCACGTAGCCGCGGAACTCCTCACGCTGATCCTCGGAGACGATCGGGTTGAACCCGCCGAGCACCTCGCCGGCCGCCCAGCCGAACGTCCGCTCGGCTGCCGGATTCCAGAGCGTCACCCGCCCCTCGGCATCGAAGCCGACGATCGCCGCTGGCGAGGCCTGGACCACAGCCTGGAGCTGCGCGGCGGTCGCGCGCGAGCGCTCCTCGGACGCCCGTCGCTGGATCGCCGCGCCGACGATCCCGGCCGCAGTGCGAAGCGCGTCCACCTCGGCGCCGGTCCAGGCGCCGGTCTCGCTGCCGCCCTCGACGAGCAGGAAGCCCCACCAGGCGCCCCCGACGAACACGGGGACGGCGAGGATCGCGCCGACGCCGCGGCGGGCGAGCACCTGCCGGACGGGATCGGGCAGCTCGGCCACCGGGCCCTGGATGGCGCGACCGGCGGCGAGCTCGGGGAGCCAGCTCGCGAGCCCGTAGGCGGGCAGCGACGTGTCCTGGAGCTCCGGGTCGTCGACGAGCGGCGCGCCTCCCGCTGCCACCCACTCGTGGCGCACGGAGATGCGAAGCTCGCCCCGCTGCGCGATCCGGTTCGAGAACAGGAGCAGCCGGTCGGCCCCGGTCGCCTGGCCGAGCGCCCTCAGAGCCCCGTCGGCGGTGTCGCGCCAATCCGCGGCGCGCAGAAGCTCCTCGGCGACGGTCGCGATGGCCCCGAGCACGGCCTCGCGGCGACGGAGCTCCTCCTCGGCTCGGTGGCGCTCGGTGACGTCGAGGGCGACACCGCCGACGTGACGACGCCCGCGGGCGTCCTCGAACGGGAACTTGACCGTGTGCCAGTAGCGCGCGGTGCCGTCGGGCCGGACGTCCCGCTCGACCCGGTGGGCCGGGGCGCCTGACTCGCGTACGAGCTCGTCCGTGATCCGGAACTCCTCCGCCGCGGCGGCGAGCATCCACTCCTCGTCGCGCTTGCCCACGATCTCCTCGGCGCGCACGGCGAACGCCCGCTCGAAGCCCTCGTTGACGTAGCTGGTGCGTCCCTCGTCGTCCTTCATGAACGCGATCAGCGGGCCGTTCTCCATGAACGCCGCGAACCGGGCCTCGCTCTCGCGCAGCCCCTCCTCGGCGGCCTTGCGGTCGGTGATGTCGAGCAGGCAGCCCTGCGAGTAGAGCGGCGTGCCGTCCTCGTCGCGGACGGTGACGCAGGTGTCGCGCAGCCAGACGGTGCGCCCGTCGCGCGCGACGAGGCGGTACTCGCTGACGAAGTCCGCATCGGACTCGTTGGCGACGTGCACCTCGTTGAGGACCCGGTCGCGATCGTCGGGGTGCAGCAGCTCGACGAACAGCTCACGGTTCGCGACCCACTCCTCGGCCGTGTAGCCGAGCAGCGCCTCGACCTGCGGGCTCGTGTACAGGTTCGAGCTGACGTCGTCGAGGGCGTCCACATAGATGACCAGCGGCAGCTGCTCGACGAGCGTGCGGTACGCGCGCTCGCCGCGCAGCGGCAGTGGCTCGGAGCCTCCGGCGGGCCGCGGTCGATGCGCGATCACGGGATCATGATCGGCCGGCCGGACGCCGCGCTTGAGAGCGGACGACGGGATTCGAACCCGCGACCCTTGGCTTGGGAAGCCAATGCTCTACCAGCTGAGCTACGTCCGCGCGCCGGACAGTCTAGCGCGGGGTACGCCGGGCGGCACGGTCGCCGGGCTCATCAGTCAGGCGGTGGGTCGCCGTGCCGCCTCGTAGACGTCGACGAAGCGCCGGTAGCGCGCGGCGATCGACGCTACCGCGGCCTCGCGGTCGCCACCGGCGGCGACGCTCTCGACCGCCGCGCCGAAGATCGACCGGCCGATCGCGAAGCCGGCGTAGCCGGGCACGGGAGCGGCGGCGCGAAGCCACGTGTCGACCGTCTCGTCGGGGGCGGCCCGGCCGAGCACGACACAGCTCACGCGGTCACGGCCCCCGCGGCGGGCGAGCGCGGCCACGCGCTCGCAGTCCTCCCGCGCGGCCAGCCCCTCGAGCTTCCAGAGATCTGGCTCGATGCCGGCGTCCTGGAGCTCCTCGATCGCGCGCAGGACGAGCGCGGGGCGCAGCTCTCGGTCGTAGCGCCCGGCGTCCCCGTCCGCGGCCTCGAGCTGCGCCACCTCGGCCGGGACGAGCAGCTCGAGCAGAAACCGCGTCTCGCGCTCGCCAAGCCAGTCCGAGAGCCGCCGCAGGCGGGCCGACTGGCGGGCGTTCAGCTCCCGATCACCCTCCGGGTTGAAGCGGACGAGCACCTTTGCGAACGCCGGCTCGAACTCGCGGATCCGCTCGCCGAACGACTCGCCGTACTCGAAGTCGAACTCGGCCTGCCCGCTCTTCTCGACGGGCATCGCGAGCACCTGGCCGGCAGCCCGCGCCGCCCGCGCCACCCGCGACCCGTACTGGGCGTCGACGAGGACGCCGGCGGCTTCCGGCGGGACACCGGCGGTCAGCGCGCGCAGGAAGCCCTCGTAGACGAGCGACTTCGCGCCGCGGATCCGCTCGGTCTCAGCGGGGGTCGCCGCCCGGCCGCGGACGCCGAAGATCGACTCGAACGAGCCCCGGTGGTCGAACGCGAGCATGTAGAGGGGGCGGTCGTAGCCGGCGGTCACGCCGGGATGCTACGCGGGCGACACGGCCAGCGGGAGCAGTACGGATACCGTCGTTCCCCGTCCGGGCGTGGATGAGAGCGTCAGGCTGCCGCCGAGTTGCTCGACGATCGCCGCGGTCGTCGCCAGCCCGAGCCCGGTGCCCGCCCCCGGCGCCTTGGTCGTGAAGAACGGCTCGAGCGCGCGCTCCAGCACCTCGGGAGGCATGCCCTCGCCCGTGTCGGCCACCGTCAGCCGCGCGTAGTGCCCGAGCGGCAGGAGCGGGTCGCGCCCGGCCGGCGCGAGCCGGGCAAGCGCGGTCTCGACCACGATCGTGCCACCCGCGGGAGTCGCGTCGCGAGCGTTCAGGACGAGGTTGAGCAGCGCCTGCTCGAACTGGCCGGGATCGACCAGCACGTGCAGTGACCTGGCCGCGAGCGCCACGCGCAGCTCGAGCGCGTCGCCGACCGTCCGCCCGAGCAGCGTCTCGACCCCCCGCACAAGCGCGTTCAGGTCGACGCGCTCGCGCTCGCGCGCGCCGCTCGCGAAGGTGAGGAGTTGCCGCGTGAGCGCGGCGGCCCGGCCGGCGGCCCGGCCGATCTCCTCGACGTCGCGGCGCACCGCGTGGCCCGCCGGCAGCTCGCACGCGATCAGCTCGCTGTGCCCCTGAATCACGGTGAGCAGGTTGTTGCAGTCGTGGGCGATCCCGGCGGCAAGCTGGCCGACCGCTGCCAGCCGGCGCGCCCGCGCGAGCTCGTCCTCGAGGCGGGCACGCTCTTCCTCCCACGCGTTGACAATAGACATGCTAACGCAGTATGGACCACGCCGCGGCCGCGGCAAAGGGGCAGGCGCAGCTTCAGGCGATCAGGGACTTTCGCAGCGCTGTGGCGACAGCCTGGGTGCGGGTGTCGGCGTCGAGCCGTGCCATCGCCTTGCGCACGTGCGTGCGGACGGTCTCCGGCGAGATGAACAGGCGCTTGCCGATCTCCTCGTTCGTGAGCCCGTCGGCGAGCAGTCGCAGCACGTCGCGCTCCCGCTGCGTCAGCTTCGTCGCCTTCGCCGCCGCGTCCGAGCTCGCGAGCACGCCGGCGAGGCCGGGGTCGACGTACGTCTGCCCGGCGGCGACCATCTCGACAGCACGTACGAGGTCGGAGAGCGGCGCCTCCTTGAGCAGGAAGCCGCGCGCGCCGGCGTCGAGCGCCTCGGTCAGGAGCGCCCGCTCGCCGTAGGCCGTGTAGAGGATGACGGCTGTCGCCGGGGCGAGCCGCTGCGCCCGGCGGGCCACCTCGATCCCCGACAGGCGCGGCATACGCAGATCCAGCAGCGCAACCTGCGGCTGCCGGGTCTCGAGCTTCGCGAGCGCCTCCTCGCCGTCCCGGGCGCGGCCGACGATCTCGAACCCGCCCTCCTGGAGGACGTCGCAAACCGCCTCGATCATCGCGGGATGATCGTCGGCGACGAGGCAGGTGATCGGCTCGGTCATCCGTACGGCGGCGGTCCAGCCCCGAAGGCGGGCGAGACCCGTATCTTGACCGCGCCGCCGGACGCTCGCAAACCAGGGGTCGGGACCCTACGCGGCTTCGCCGCCCAGCACTTCCGCCACGCGCGCGAGCAGCGCCGCGCGGGTGAACGGCTTCGCGAGCACCGGGAAGCCGCGCGGGGCACCGGATCCCGGCTCGATCTCGTCACCCGCGTAACCGGACACTCCGAGCACGCGCAGGCCCGGCTGTGACGCGACCATCCGCGCGGCGAGCTCGACACCCGGCACCCCCGGCAGAACGAGGTCGGTCAGGAGCAGGTCGATCGCTCCGGGCCGGGCGCCCGCCAGGGCGAGCGCCTCGCCGGCGTCGGCGGCGGCGAGCACCTCGTAGCCGCCGCCGGCGAGGATCCGCTCGGTCAGCGCGCGGACGGACTCCTCGTCTTCGACCAGGAGGATCGTCCCGCCCCCGTTACGACCGGCCGCGGCGGCCTGCGCCGCGGGAGCGCCGGCCGGCGCGTCCGGCAGCGCCGGCAGCGAGACCGTCACCCGCGTCCCCGCACCCGGCTCCGAGTCCAGCTCGACCGTGCCGCCCGCGCGCTCGACTATGCCCCAGACCGTCGCCAGGCCCAGCCCGGTGCCGTGCCCCCGCTCCTTCGTCGTGAAGAACGGCTCGAACGCCCGGGAGCGGACGTCCTCGCTCATCCCGCTACCCGTGTCGACGACGTCGATCGCGACGGTCCCCTCGCTCCGCTCCGAGACCGAGATCGCGAGCCGACCGCCTCCCGGCATCGCGTCCCGCGCGTTCGTCGCCAGGTTGAGGACGACCTGCTCGAGCTCGTCGGAAACGGCGAGCACGGCAGGCAGGGGCGCGCCGCGATCGAGGTGCAGCTCGATCGCCTCCCCGAGCACCCCGCGCAGCAGGGGCTCGAAGCGCTCGAGCAGGTCGCCGACGTCGACCGCCCCCGCCTCGACATGCTCCCGGCGGCTGAAGGCGAGCAGACGCCGAGTCAGCTCCGCGCCGCGCCGCGCCGCCCTGGCGATCTCGTCGACCTCGTTGCGGCGAGAATCGCCGCCGTCGAGCGACCCGTGCAACAGCTCCGCGTACCCCTGGATCGCGGTCAGCAGGTTGTTGAAGTCGTGGGCGACACCGGCCGCGAGCTGCCCGACGGCCTGCATCTTCTGCACCTGCGCGAGCTGCTCCTCGAGCAGCGCCAGCGCCTCCGCCTCGGCTCGCTCCCGCGTGACGTCGCGGTTGACGGTGACGTAGCCGAGCAGCCGGCCTTCCCGGTCGCGGACGGCCCTGGCCGTCGACTGGATCCGCACCCGGCCGCCGTCCCTCGTGCGCTGGGCGACCTCGCCGTGCCAGCGGCCTGTCTCGGCGAGCCGCCGCCGCGTCTCGTCGGCGCCCGCACCCTCGGGCTCCGTTTGCAGCACGTCCTCGGCCGGGCGGCCGAGCACCTCGTGAGCCGGCCACCCGTACAGCCGCTCCGCGGCTCGATTCCACGCGGTGAGCGTGAACTCGCGATCGCTCGCGATCACCGCGTCCGACACGCTCGCGAGCAGGAACGCCTGGTAGCCGAGCTCCGACTCCACCCGCTTGCGGGCGGTCAGGTCGGCGAGCACGGAGATCGACCCGACCACCTCGCCGGCCAGGTCGCGCAGCGGCGCCGCCGAGAGGCTGACGTCGAGCTGGCTTCCGTCGCGCCGCTGCCAGCGCACCTTGAGGTCGTGCAGCTCCTCCCCGCGGGCGACGCGACGGAGCAGGTCGTGGAGCTCGCCCAGCCGGTCCTCGGGCACGGACGGGACGAAGCGACCGACCACCTCCTCCTCGCTCCAGCCGAACAGCCGCTCGGCCGCGGGCGTCCAGAGGCTGACCCACCCCTCGCGGTCGAGCCCGACGGTCGCGAGCGGCAACGCGCGCAGCACGGCCCGCAGCGTCTCGACCGTGTCGCGCCGGAGCACGTACGAAACCTAGCAAGCGCCCCGACGGTCAGCCGGCTGCGCCCCGCTACATCCGCTCGGGGGCGTCGACGCCGACCAGGTCGAGGCAGCGGGCGATCGAGTCCCGCGTGGCGGCACACAGGCCGAGGCGGAACGGCTCCGTCTCGCCGCTGCCGAGCACGCGATGGTGGTGGTAGAAGCGATGGAAGTCGTCCGCGAGGCGAACCGCGTAGACCGGGATCGCGTGCGGCGCGCGCCGCACGGTCGCCTCGGCTACGACGGCCGGCAGCTCGGTCAGACGCTTGACAAGCTCGCGCTCCTCGCCGGCCAGCCCCCGCGGCGGCACGGCCGCGGGCCGGGCACCGCCGGCGTTGCGCAGGATCCCGCAGATGCGGGCGTGTGCGTACTGGACGTAGTAGACCTGGTTCTTCTCGCTCTTCTCGCGAGCCAGGTCGACGTCGATCTCGACGGTCTGCTCGTGGCCGCGCATGACGAGGTACCAGCGTGCGGCGTCGACGCCGATCTCGTCGATCAGCTCGTCCAGGAAGACGACGTCACCGCGGCGCTTCGACGCCTTGCGCGCCTCGCCACCTTCCTTCAGGTGGACGAGCTGGTAGATCAGAACCTCAACCCGGTCGGGGTCGTACCCGTACGCGGCGGCGAGCGCCTTCAGCCGCGCCACGTAGCCGTGGTGGTCGGCGCCGAGCACGTAGATCAGCCGCTCGAAGCCGCGCGCGAGCTTGGAGCGCATGTACGCGGCGTCCGCGGCGAAGTAGGTCGGCCGCCCGTCCGAGCGGATCACCACCCGGTCCTTGTCGTCCCCCCACGCCGTCGTGCGCAGCCAGCGGGCCCCGTCCCCCTCGTACAGGTCGAGCTCGGCGAGCGCGGCGTCGAGGTCGCGCTCGACCTCGCTCTGGAACGCCCACCGGTCGACGTGGACGCGAAAGCGCTCGAGCGTGTCGCGGATCGCCTGCACCATGCGCTCGACCGGGTCGCCGCCGCGGGCCCCGATCGCCGCGACGTAGTCGCCGAGGTAGCCTCCCGCCGGCGGCTCTTCCCCGCGCGCCCGGGCCGCGACCGACTCCCGGAACAGGTCGATCTGGGTGCCGAGATCGTTGACGTAGTACTCGCGCTCGACCTCGTGCCCGGCGAGCTCGAGCAGGCGCGCGACCGAGTCGCCGTAGGCGGCGTTCCTGGCGGACGCGACGGTGAGCGGCCCGGTCGGGTTCGCGGACACGAGCTCGACCTGGACGCGCTCCGGCGACGCGGCCGATCCGGCCGCATAGCTGCCCCCGGCGGCGAGCAGCTCGCCCAGCGCCTCGCCGTACCAGCTCGCGGCGACGCGCAGGTTGAGGAAGCCGGGGCCGGCGACCGACACGTCGTCGACGAGCGGGCCGAAGTCGGCGCGCTCCGCGAGCTCCCGGGCGACGTCACGCGGCGCGCGGCGAAGCTGCGGGGCCAGACGCAGGGCGACCGTGGTCGCGAAGTCCCCGTGAGCGGGGTCGGCGGGCCGTTCGAGCTCCACCTCGACCGCGCCGTCGCCGGCGACCGCGCGGGCAGCGGCCTCGAGCGGCTCGGCGAGCCGGCGCAAAGCGGCGGGACCGGGCACGGCTACGCGGCCGCCTCGCGGGCCGAGAACAGCTCCCCGAGCGCCCTGACCGCGTCGGGCGCGCCGACGCCGATCAGGATGTCCCCCTCCTCAAGCCGCAGGTCCGGATCGGGGCGCGTGTCGAATTCGCGCCCCCCGCGGCGGTGGGCGATCACGGTGGCGCCGGTCTGCTCGCGGAGCCGGAGCTCGCGCAGCGACGCGCCGACCCGGCCGGACGCCGCGGTCACCTCGATCTGCTCGAGCCTGATCTCGGGGCCGCCGGCGCCGCTCGCGATCACGTCGAGGAACGCGGAGACCTGCGGTCTCAGGACGAGGGTTGCCAGCTCGCGGCCCGCGATCGCGTACGGAGTCACCACCCGGTCGGCCCCGCCCCGGCGCAGCTTCGTCGCCGCGTCCTCGCTCGAGGCCCGGGCAACGATCAGGAGCTGGCCCGACAGCTCCCGGGCGGAGAGGACGATGTAGAGGTTCTCGGCGTCCGTGTCCACGCAGGCTGCAAGCCCGCGCGCGCGCTCGATGCCGGCGCTGCGCAGCACGTCGTCGTCGGTCGCGCTCGCCTCGATCACGCGATCGCCGCGCTCGCGGGCGGCGGCGGCCGCGGCCGGTCTCTTGTCGATGACCACGAACGGGGCACCCGCGCGCCGGAACTCGTCCGCGACGCGGCGGCCGACGCGGCCGTAGCCGCAGATCAGGTAGTGCCCCTCGAGCTTGTCCACGCTGCGTCGCTCCCGCCTTCCCTGCCACCTGCCGCTCACGACCCCGCTGACGATGAGCTGCACGACGAGGCCGACGACGTAGAGGAAGAGTGCCACACCGGCGAAGATCAGGAAGACGGAGAAGGCCTTGGCCGCGGCCGTGGTGGGGGTCGTGTCGAGACCGACGGTGGAGATCAGCACGACCGTGCGGTAGAGCGCGTCGACGAAGCCGTCGCCGAGAATCAGCATGAAGCCCGCGACCCCGGCCGCCTGGATCACGAGCAGCGCGGAGCCGACGTAGACGAGGTGGCGAACGCTCACGGTGCCGCGGAGCACGGCGCTCATCGTAGCCCCCGCCGCCCGCCCCCCAACCGCTCGCGAACGCGCGCGCCATGCCGGCCCGCTCGAGCACCGTTGGGTGCGTTCCGAGCAGGATGCGGGCCCAGCCCGGCGGCGTCGGGTCGGCGAGGCCGGTGAGCGCGAAGCGCCGGGCGAGGGAGACGGCGGCCTCGGGGTCGCGGGTCGCGGTGAGCGCGAGCCAGTCCGCCTCGGCCTCGTAGCGGCGCGAGACCGCGCTCTGGACGGGCAGGGTGGCGAGGAAGCACAGGTACGCGAGCAGCAGGGCGAGCGGCACGAGCGCCGGGTCGCGCAGGCCGCCGTAACGCTCGGCGACGAGGGCGATCGCGGCGAGCGCGGGGATCGCCAGCAGCGCGAACCAGGCGACGGCCTTCCAGACGTGGGCGCGGGCGACGTGGGCCAGCTCGTGAGCGGCCACCGCCAGGATCTCGTCGCGCTCGAAGCGCCCGTCGAGCAGCGTGTCATGGAGGACGACCGTCCGCGACGGCCCGATCCCGATCACCCGCGCGTTCCCTGCCGTCGTGCGGCGGCTTGCGTCGGCGACCTCGACCTCCCCCACCTCCACCCCGAGCCGGCGGCCGAGCTCCTCCACCTCGCCCGCCAGCGTGCGATCGGCCAGCGGGCCGAGCCGGTGGAAGAGCGGCTCGATCACCACCGGCTGGGCCAGGGCGACGCAGAGCCCGAGCACCGCGGTCGCAACGGCCCCGGCGATCCACCAGCGCCTCCCGAGCCGGCCAGCGAGCCAGACGCTCCCGCCGGCGAGGAGGGCCACAGCGACCGCGAGGAGAGCAAGCGAGACCGCCTCGTCTCGGAGCCAGCCGGCAATCGCCTGCTCGGAGAGGCCGTAGCGGCGCCGCCACCAGAGCGCGGCGCCGGCGGCCGGGAGCGTCACGAGCCACACGCACGCGGCGACCCCGGCCCCGAGCAGCGCGCCCGCCCGCGCGGGGCCGCGAGTGACCCGGGCCGTGCGGCGGGCGAGCGGGCGGGCCCGCCACGCGAGCAGCGAGAGCGCGGCGAGCTCGAGCACCGCCGACGCGAACCAGAGCCAGCGCGCGACGCCGCGGTACGTCTCGATCCCCTCGAGCGCGGCCGGCGACAGCAGGGAGGCAGGATCGACCGCGGGCGGCTCGAGGTCGGGAACGCGCGTCCGCAAGAGCAGCCAGGCCGCCGCCGCCCAGGTCGCCCCGAGCAGGCCGAGAGCAGCTAGCGTTGCCGCCCGCCGGTGCGGATCGCGGTCATCTCCGACATCCATGCGAACCTCCACGCGCTTGAGGCCGTCCTCGCGGCGGTCGGGCGCGAGCACGTGGACGCCCTCTGGTGCCTCGGCGACGTCGTCGGCTATGGGCCCCACCCTAGCCGCTGTTGCGCGCGGGTCGCCGCCCACGCCGACGTGGTGCTCGCCGGGAACCACGACCTCGGCGTCGCCGGTCTCCTCGATGTCGGCGCCTTCTCGCCGGAGGCCGCGATCGCTGCCCGCTGGACCGCCGCGACGCTCGACCAGGACGCGCTTCGGTGGCTCTCGTCGCTCGAGCCGGAGGCGGAGACGCCGCCGGCGCACCTCTGTCACGCGAGCCCGCGCGACCCGATCTGGGAGTACGTACTCGCCCCGGCGACCGTCGCGGCCGCGCTCGCCGCGGCGACGCGCCCGCTCCTGCTCGTCGGCCACAGCCACGCGGCCCTGGCCTTCGAGCTCGGTCTTCAGCCCCGGGACGCGCCCGGAGCCTGGGCCGTGTCCGGCGGGCCGGCGGCACACGACGCCCCGACGGTGGTCGAGCCGCTCCGGGGAGGCCTGGCGCCCGCAGGAACGGAGATATCACTCGCGGACGGGCCGCGCCGACTCCTCAACCCGGGTTCGGTCGGCCAGCCCCGCGACGGCGACCCGCGGGCCGCCTGGCTGCTCCTCGACCTCGGCGAACGCAGCGCCTGCTTCCGCCGCGAGTCCTACGACATCGCGCGCACCCAGGCGGACATCGCGACCGCCGGGCTGCCCGCCAGCCTGGCCGACCGCCTGGCGCACGGCCTCTGACCGCGCCGACCCGATGGTTGAGAACTGATGTGGGGTCTGACCCCGGGGTCAGACCCCTTGAGCGCGGGCGACTCACATTTTCGGAGCGCGGAGAACCCCTGGGGTCTGACCCCTCGCTGGGAGGGCACTCAGATCCGGCAGCGCGGCGGCGACGGGCCCGGCCCGCCGGCGCCGATCCGTTCAGAGATCCCTCGCGGCGTCGGCGTTCGCCGGAGCTCGGGCCTCGGGGACGACCCCCTCCCGCGCGAGCACGAGCTGCACCTCCTCGCGGGCCTTGTAGATGCGCCATTTCACGGTCGCGAGCGTGATCTCGAGCGAGTCCGCGATCTCCGCGTACGAAAGACCGACGACGTCCCGCAGGAGCAGCGCCATCCGGAGGTCCGGATTGAGGCACCCGACCGCCCGCCAGACGGCGTCGATCGTCTCGATCCGCTCGGGGGGCGCGTCCACCACCTCGAGCACGCCCGTGTCGCCGAGCGCGCTGAGCTGCGGGCGGCGCTCCCGCGCGCGAAGCTCGTCAACGACCCTGTTCTTCGCGATCTGAAACAGCCAGGTCGTGAACCGGCAGCGCAGCGAGAAACCGGGCAGTCCGTGGTGGATGCGCAGGAACACATCCTGTGTCAGATCCTCGGCGAGCGAGCGGTCGCCGACCATCCGCAGCACGTAGTTGTGGACCGGGGTCTGGTACGCGTTGACGATGATCGCGAACGCCCGTGCGTCGCCCTGCTGCGCTCTGCGGAGGATCGAGAGCTCCGGCTGCGGGAGTGGCACGCGGGCGACCTCCTGACCTCGGGCCTGGACGCGGGAGGTGGACGCGAGTATAGCCGAGCGCCCGACACCCGGCCCTACGCCGAGACGACCAGGCTCCCCCCGGTCATCTCCGGCGGTCTGGGCACGCCGAGCAGATCGAGGCAGGTCGGTGCCAGGTCGGCGAGCCCGCCCCCGTCCCGCAGCGCGAGGCCGTCGGCCGTGACGATGAGCGGTACCGGGTTCGTCGTGTGCGCGGTGTGGGGGCTGACCCCGTCGGCCTCGAGCAGCTGCTCCGCGTTGCCGTGGTCGGCGCAGACCGCGGAGACGCCGCCCCGGGCCGCCACAGCCTCGACGACTTGGCCGAGGCACGCGTCGACGACCTCGACGGCCCGCACCGCCGCGGAGACGACGCCGGTGTGCCCGACCATGTCCGGGTTCGCGAAGTTGACGACCGCGAAGCGGTAGTCACCGGCGGCGATCTCCGTCGCGAAGCGCCCCGCGACCTCGGCCGCCGACATCTCCGGCCGCAGGTCATAGGTGGCCACGTCCCGCGGGGACGGGACGAGCACCCGCACCTCCCCCGCCCACTCCGCCTCGCGGCCGCCGTTCAGGAAGTACGTGACGTGCGCGTACTTCTCGGTCTCGGCGATGTGGAGCTGGCGCAGCCCCCGTTTCGCGACGACCTCCGCGAGCGTGTCCGTAATCCCCTGCTCAGCGAAGGCGATCGGGCAGTCGAAGTCGTCCCGGTACCGAGTCATCGTCGTCAGGTCGTAGCCCAGCTCGAGTAGCCGCTGCGAGAGCTGGCGCGCCCGGTCGGGGCGGAAGTTGAAGCAGATGGCCGCGTCCCCGGGCCGCAGCCGCGGCGCGGGCAGCACGACCGGCTCGACGAACTCGTCGGTGACGCCGGCCGCGTAGCTCGCCTCGACCGCGATGACCGGGTCCCCGGCGGCAACTCCGTCTCCGCGCACGATCGCAGCGAGCGCGCGCTCGGTCCGCTCCCAGCGCCCGTCCCGGTCCATCGCGTGGTAGCGGCCGCAGACGGTCGCGATCCGCGCGCCCGCCTCGACGAGGCGGGCGAGGTCGCCGGCTGCGGCCTCCGGCGAGACGTCGCGCCCGTCCGTGAACGCGTGCACGTACGTTCGCTCGGCCATCCGCTGCCGCCGGGCCAGCTCGAGCAGCGCCAGCAGATGGTCGAGGTGGGAGTGGACGCCGCCGCGGGAGACAAGCCCGAGCAGGTGGACCGCTCCCCCGCGCTCCCGGGCGCGCGCGAACGCGGCGACGAGCGCCTCGTTCGCGAAGAAGCGACCGCTTGCAATCGAGCGGCTGATCCGCCTCAGGTCCTGGTCGACGACGCGGCCGGAGCCGATCGTCAGGTGGCCGACCTCGGAGTTGCCCATCTGGCCGGCCGGGAGACCGACGGCCTCGCCGGACGCGTCGAGAGTCGCGTGCGGGTAGCGCTCCCACAGACCGTCGAATACCGGCGTCTCGGCCAGCTCGACCGCGTTGCCCGGCCCGGGCGGCGCGAGCCCCCAGCCGTCGAGGACGACGAGAGCGACGAGCGGGAAGGGCGTCCGTGCCCGCTCAGCCACCGGCGGCGGCGCAGATCCCGGCAAACGACTCGACGTCGAGCGAAGCCCCACCGACGAGCGCGCCGTCCACGTCGGGCCGGGACAGCAGCTCGGCCGCGTTGTCGGGCTTGACGCTGCCACCGTAGAGGATCGGGACGTCGAGCAGCCCGCGGATCAGCGCGTGCGCCCCCTGCGCCTGCTCCGGCGTCGCCGTCCGGCCGGTGCCGATCGCCCAGACCGGCTCGTAGGCCAACGTCAGGCGCTCGTGCGGGCCGAGTGCCGCCGCGAGCGCGCCGACTTGGCGGCGCAGCACCTCCCCGGTCTCGCCGGCCTCGCGCTCCGCCTCGAGCTCGCCGACGCAGGCGATCACGTCGAGCCCGGCCTCGAGCGCGTGCGCGGCCCGCCGGACGACGGTCTCGTCGGTGTCCCCGAATTGCTGCCTGCGCTCGGAGTGGCCGACGATCGTCCCGACGGCGCCGGCCTCGAGCAGCATCGCGGGCGAGACCTCGCCGGTGAGCGCACCGGTCTCCTGCCAGGCGGCGTTCTGCGCGAACACGCGCACCCGGGAGCCGGCCAGCGCGGCGGCCGCCGCGGCGAGCGACACGTGGGGCGGGCAGACGACGACGTCGGCGCCGGCGGCTGCGCCCAGCCGGGCGGCGAGCGCCGAGCAGAACGAGGCGGCCTCGGCCGGCCCCTTGAACAGCTTCCAGTTGCCCGCGATCAGCGGCGTCGCTCTCCTGGCCATCCGGCGGGATCCTACGCGACGGGCCTCAGGCCGGCGGGATGGCCGCGACGCCCGGCAGCTCCCGGCCCTCGATCAGCTCGAGCGAGGCGCCGCCACCGGTCGAGATCCAGCCGATCCGCTCCGTCAGGCCGAGCTCCTCGACCGCGCGCACGGAATCGCCGCCGCCGACGACGGTGAAGCCGGCACATGCGGCAACCGCCTCGGCCACCGCCCTCGTACCCGCCGCGAACCGCGGCCACTCGAACACGCCCATGGGGCCGTTCCAGAACACGGTGCGCGCCGCGGCGATCCGCGCGGCGAAGGCGTCGCGGGTCTCCGGACCGATGTCGAGGCCGAGCCAGCCGTCCGGTACCGCGTCCGCGGGTACGACCCTGGTCTCGGCGCCCGGCTCGAACGCGGACGCGGCAACGACATCGGTCGGCAGCAGCACCTCGGCCCGCCCGTGCAGCGGCGCCTGCGCAGCCAGCTCGGCCGCCATCTTGCCGCCGACGAGCAGCGCGTCGGCGAGCTCGGCGAGCCGGCGGAGCACCCCGAGCTTGTCCTCGACCTTGGCGCCGCCGACGATGGCGACGTAGGGGCGCTCGGGGCGCTCGAGCCGCACCAGCTCGCGCAGCTCGCGCTCGAGCAACAGGCCCGCGTACGCGGGCAGCAGGCGCGCGACCGCCTCGGTCGAGGCGTGGGCCCGGTGGGCGGAGCCGAACGCGTCGTTCACGTAGAGGTCGCTGCCCGCCGCGAGCCGGGCCGCCGTCTCGGGATCGTTCCGGGTCTCGCCCGGGTCGAAGCGCGTGTTCTCGAGCACGCGCATGCGGGGATCGGGCAGGAGCTCGCGCAGGCGCGCCTCGACAGGCGCGATCGCGAAGGCCGGGTCCTCGCCCCCGGGCCGGCCGAGGTGCGAGCAGACGACGACCTCGGCCGCGCCCCGCTCGAGCAGCAGCCGGAGCGTCGGCAGGGCGGCCCGGATGCGGGTGTCGTCGGCGACACGCCGGCGCTCGAGCGGCACGTTGAGATCGGCGCGGACGAGCACGCGCTTGCCGGCGACGTCGGCGTCGCGGATCGAGCGGGGCATTCTCACCGGTGCCCGCCCCTACAGCAGGCGCTGGACCAAGTCGACGAGCCGGTTCGAGTAGCCCCACTCGTTGTCGTACCAGGAGAACACCTTGACGGTTCGGCCCTGCGCCATCGTCAGGTCGCTGTCGAGGATCGATGAGTACGGGCTGCCGATGACGTCCGAGGAGACGAGCGGCTCGTCGGAGTAGCGGAGGATGCCGCGCAGACGCCCCGTGTCAGCGACCTCGGCGAAACGGGCATTGACCTCAGCCGCCGTCACCTCGCCGGCCAGGGTCGCGACGAGATCGACGATCGAGCCGTCCGCGACGGGGGCGCGCACGGCGATCCCGTCCAGCTTCCCCTTCAGCTCGGGAATCACGAGCCCGATCGCGCGGGCGGCTCCCGTCGAGGTCGGGATCAGGTTGATCGCGGCGGCCCGGGCCCGGCGGAGGTCTTTGTGCGGCAGGTCGAGGATCTGCTGGTCGTTCGTGTACGCGTGGATCGTGGTCATGAAGCCCGACTCGATCCCGTACGCATCGTGGAGGACACGGGCGACCGGCGCGATGCAGTTCGTGGTGCAGGAGGCGTTGGAGACGATCCGGTGGCGCTCCCGGTCGTAGGCCTCGTCGTTGACGCCCAGCACGAGCGTCACGTCCGGGTCGGTGGCGGGCGCGGAGATGACGACCTTCTCGGCGCCGGCATCGAGGTGGAGCTGCGCCTGCTCGCGCTTCGTGAAGAGGCCCGTCGACTCGAGCACGACCTCGACGCCGAGCTCGCGCCACGGAAGCCTGGCCGGGTCGCGCTCGTTCAGCAGCCGGAACTCGCGACCCCCCGCCCGGATCGTCCCGCCGGCGACGACGACGTCGTCGTCGAACGGGCCGAGCACGGAGTCGTACTTGAGCAGGTGCGCCATCGTCGCGGCGTCGCCGAGATCGTTGACCGCGACCAGCTCGACCTCGGCGCCCTGCTTCGCCGCCGCCCGGAAGAAGTTCCGCCCGATCCGGCCGAAGCCGTTGATGCCCACGCGCACGCCCATTGCTGCCTCCCGCCCGCTCGACTGCCCAGGGCGCCGATTCTAGTTGCCGGCCAGCCGCTCGAGCCGCTTCAGCCGTCGGTGCACCGACGCCTTCGTCGCGGGCGGGCGACAGCGGCTGGCGAGCTCGCGCAGCGAGAGGGACGGGTGGCGCAGCCGGAGCTCGGCGATCTCGCGAAGCTCCGGCGGCAGCCGTTCGAGATCGCCGCGCAGCTCGAGCCGGCGGATCGCCTGGAGCTCCGCCTGAGCGGCGCGGCTGGCTCGGACGAGGTTGGCGTGGTCGGCGTTGGCAAGCCGGTTGGCATGCGCGCGGGTCGCGCCGACAACCGCGCTCTCCCCGATCGCGAGCGCGGCGTCGTGGGCACCGGCCAGGCCGAGCAGATCGGCGATCGCGTCGGAGCTCTTCGCGTAGGCGGCCGCGTGCCGGCCCCGGTCGATCACGGACAGGCGGATCCCCTCCTCCGCTGCGAGCGCGGCCAGCAGGCGCGCACCGGTCTCGGTGGCTGCGCGCAGCTCGAGGTGCGGCGACCGGGGACCGGTGACGGAGCCGGCGCCGAGCAGCGCGCCACGCAGGTAGGCGGCGCGGCAGCAGGAGCGGGCGACCACCCGCCTCGGCGGCTCGGTGAGCGGAGTCAGGGCGGAGCCGAGCACGCCGGCTTCGTTGAGCGTCTGGAGCGCGCGCGGGTCGTCGCCGAGGTGGAGCTCGTAGCGGGCCTCGCGCCCGAACGCGTGGCGGCGGTAGGTGCGGATCTCTGCCGCGACGCCGAACCCGCGCAGGAGAGCGAACGCGCGGCGCGCGACGGCGGCGCCCCCGACGTCGAGGTGGACGGCCAGGCTGCCGCCGGCTCGCAGGTGCAGCGTGCCCGCCGTGCGGACGAGCGCGGACAGCTCGGCGAGCCGGCAGCAGGGGCGGCGCGGGTCGATCGCCGCGAGCTCCGAGCGAACGGACTCGGAGAGGCTCACCCGCGCCAGCCCTCGAGCGCGAGCAGCCGCCGTTTGTAGGCGACGCCGAGCTCGCCGTAGGCGCCGACCCCGCCGGCCGCGACGACGCGATGGCAGGGCAGGAACACGGGCAGGTGGTTGCGGGCGCAGAACGTGCCGGCGGCGCGGGCGGCCCCGGGGCGGCCGGCGAGCGCGGCCAGCTCGCCGTAGGTGACGGTCTCCCCGCGCGGAACCCGGCGCAGCGCGGCGGCGAGCTGGCGCCCGAGCGGGGTCAGCCCCTCGAGATCGAGCTCGACGTCGTCGAACGTGACTGCGCCGCCCGCGAAGTAGGCGCGCAGGCGCCGGACCAGCTCCGGCCCCCCCGCCTGCGGCTCGGGCCCGGCTCGCGGCGCCTCGTGCCAGACGACGCGGTCGCCGTCGAGCCAGAGCTCTCCGACGCCCCACCCCTCGGCCTCGTAGCGGAAGGGCTTGACTGCCACGGGTGCCGCGAGCGTACCATCCACGCATGAGCGGCCACGGGAGCTTCCGGCCGCCCGAGGCCGTGAACGAGGCGATCCGCTCGTACGCGCCCGGGACGGCCGAGCGGGCGAGCCTGCGGCGGCGGCTCGAGGCGATGCGCGGCGAGCGACCGGAGCTCGCCTGCGTGATCGGCGGGCGGGAGGTGCGCACGGGCACGATGCGCCCCGCGGTGATGCCCCACGACCACGGCCAGGTGCTGGCCGACGTGCACCAGGGCGGGCGGGCGGAGGTGGAGGCGGCGATCGCCGCCGCCCGGGAGGCCTGGCACGACTGGAGCCGCACCCCGTGGGAGGAGCGGGTGGCGGTGTTCCTGCGGGCAGCCGAGCTGCTCTCGGGTCCGCGGCGCGACACGCTGAACGCGGCGACGATGCTCAACCTGTCGAAGACCGTGCACCAGGCGGAGATCGACGCGGCCTGCGAGACGTGCGACTTCTGGCGCTTCAACGCGGTCTACCTGCGCCGGATCTACGAGGAGCAGCCGCTCTCCTCTCCGGGGGTGTGGAACCGGCTCGAGTACCGGCCGCTCGAAGGGTTCGTACTCGCCGTGAGCCCGTTCAACTTCACCTCCATCGGCGCGAACCTGACGACGGCGCCGGCGCTGGCGGGCTGCACGGTCGTGTGGAAGCCCGCGTCAACGGCGATGCTGACGGCCTGGTACACGCTGCGGGTGCTCGAGGAGGCGGGACTACCGCCGGGAGTGATCAACCTCGTTTACGGGCCGGGTGCCGCGATCGGGGACGCGGCCCTCGCGAGCCCCGAGCTGGCCGGGGTGCACTTCACGGGCTCGACGGGCGTCTTCCAGGGGATCTGGCGGACGGTCGGCGGCTCGATCGAGCGGTACCGCGGCTACCCGCGGCTCGTCGGCGAGACCGGCGGCAAGGACTTCGTCGTCGCGCATGCGTCGGCTGACGTGGAGGCGGTGGCGGCGGCGATCCTGCGCGGGGCGTTCGAGTACCAGGGACAGAAATGCTCGGCCGCGTCACGCGTCTACGCCCCGTCGAGCCTCTGGCCGGAGCTGCGGGATCGTCTCGCCTCGGAGGCGGCGACGATCCGCACCGGGGACGTGGCCGACTTCTCGAACTTCATGGGGGCGGTGATCGACGCGGGCGCGTTCTCGACCCAGAGGGAGGCGATCGCGGAGGCGAGGGCGCATCCGGACACGGAGGTCGTGACGGGCGGCGGCACGGACGACTCGGTCGGCTTCTTCGTCGAGCCGACGATCGTCGAGACCCGCGACCCGGGCTTCCGGCTGCTCCGCGACGAGCTGTTCGGACCGGTCGTCACCTGCTACGTGTACCCGGAGAACCGCTTCGAGGAGACGCTCGGGCTGATCGACCGCACCGCCCCGTACGCGCTGACCGGGGCGATCTTCGCCACCGATCGCTACGCGACGATCCGGGCGGTCGAGGCGCTGCGCTACGCGGCCGGGAACCTGTACCTGAACGACAAGCCGACCGGCGCGGTCGTCGGGCAGCAGCCGTTCGGCGGCGCGCGCGCGTCGGGCACGAACGACAAGGCAGGCTCGATGTGGAACCTGATCCGCTGGGTCAGCCCGCGCACGATCAAGGAGACGTTCGTCCCCCCGACGGACTACCGCTATCCGTTCCTCGGGCCCGACCCGTAGGGGCGAGTCTCACCCGCCCCCGCCCGCGCCGGTCCTGTGCAGGGCGGCGTGGATCGCGCGCCCCGTGCGGGGAGGGATCCCGGGGACGCCTTCGAGCTCGTCGCTCGTCGCCTCGAGCAGGCGCCCGGCGGACCCGAAGTGGCGAAGCAGCGCCCGCTTGCGCGCGGGACCGACGCCCGGCAGGGCATCGAGCAGGGACTCCCGGGCCCTGGCGTCACGGCGCGTGCGATGGCGTCCGAGCGCGAAGCGGTGGGCCTCGTCGCGCAGGCGCTGGAGCAGCTGGAGGCCGGCGGAGTCGCGCGGGAGCACGACCGGGCGGGAGCGGCCGGGGACGAACACCTCCTCCTCGCGCTTCGCGAGCGCGATCGCGGCGACGCGCGGCAGCTCGAACGCCGCCATCGCCTCGAGCGCCGCGGCGAGCTGTCCCTTGCCGCCGTCGATGACGACGAGACTCGGGGTCGAGGCGAAGCTCTCGTCCCAGCCGTCAGCCCCGGGCGAGGCGCCCAGACGGGCGAAGCGGCGGGAGACGACCTCGGCGAGCATCGCGTAGTCGTCCTGGCCCTCGACACCGCGGACGGCGAACGTGCGGTAGTGCGCCTTCTTCGCGACGGCGTCCTCGAACACGACCATCGAGCCAACCGGCGAGGCGCCCTGCACCTGCGAGATGTCGAAGCACTCGATCCGCACCGGCAGGCTCTCGAGGTTGAGCGCCTCCCGCAGCTCCTCGAGCGCCGCGATCCGGCGCAGTCGCCTGCGCTCGCTGTCCGCACGGTCGCCGGCAAGCGCGAGCTCGGCATTGGCCCGGGCGAGCTCCTGGAGGCGGCGCTTCTCGCCCCGCCGCGGCTCCCGCACCTCCACGCGCGAGCCGCGTAGCGTCGAGAGGTACTCCCCGAGCGCGCGGGCGCCGCAGCCGGGCGGGACGACGACCAGCGGCGGCACGCTCGGCGCGTTGCCGTAGTACTCGAGGCAGAACGCCTCCGCGAGCGCGGGCAGGTCCTGTCCGGCCGGATTCTCGAGGTAGAACGTGTGGCGGTCGACGAGCCGGCCGTCGCGGAGCGGGAACACCTGCACGGCCGCCGTCTGCGCGGCCGCGGCGATCCCGATCACGTCGACGGTGCCGAGCGAGCGCTTGTCCGCCGCTTGGCGCTCCGCCAGGTGGCGGATCGCGAACAGGCGGTTGCGGTGGCGCGCCGCCTCCTCGAACTCCTCGCGCCCAGCCGCGTCCCGCATCCGCCGCTCGAGCTCCCGCTGGATCGGCCGCGTCTCGCCCGACAGGAACTCGACCACGCCGTCGACGACGCGCCGGTACTCCTCCCTCGACACGTACCCGACGCAGGGGGCGAGGCAACGCTCGATGTGGAAGTCGAGGCACGGGACCCCGGAGCGGCGGCCCGGCTGCGGGCCCTCGCAGGGGCGGTACTGGAAGACGCGGTTGAGCACGTCGAGCGTCTCCCGCACCTTCTTCGCGGAGGCGTAGGGGCCGAAGTAGACGACGCCGCGGCGGTGGCGCTCGCGCGTGAACAGCACGCGCGGGAAGTCGTCGTCGACCGTGACCGCGATGTACGGGTACGACTTGTCATCGCGCAGGCGCACGTTGAACGGCGGGCGGTGCCGCTTGATCAGGTTCTGCTCGAGATGGAGCGCCTCGCCCTCGGTGCGCGTGACCACGACCTCGATCCGCTCGACCCGCTCGGCGAGCTGGCCGATCCCCGCCCGCGAGTCGCCGCCGCGGAAGTACGAGCGGACGCGGGCGCGCAGCGACTTCGCCTTGCCCACGTACAGGACCTCGCCGCCGCGCCCGTGCAGCAGGTAGACGCCCGGCCCGGCCGGGAGCGCGCGCAACTCGGCCTCGATCCGCTCTCGCCTGCCCGCCGCGCCCTCCAC
>WBZR01001778.1_pt1 | contig 25122 bp, 19 predicted proteins | sample 5204231 | NCBI WGS metagenome assembly WBZR01 (sample SAMN12412403, study PRJNA552823) | activated sludge metagenome | isolation source: activated sludge from anammox sidestream of wastewater treatment plant... | place: USA: Virginia | collected 2017-08
ATAATCATTGCGATGCTGCGTATTTGTACATGCGCATGCAGCGCGAGGGCAATCCGCGTGCCCAGCAGGTCATGGAGATGCTCCAGTGGAACGGCGGGGCGCGCTACAGCTCCGGTGTCGGCGTGGCGGATATTGATTTCAACGGTAATGTTCACGCTGACCAGTTCTCCATGTTCCGCAGCTTCGGCAACGTCAAACTGCGCAAATTCAGCGAAATCTGGCAGGATCTCAGCCACCCGATCATGGCCGGATTGAAAGATCGCCTGCCGCTGTTGAAAGGGCGCTGCAGCACGTGTCGATTCCGTGATATCTGCGGCGGTGGCCTTCGTGCCCGAGCTGAAGCAATGACGGGCGACCCGTGGGCATCAGATCCGGGTTGCTACCTGAGTGATGAGGAAATTGCCCAGCCCGAAGAGGCGATGCTGGGCGCCTGAAGCTGCATGCTTTTGTGCTGATACGACGGTGCAGTTCATCGCCAAATCTGCGACAACCGAATAATCATCCAGCGCCACCGTTGCTGCTGGCGCGCACGGCGAATGATCTGATCGATTTTCCGGTCGGCCAATCCCGCCAAAAACTCAAGCGCCCGCCGACGGCGACGCAACAGCAGATAATTGGTGCGCTGAACAATCGCTGATAGCAGACGGCGGAACAACTTTTCATCCCCCCGGGCATAATCGCGCAATAGCCGCAACCGTCGGGATAAACTGAGCCTTGTCAGCGGAATGGAAAAATGAAGCTGAGCCAGATCGCGCACACGCTGGCGCATCATCCAGCGCCGATGGATCAACCGATCAACATCGATCATGGTCAGTTGCAATTGACCATCATGCGCAAAATCGACGAACAGATGGCGCCCCATCAAGGTGGGCAGGCCGATGCCCGCATCATGCACCTGGCGCAATTGACCAGCCAGCCGCACACTGACTCTATTCAGCTGGATTTGGCTGGGCGACTGAGCCAGCCAGTCATCCAGACAAACACCCCGCGCAGCTTCGGTGATGAGAAAACTGAACGTCTCCCCCAGCAGGTTAAACTCCGCTCCGCTGGCGATACAGGGGCTGGTTGGCAGACCGGCGGTGGCAAGTCTCTTAAGCGCTTCAGCTTCCATCTGGGCTGAGGAGATCAACCGACCGTAACGAATCACCGCCATCAAGGCATGTTTGCGATATGGCTTGAGATTGCGCTTGAGATACAGCACTTCGGTCTGGCCGGCTGGCTGCAACCGGCAGACATCACGACGACCTCGTTGCAGCTTGATCGGTTTCCCCGGCCAGTTGCGCACGGACGGAAGATCAACCAGTCCCAGCGACTGCAAAAGATCTGCCCGGCGATGAATCGTAAATTGATGACGCTTCACTGGCGATGTTCTTATCCCAAGGTTGGCGGGACTGCAACGACGTGTCGGTGGCTGTCTTGCCTGTTGCATGGCTGCATGCCCATGTCGCCTTGATGACGTGCTCACGTCCGATAAGACGCGCGATGCTGCAAATTCATCGTCTCTTGTTGGCCGCTCATCATAATCGTGATAAACTAGCTCCTCGGTATTAACGTTTTAATACTTCGAGCAACGTGCAAGTAACTCCCCGACGGTATGGTCAATGTGGCATTTTCTGCAGATTCTCAGCGGTGTCGGCTTGCTGCTGTTTGCCATCCGCTTCCTTAAAAATGGCGTGACCAGTTTAATGGGTTCGCGCTCCAACGATCTGGCGCAGGGCGTTGTTTCCAGACCATTGCGCGCCATCGCCACCGGCGTCGCCATTGGCGTGGCGGTTCCATCCAGTGCTTCGGTGGCAGCCCTGGTCATGCAGGCGGTGACCGCCTCTCAACTCACCGCTTTACGCGCACTGCCACTGGCGATTGGAACCGATATTGGCTCAACCGCGCTGGTGCTGTTTACATCACTGCATGTGCGCGATGCGATTCCGCTGCTGATTATCGTCGGCGTGGGTCTGTACCAGTTTGCCCGTCGTTCACGCTCACGCGCCATCGGACAAATTTTGTTGAGTCTGGCCTTGGTGCTGATGGCTTCCGGCATCTTTTCCACCGTCGGTCAGGAGGTGGCTGGCAACAAAGACCTGGCGACGCTGATTGGTGTTGCCCGTGATTATCCATTTATCCTGATCATTCTGGCCGGCGTCACTGCATTACTTCTGCAATCAGCCACCGCCACAATTCTGCTGATCGCTGGTTTTGGTTCCACCGGCGCCCTGGATCTGCCGCTGGCGTTACTGGTGACGGTTGGTGCGAATATGGGTACCGCCGCGATCCGGTTGGGCATCGGCTGGCCACACGAACAGACCCGCCGTCTGGCCGCCATTTTGCTGGTGGGGCGGGGGACCATCGCGATTGCGGTCGGGCTTTGGTATCCCGTCATCGCCTCCTGGTTTGAGCTGTTGCCGCTGGGATACAGTATGCGTGTCGCCATGACCCACCTGGGTTTCAATCTGGCGGTCGCGCTGCTGTGTCTGGTCGCCAAATACCCCCTGACCCTGCTGGCGGGTTGGGTGATTCCTTCCCCGTCAGCCAAAGAGGCTGAACCGTTTGGCCCGCGCTACCTGGGGCGCGAAGCGCGCGAAAGTCCGGCTTTGGCACTGGGTCAATCGCAACGCGAAATCCTGCGGGCAGCCGAAATTGTGCGCCAGATGCTCAAGGATCTCTGGCACGCCATCGAGACCGGCGACGAAGAACTGGCCCATGCGGTCAGCCAGCGCGATGATGAGGTTGATCTGCTCGATCTGGAAATCAAGCGCTTTCTGTCGGAAGTGGCCGGGCATGACATTGATGATGAGACCAGCGCTGAGCAACTGCGCCAGCTGCGCTATCTCAGCGAGATCGAAGCCATCGGTGATATTGTCGATAAAAACCTGTCCGAGCTGGCACTGAAAAAAATCAGCCATAAAGCCCACATCGATGCCCCCACCTGGACAGCATTAAGCGATTTCTGCACCCGTGTTCAGGAAAACATGCTGATCGCGGAAAATGTCTTTCAGACGCGCGATCGTGTGCTGGCTGAACAGCTTTTGCGTCATAAACAGTGGCTGGGCGACCACTACCGCCGGTTGACCGACCAGTGGCTGACCCGTGGGACGTATGACAGCAACTCGATTCATCTCGACCTGCTGTCCAACCTCAAACGTATCAACAACAGCCTGTCGCATGTCGCTTATCCCGAACTCGGCTCGACCCGGTCCGCCACCGCCGGGGCAAATCCGTAAATCTGTCCGACAAAGTGCTTTGCACTGGAACGGTTCATCTGTCGTAATGATAAAAACGTTTCGAGTAATCGACTTTGTCTGATAAAATCCTTTGCATGACCTTGTTTGAAAAAATTATGGCTGGTCAGATCCCCGCCAAAGTCCAGTACGAAGACGAGCAATGTATCGTCATCCACGATATTAACCCGCAGGCCCCAGTGCATCTGCTGGTGATCCCGCGCAAAGTCATCCCCACCCTCAACGATGTGACTGATGCGGATGGGCCTCTGGTCGGGCATTTGTTCCGTGTTGCTGCCCGGGTCATGGCTGATCTGGGCCACAGTGACTATCGCACGGTTTTCAACTGCGGACCTGGCGCCCAGCAAGTCGTCTTTCACCTGCATCTGCATGTGCTGGCCGGTCGCAGTTTCACCTGGCCACCGGGGTGAGTCGGGTTTACGCGGCTGCGGTGCCCTCAATACGCCTGCCTTGAGGCGCTCGACGCTGGGCAATCGATCTCTGGTGGGTCGTTTTTGTTTTGATCGTTTCTTGTCCTGGCATTGGGATTTGTTTTGTTTGTTTATCTGGCCGGTTATACTGCAATTCAATATCCTTCTGGCAACCTGTGGAGACCGCATCACCATGAATCGCTGCATCTGGATCGTCTGCCTGTTTGCATTGCTGCTGTCCGCTACGGTTCTGCAGGCTCAGTCAACCGACTATTCCCTTTCGGCCACCCAGGTCTATGGATCGTTTTATCCCCTGTCTAAATGGGTCCCGCTGCGTGCTACGGTGCGTAATAACACCTCGCGCCCGTTGGACGGCATCGTTGAGCTGCAGATCGCCGACGCCAATCCGGCCTCGCGGGTGCGCCTGCCCATGCAAGTGCCCGCCCACTCCCAGGTAAGCAAAGACCTCTTTGTCTGGTTTCCCCCGCTGGAAGGCGGTGGCCCGACCGACAATACCCTCGCTACCCCAAATACCTCCCTGACGATTGAACTGCTCAATTCCTCCGGTGGCATGCTGACGCGCCAAACCGCTCTGCTGCGCGCTATCCCAGGGTCAAACACCCTGTCCGCTTTCACCATACTGCTGGCGGACAGTTTTCAGGAGGGCGACGCCTTCGACCCATTTATTTTCGTGGAAACTGTCGCTGACCTGATTAACTACAACACCACCGTGACTTCGCTCGATTCCGAACAATTTCCGCACGATCGTATCGCGCTCAATGGTGTTGCCGCCATTACGCTAGGCCCGATCGATCCGGATCAGCTTGATCCTCAACAGCGTCAGAATCTGCTCGATTTCATCTCCGGCGGCGGCATTCTGCTCGTCAACGCTCCCGATCCGCAGATCTTCGCTGCCAGTTGGCTAAGCCAGTATCTGCCGGTGCGTCTTTATGGTCAGCATCTGGCCAATCAAATCTCCTTCAGCGGTCAAACCATCCCGTTCATCAGCTACAATCCCGTCACCGAAGCCATCGCGGATCAGGGCAATGTCGTGATTGCCGACCAGGATTACGTCCATGTGGCCTATCGTACGATCGGCCTGGGGCGAATCATCTTCACCTCGTTCCCGATCAATGCCCTGGATGCCAAGACGGCTGCCACCTCTCAACTGTGGAAACAACTCCTGCAAACCGGCGCCCCGCAAACCAACTGGACAACAACCAAACTCCCCGCGGTGCGCAATGATATTCTCAGCCGCATCATCGGTAAGACCGTTGCCCCCTGGGCGCTGGCCGCCGGCGTGGTCGGCGGTTATGTGCTGCTGGTGATCATCGTTCAGTTGGTTCTGGGCGGTGCCCGTCGGCCACATGCCTTCAGTCTGACTCTTGTTATCGCCGGCCTGTTCAGCCTGGTGCTGGTCGTGGCCGGACTGATTCGCACCGGCGAGCAGGTCCCCATGGTTGCCCGTCTGGCCACGCTCGATCTCAACCCCTACGGCGGCGGCCTGATGCAGGAATCGGTCGCCTATGTCGGCCGGTCGCTGCCGGATCTGGCGCTGCACGCCACCAGCGATGATATCGCCCTGCGCGTCGAACAGACCTTCACCCGTGGCGACCAGCCCATCGTGCTGCAGCAGCCCTTCATCGTGCCGCACGCCGGCATGTTGCAGGAAAGCTACCAGCGCCTGTGGCATGCGCAGTCGCCTCTGCCGGACGATTTTCAGGTGCACGCCACCGCACAGTTAACGGAACAAGGTCTGCAGGTGGAAGTTGACAATCGTCTTTCCGCTGTTTTGCAATCGCCGCGTTTCGTCTGGGATGATGTGGTTCTGGGCCTGGGTCAGACCCTGCCCGTCGGTCAGACCACCCGCGCTGCTGACGACGACACGGATTCAACCCTGCTGGTCTCCGGTCAGGATAAATTGCATCAAACCATCCTCCAGGCGTCGCTGCCCGATCATGCCGGGTTTATCAACCCAAATTTCGCGCCACCGCCGCCCATGCTCACCGCCTTCGTGCCTGATGCCGCAGTCCCGCGCCTGATCAGCACCCCGATCGATAGTGACCTGCTTCCCCGCACCCAGGCGCTGCTTCGTCTGCCGCTGACGTTTCAACCAACACCTGTCGGCCAGTCCGTGCGCGTCCCCGCGCCGCTGGTGCAGATGGTGATCGGTCGTGACAGCCTGGGACTCCCCTATGATTCTTCCCGGCATGAGTGGTTGCCCACTCAGCAGGATGCCACGTACATCGTGGGGTTTGCTGCACCGTGGCAGGCTGGCGTGCTTCAACCCACCCGCGCTTCGATCAGCATCGATTTTGACGCGCCGCGCCACAGCATTACCCTGGCCACCCGTCAAGGCGGTCAGCAGCTTACCTGGCAGGCGTCGGCGTCGGCCCAGTCAGGCACGCTGGAACTTTCACCGGCTGATGTTGACGAAAACGGCACGGTCTGGCTTTCATTAAAAGTCCAGCGAGTTGGTCAACCGGTCGCTGGCGAGATCGCGCCGACCTGGCATATGCGCTGGCTGCGTGTCGGCTTGCAAGGCCAGGTTATTGCGCCGCCCAAATCCCCCGGCAACATGAGCTTGCGCAACGCCAGCGCCGAAGGGGGCGATAGCGCCCCGCGCCCAGATGCCGCTCAGGCTGAACCTGCCGATCATCACACCCGTGTTATAAACCCCGTTCATCAACCTTCAACCGCTCAGCCGCACCTCAGCCAGACTTGGCCGGCGCTGCTGGCGGGTTGAATACAATAGCGAATGTTCCAAGACGATCTGGAGACCAGACCCTATGACCACTGAACCCCAACCATCAACTTTGCGCAAACCATCCGTCGTTGATCGCAGCAGCCCGATTCTGCGCACGGAAAATCTGACTAAAAAATATGGCTCGCACACCGCCCTGGATAATCTGAACATCACCATTCACCGTGGCGAGGTTTTTGGTTACATCGGCCCCAATGGTTCGGGAAAAACCACGACCTTCCGTATTCTCTGCGGGTTGCTCGATCCCACCAGCGGGCGCGCCATCGTGGCGGATAAAGATGTCACCGGCAACAAAGACCTCATCAAACAGGTTGTCGGGTATCTGCCGGACAATTTCGGCGTCTACCCGACCTTGCGCGTCTGGGAATATCTCGACTTCTTCGCCGCCGCCTATCGCATACCCAAAAAACAACGCGCCGAGCGCATCGACAAATGCCTGAACATCGCCAACAGTTACGAATTTCGTGACAAACTGATGGGCGCACTGTCGCGCGGGATGAAACAGCGTGTCGGCATTGCCAAGACGCTGATTCACGACCCCCAGGTCATTATCCTTGACGAACCGGCTGCCACCATCGACCCCCGGGCGCGCATTCAGATGCGCCAGCTTCTGCGCGAACTGGCAGACCTGGGCAAGGCGGTGCTGGTCTCCAGCCACATCCTGCCCGAGCTGGCGGATGTCTGCGACACCGTGGGCATCCTCTCCTCCGGCAAGCTCATCGCCGCCGGCCCGGTGCGCCAGATCATGCACACGGTTCAGCAGAAACGCGCCATGTCGATCACGCTTTTGAAAAATGCCGACAAGGCACAGGAACTCATCGGTGCCGGCCCGGGCACGTGGGAACTGGTGCACCGCGATGGCCTGACCCTGCGCTACGAAGTGCAGGCCGACGAAAAGGAACTGGCCAGCGTCTTATACAACCTGAGCAAAAATGGCATCCCCGTGGTCAACTTCGCCGAAGTGCCGGCTGATCTGGAAGATGTCTTTATGAGCCTGACACACTGACCAACAAACCGATCGATCGGTCGCTTTATTCAAGATTATTGATAACCGGTGGCACTCATCCATGAACCCTGTCCTTTTAAAAGATCTCATTGGCCTGCTGCGACTGAAGCGCGTGGCGGCGATTCAGGTATTTTTCCTGCTGGTGCTGGCGCTGCTGGTACTGCTCACCTGGCCGCAAGCCGGCGTGCTGGAAGGGTCTTTTGGTGCCAGTGGCGATAAAATCGCCAGCGTCGCGCGCGGGCAGGATCAACTGCTCCTGGGGCTGGTCATTGGTCAGATCGTGCTGTTGACTTTATTCGTCCCGGGCATCGCCGGCGTCGCTTTAACCGGCGAAAAAGAGGGCGGTACGCTGGAAATGCTCTATGCGTCGCGCCTCAGCCCCGCCCAGATCGTCTGGGGGAAAGTCGGATTCGCCATTGCTTATCCGGTGCTGCTGCTTTTAAGCGCACTGCCGTTTGTCGCATTGCTTTATTTTCGCGGAGATGTGCGCGGCGACGAGCTGCTCTGGGCCTATCTGCTGCTGCTGGTTACGGCTGTCTTCCTGGCGCTGTTGTGTCTGGTCATCTCAGCCCTGTGCGAACAAAGTTCCTCCGCCCTGGTCATCAGCTACATCACGGTGCTGGCGATCTGCGGCGCCGTTCTGGTTCCGGCCGCCATCATGCTCAAAAGCCAGGATGGTCTGTCCGCTCAGCTACTGCATTATTCCCGTTCATTGTCACCCGTCGCCGCTTCACTCAGCCTGCTGGCGCCGGATCAGTACGATTTCAGCGGCAGCAACCGCCCGGGGCTGGCTCCGCTGTGGATTGCTTTTCTACCTGCTGCCGGCCTGGTGATTCTTGTCAGCTTTCTCATCCTCGTGGTGCGCCTGCGTAAAGCGCCCAATGCGGCGGCTGGTTTCGGCCGCGGCGACCAGCAGCATCATGGCGGCGCTTTGCACCGCATCATGTATCTGATCGACCCCAATAAAACGCCCAAGCCCTTCGGTTCATTCAATCCCGTCATCGCCAAGGAGCGGCGCACCAATCAACTGCGCAGCGGCCGCTGGATGATCCGTATTTTTTATGCTTCGCTGTTAATCTCGCTGATGCTCAGTGTCATGGCGCTCTACAGCGGCACTGAATATCAGGACCTGTTGGAATATGTCGCCGCCGTCGTCATCACTTTTCAGGTGGGGCTGGTGGCACTGGTCAGCCCCAGTCTTACCAGCAGCACCGTCAGCACCGAAATCGAAAACGGCACGTGGGAAGTTCTCCGCCTCACCCCCCTGAGCGGCTGGCGCATCTTCTGGGGTAAATTCATCCCCGCCTTCCTGCCCGCGTTGCTTCCAATTGTGGCGCTGCTGCCAGCCTACGGTGCGCTCTGGTTCGTTCAGCCCAGTTATCAGGTTTATTTCTTCATGGTCTTGCCGGTGGTGCTGCTGGCGGCGGCTTTTTGCTGCACCCTGGGGCTGATGTGTTCGACGCTCATCCCCAACACTGCGCGGGCAACGGTCACCGCCTATCTGCTCACCGCCGCGCTGTTCGTCGGGCCGATGATTGCCTGGTCCGCCAGCGGGGTGGTGCTGTCACCCAAAATTGCCGCCTACATCGGTTTTCTTTCGCCGCTGGTGGTCGCGGTCAACGTTCTGCCCAATGGCTGGGCTGCACTGAGCCAGCAAGGTTTGTACAACGCGCACCTTTATCTGATGGGCTTTTTGACCCTTGCCATGCTGGTCGTCGCATGGTTGCGTCTGGCAGCGCTGATGCGCCGCGGCTGATTGGCCACAACGTACAAAACGCCGTGCGCCCCGGCAGCCTGGTTGATCGTTTTGATCCGTCGAACAATCACCCGCCTGCCGCGCACGGGCTGGTTTGTGAATCAAACCCTCCAGCCATTACAGAAGGAACCGACCCATGCGAGCAATCTTCCGCAGTGCCATTCGACGCCTGTTGCGACCGTTCATCGCCGGCGTATTAACCATCCTGCCGCTGGTCATCACGATCATTGTCATTGCCTGGGTCGGTTCATTCCTTCAGCGTTTTCTCGGGCCGGATTCCGTTATCGGCAGGGGTATCCGCGGTTTGGGATTGAACTTCGTTTCCGATACCACCCTTGCTTATGGCATTGGTATTGTTGTCGTGATTGGTTTGATCTTCGGGCTGGGTATTCTGGTTGATCTTGGCGCCCGCACCAGCATTCAGAACGCACTCAAACGCCTGCTGATCCGCATCCCTGTCGTGGGCAGCATCTACGATACGTCGCGCCAGCTTGTCTCCATGCTGGACAAACGCGACCCCGCCGACCTTCAGGGCATGAGCGCGGTCTTCTGCCAGTTCGCTGCCAGCGGAGGCGTCGGGGTGCTGGCTCTGCTGGTATCGCCCAAACGTTTTACTTTTAATGATCGCGAGTTTCTTTGCGTGATCGTTCCCACCGCCCCAGTACCCGTGGGGGGTGGGATGCTTTTTGTCCCGGTTGAACAGGTTCAGCCAACCGATCTGAGTGTCGAAGCGCTGATGGGCATTTATGTTTCCATGGGCATCAGCGCGGAGCAGATTTTACAATCACCGCCGGCCGGCCCGGCAACTTGAACCAGCCACCCTTGAACCAACCCCCAGCACAGCGCAATCACAATTCCCACCGGCGAGCGGCTTTGGACTCATTCCAGCCCGGATTTTTCAGTTGCCCGAAGGGACATACCACGGGTCAATCGCATCATCATTGGCCGGTGGCCGCAGATCGACGTGCCAGTCAAGGTAAAGATAGTTGCTGCCCAGCTTCACGCCATGACGTGACAGTTCCACCACTTTGAAAAATTCCGTTGTGGTGCTTTGATCGATCGAACCATCGGCAGCCCGGCCAAAACCCTCCATGTAATAATCCATTGTCTGAGTCTTTTTTTCCCCCATCACAACAATTTCCGATGATGCTTTGCCGCCCATCGGACGACTGGAAATCTTCATCACTTCACTGGCGGACTTAACCAGATATTTATTGACGATGTAGGACGTGCCCGACGGCGGATCATTATCTTCCGGGCACAGCATGATCGGCGGACTCCATTTCCGTCCCAGCGCCTGTCCGACAGGATCATCGTTGTAATAATTCAGCGGCTGGGGCGAGGCTGGCGGCTCGGGCCAGTTGATGTCGCTGAACACCACCACCGGCCAGCGCTGCCACGGCAGCTTGTTCGCCCCCAGCGATTCATACTGGTTTTCCGCATTGGGGCTGTTGGGATCAAGTTGACCCACGGGAAAAATCCATCCCCGATAGCTGTTGGCGTACATATTGATGTAATCGCCGATCTGTTTCAGTTGGGCGGCGCATTTAACCTGGTTGGCCTGTCGGCGCGCCCCTTGGATTGACGGCAGGAGCAGCGAAATCAGGATCGCGATAATCCCGATCACGACCAGCAGTTCCACTAGCGAGAAACCGAATTTCAACCATTGATTGCGATACACCTGGCTGGCCAGACGATGGCTGTCGGTACCGATGTCTGCCTTCATAACCTGACCTCCAATCTGAAAACTGGCTAGCCCCGGTTCCCCGCCCCCCGCGGCTGGCAACAAACATCTGTTCTGCTTGCACTGATCCTTGGCTACCACGACTCGCCGGTCAACTCCTGATAGCGGCGGCGCATACTCCACTGCGGCGTCCAGCCCAGCTCCGCCTTGGCCTGTTCGTTCAACAATAATGGTTTGTCATCAGGCCAGTCACTGGCTGGTTGCGGCCATTGTGGATGATACTCATCCCGCAGGGCATGCACATTCCTGACCAGGTAACTGTCATCCGCACAAAGATTGTACGTCCTGCACCCATCCAGATCACGATCAAGCGCTGCTTGATAAGCCCTCGCCACATCCTCGGGATGCAGATAAGCGCCCAGGAATTCCAAAGTCTGCCTTTGCGCATTTCGCCGATGCTGCTGCAGATGATCCGGTGTATTTATATTCTGGTATAGAACCATGGGCAGACGAAAAATTGAAATCCGCTGTCCATATTTCTCGTTCATGAACCGGCAATAACTCTCTCCCGCACACTTGGCCAGCGCATAACTGTTATTGGGATGCACCGGATGCACTTCGTCCACCGGCAGATAGTCGGGTACGGAACTCGGACAATTTCTTAGCGCCTGGAATCCGTAGGCCTGAACCGAGCTGGTATAGATCACCCGCTGCAGCTTCAATTCCGCGGCTGTTGTCAGCACAGTGGCAGCGATACAGGTGTTATGCGAATAGACGCTGTCATCACTGTGTCCATAGGGGCTGGGCAGTTCGCCCAGATGCACCACCGCATCGGCCTGCTGCAAAATCGGTTGCAACAATTCCCGATGGCGCAAATCCATATACACAAACCGCGCAGGCAAACCATCGGTAAACTGGTGATCAATGTTGGTCACCTCATGCCCACATGCTGCCAGATGCTTGACGACAACACTCCCGATATGCCCGCTGCCACCGGTCACCACTAATTTCATCAATTTCGCGCTCATCCAACTTCAACCCGTTGCAAAATCATTCAAATTTATCGCGCCATTATAGCACTCGTTTACGGCGGGGCGCGGTCGGTTGCCCGATAATTTGGGCGCACCCCACCAAGGCATGGACGCAAACTCAATTTGTCGCGATTATGACAAAATTTGTCCCTCGTACGGCCTTGTCAGAACTCCTTATTTTCGTATGGTAAACACCTTGCTTGAGTGCGCATCAATTTCAGAAAAAAGAGAGGTTATTCATGTCCCGTCACTACACCATCGGTCTTGATTTTGGAACGAATTCGGTTCGCGCCCTGGTGGTCGATGTCTCCGATGGACGCGAGCTGGGTTCATCCATCTGGGAATATCAGCACGGCCAGGCGGGAATACTGCTGGATTCGGCCGATCCCGATCTGGCGCGCCAGCATCCAGCGGATTACGTCACGGGCATTGAAAAAACGATCATCGGCGCTTTGCAGCAGGCCAGTCAGGATCAACATTTTTCCGCGTCGCGCGTGATCGGTATCGGCGTTGATACCACCGGCAGCACGCCGATCCCCGTCGATCAAACCGGCACGCCGCTGGGATTGAATGAACAATTCCAAAAAAACCTCCACGCCATGGTCTGGTTGTGGAAGGATCACACTTCTCACGCCGAAGCCGAACAACTCACCCAAACCGCTGCCCGTCATCGTCCGCACTATCTGGCCAAATGTGGCGGGCGCTATTCATCAGAATGGTTCTGGGCCAAGATTCTGCGCTGCGCCCGCGTCGCGCCCGAGGTATTTGACGCTGCTTATACCTGGGTCGAACTGGCCGACTGGATTCCAGCCCTGCTGACCGGTTCGACCAACCCCGCCGCGCTCAAACGCAGCATCTGTGCTGCCGGTCACAAAGCCTTTTTTAATCAGCAGTGGGGTGGTTATCCCGATGTGGATTTCCTGTCGCAACTCGATCCGCGCCTGGCGCGCGTGCGCCAGACGCTGCCTGATCGTGCCTGGTCGATTGCTGAATCAGCCGGTGGATTGACCAGCCAATGGGCGAGTCGGCTGGGTTTACCGGCTGGTATTCCCATCGCCATCGGCGCGTTTGATGCGCATCTGGGCGCTGTCGGGGCTGGCATTGGCACGGGCACGCTCGTGAAGATCATCGGTACCAGCACCTGCGATATCATGGTCAGCCCGATGAAACAGAAACTGGCGGATATCCCCGGACTTTGCGGGATTGTCCCCGAGTCGGTCCTGCCGGAATACTTCGGCCTGGAAGCCGGCCAGTCGGCGGTTGGGGATATTTTCAACTGGTTTGTGAAAACCATCCAGCCCGGCGGCACTAGCGCCGCTTCACACGAGGCGCTGACCGCGGGGGCGGAAAAACTCTCCCCCGGCGAAAGTGGTTTATTGACACTGGACTGGATGAACGGCAATCGCACCGTTCTGGTCGATCAGCGCCTCACCGGCCTGATCGTCGGTTTAACCCTGGCCAGCACACCGGCGGAAATCTACCGCTCGTTGCTCGAAGCCACCGCCATGGGCGCGCGGGTCATCATCGAACGACTGGAAAAATATGACGTGCCGGTTCAGCGCATCGTCAACTGCGGCGGCATCGCTGCCCGCAGCCCGTTGACCATGCAAATCTACGCTGATGTCACCAACCGTCCCATCGCCATTTCCCGCAGCACCCAGACCTGCGCTCTTGGCGCTGCCATGGCTGGTGCGGTCGTCGCCGGTCAACAATCCGGCGGTTACGATCGCTTTGAACAGGCGATCGAGAAGATGACCGCTGTCCAGTCGCGCATCTTCCAGCCTGACCCCGCCCGGGCAGCGATTTATGAAAAACTGTACCAGCTCTACCTGCGCCTGCATGATGCTTTTGGTATCGCGGGCCACACCGCCCAACTAAGTGACGTGATGAAAGAGCTGCTGATTATCCGTGATGCGGCGCTGGCCAGTAAAAAGTCATAGATTTGTTGTTGACTGAATCAGCCCGTCCGACCTTTTTCAGGAAATAGACATGAAAAATCTTCGCCCGATCGAATTCTGGTTTGCCACCGGCAGCCAACATCTTTACGGCCCGGCTGCCATCGAACAGGTCGGCGTCAACTCACGCCAGATTGTCGATGCGCTCAACGCCAGCGGCCAGTTGCCCGCCCGCATCGTTCACAAACCCGTGCTTACCACACCCGACGCCATCCGCCAGCTCTGCCAGCAGGCCAGTGCAGCGGATACCTGCGCCGGTTTGATCGTGTGGATGCACACTTTTTCCCCCGCCAAGATGTGGATCGCCGGCCTGACCGCCTTGCGTAAACCACTCGTGCATCTGCATACCCAGTTCAACCGCGATCTCCCCTGGGCGGATATCGACATGGACTTCATGAACCTCAACCAAGCCGCACATGGCGACCGTGAGGCAGGGTTTCTGCACACCCGTTTGCGCCTTCAGCGCAAGGTCGTTGTGGGGCACTGGTCGGATCCATCAACGCAGGCGTCGCTGGGGACCTGGATGCGGGCAGCGCGGGGCTGGGATGAGCTTCAACATCTGAAAGTGGCCCGTTTTGGCGACAACATGCGCTATGTGGCTGTCACTGAAGGCAACAAGGTCTCGGCTGAAGCAGCGTTGGGGTTTTCCGTCAACACCTACGGCGTGGGCGATCTGGTGGCGCTTGTCAACCATGTCACAGATGCAGCGGTGGATCAACTCGTTGCCGAATATGAAAATTGCTACACCATCGCGGCTGACTTGCGCAAAGGGGGCGCCCGTCATACCAGCGTACGCCAGGCGGCGCGTATCGAGCTGGGCCTGCGCGCGTTTCTGGAACAGGGTCAGTTCAGCGCCTTCACCGATACCTTTGAAGACCTGCATGGCCTGACCCAGTTGCCGGGCCTGGCGGTTCAGCGCCTGATGGCTGACGGTTACGGTTTTGGCGGCGAGGGAGACTGGAAAACCGCTGCCTTGGTACGCGCCATGAAAGTGATGGATGCTGACCTCAAGGGCGGTGTCTCGTTCATGGAAGATTACACTTATCATCTCGAGCCGGGCAATCATCTGGTCTTGGGCGCACATATGTTGGAAATCTGCCCGTCGATCGCCGCTGGCCAACCGTCGCTGCAGGTTCATCCGCTGGGCATTGGTGCAAAGGCTGACCCTGCCCGTCTGGTCTTTGATGCACCCGCCGGTCGGGCGATCAATGCCTCCCTGATCGATCTGGGCAACCGCTTCCGCCTGATCGTCGGTGAGATCGATGTTGTGGTTCCACCAGCTCCTCTGCCCAAGCTGCCTGTCGCCCGCGCTGTCTGGCGCACGCGGCCTGACTTCCAGACCGCCTGTGCTGCCTGGATTCATGCTGGTGGTGCCCATCACACCAGCTTCAGTTACGCGGTCAACACCGAGCACCTGCGCGATTTGGCTACGATGGCTGACATTGAAATTGTCGTCATTGACCAGCAGACCGAATTGAACCGTTTTCTACAGGATCTGCGCCTTGGTGAAATTTATTATCACCTAGCCCGCGGGTTGTAAAATGCGTGGTCATAACAATTGCGCAATGGCAAACGTCCAACCATTGCCACCTTTTTGAACGAATCGAGCGCTATCAATGTCTTACGCCGCACTGAAACAACTCGCCTGCCAAGCCAATCTGGATCTGGTCAAGGCTGGGCTGGTGGTATTGACCTGGGGCAACGCCAGTGCCGCCGACCGTGCTGCCGGTGTCATGGCGATCAAACCCAGCGGTGTTCCTTATGACCGTCTGTCCGCCGATGATATTGTTGTATTGGAAATCGCCTCCGGCCGCATTATCGAAGGAACCGCCCGCCCCTCATCCGACACCCCGACCCACCTGCACCTGTATCAATCCTTCCCTTCCATCAGCGGGGTTGTTCATACCCATTCAGCCTGCGCCACCAGCTTCGCTCAGGCGCACCAGCCAATCCCCTGTTTCGGTACAACCCACGCGGATAATTTTTATGGGGCTGTCCCTGTCACCCGTCCCTTAACTGCACAAGAAATCGACACGGATTACGAGTTGAACACCGCCCGGGCGATCGTTGAGACTTTCACAAAAAGCAACATCGATCCTGTCCAGGTTCCCGGTGTGCTGGTCGCCAGCCATGCGCCGTTTACCTGGGGGCCATCGATTGCCGCAGCGATTGAAAATTCGATTGTGCTGGAGTTTTCCGCCCGGATGGCGCTGGCCAGCCTGCAATTAAATCCGCAACTGGCCGGCATCCCGCAACCGCTGCTCAACAAGCATTTTTTCCGAAAACATGGCCCGGGGGCGTATTACGGCCAGAAGACAAAATAATCTTTTTTTTGTCATAATTCGTGGTATGCTGGAATTGCAAAATGTGGACAGTGCGCGCAAAACGCAACTGTTTAGTTGTATTATTTTGTTTTGTTTCAGGAAGGGCGTATATGAGTCGTATTTCTGGCGCCATGGCGCTAACGGGCGTTGTTCTTCTCCTCGGTTCGGTCAGCTCAGCCAGTGCTCAAACATTGATTCAGCGTACTATCACCACGCTGCCCACCAACACCGCAACCGATCAGAATAATGCCTCATTCACCATTCAAGGCTTGAGCGGGATCACCTACGCCGGTGGCAACACCTTCTGGTCGATCATGGACAACAGCGACAAGCTGGTCAAATTGAGTGTCAATTTTAATTCTGACGGGTCAATCTCAGCCAAATCGGTTGCTGGCGGGCTGACACTCAGCGAAAGCAAAGATTTTGAAGGCATTGCTCTGGCTGCCGGTGGTCAAAGCGTTTACGCCAGCGAAGAGGCAACGCCTTCGATCCGGCAATACAACCTCACCACCGGCGCTTTGATGGGCACGCTGCCCCTGCCGTCGGTTTATACCAATCGTCAGACGAATCTTGGCTTGGAAGCACTCTCGCGCCGCGGCCAGAGTCTCTGGACGGGCAATGAAGAAGCTCTGAGTGTTGATGGCGCGCTCTCCACTCCCAGTAACGGTACGACCATTCGCCTGCAGCATTTTGATCTGAACAATCCCGTCTCGGCTGGCCCACAATACGCGTACACCACCGCGCCGATTCACGATTCAATCAATGATGGCCCGCGCACAACCAGCGGTACGACCAGTCGCAGCGGGCTGGCGGATATGGTCGTGTTGCCCGATGGCCGGCTGCTGACACTGGAGCGCTCTTTTGCTAAAAGTGGTTTGTGGGATCTCTCCAGCAGCTATCAAACGCGCATCTATCTGGTTGATCCGCAGGGGGCAACGGATGTCTCCGGGCTGTCTTCATTAATCGGCCAGACCTATACCAGCGTCACCAAAACATTGCTTTGGTCGAATAAAACGGCTTTGGGTGGCTCTTTGGGCAATCTTGAGGGTCTGGCACTGGGGCCGCAGCTCGCCAACGGTAGCTGGGTTATCCTGGGTGTTGTGGATAACAACGCCGGTAACGACCCACTGAGCGCCAATCGATTGATTTCTTTTGAGTTTGTTCCCGAACCGGCGTCACTACTGCTGCCGATCATGCTGGGAATCGGTTTGCTGCGCCGTAGTCGCAACCGTTGCACAAAGTCGCACTCTTTGAACACTCATGACTAAACCTGACCTTGCACCGAAGATTTACACCGTCGAACAACGTACGATTCCAACCGAGGCACTGACGAACTGGCAACACGCCGCCTGGGCGGGTGTGGTTGCTGCGCCAATCGATCGCTTTCTGCCGAGCAGTTCGGCCAATCGGCCGCAGGTGCAGGTGCGACTTGTCCATGATGACCAGGCGCTTTATCTGCAATATCGTGTCATTGGCGAAAAAAATGTCACCGCCCGCCACGCGGCTTTGGGTTCGATGGTCTGCGAGGATAGCTGTGTCGAATTTTTCTTTCAGCCTGATCCGCGTCAACCGGGTTATCTCAATTTTGAATTTAATTGCCGCGGCGTTCTGCTGTGCTACTTCATCGAAGATGCCACACGGACGAACGACGGTTTTGCCCGTTTTCGCGTCATTGAACCAGCCGATTTAGCGCACGTGCTGACTTATCCGTCGCTCAGTTCTGACGATGTTAAAAACCAGACGGCTGCAACCCAGGACTGGACGTTGGGGGCGCGCATCGGCCTCGACTGGATTGCGCAGCAAACCGGAAGCGCGATAATTCAATCGGGTTGGAAAGCGCGCGGTAATTTTTATAAATGTGCTGAGCTATCCGGCCTGCCCCACTACGCCTGCTGGAGCATGATCGGTGGCCCGCCAAACTTTCATCAACCTCAGTATTTTGGTGAGCTGCACTTCAAGTGATGCACGGATGAATTGCGGGCAACGCCTCAAATCAATCAATCAATCAAAATCAAGCACGCGCCCGTTCCCGCGGTCTTCATACCAGCGCCCGGGTTTAAGTGTAACCTTGCGCAGACCGGATGATCGGCACGCCAGACGGAGCTGATCTTCCACCCCCGCCAGCAGGAGCTGCCTCAGCTCATACAAATGCGCCGATGAATCAACAATCACTGTCAACGTTCCCCGGTAAAAACTCTCCAGGGCGCAGCGATCACAGAGAAACTCGGGTACGAGCTTTTCCCACGCGCCTGCAATGGCGGTGAATTTTCCCTGCCGTTTTTTGACCGACTGTTTGAAGAAACTGACCAGATTCTCACCGAGATGATCCGCATCATGGTGGTCAGCCCGCTTATGGTTCCACAACCGCTCGATGCTCTGCAGCGGATGACCCACTGACACCGCACGGGTGGGTGGCGATGAGCTGGCGGCTGGAACGGATTTACGGGGTTTCATCGCTGGTCTGTCTCATCCACTAAAGATTCACCGGCATGATCACATAGAGAAAATCAGATCCACTTTTCACCAGACCCGGTCGATTGGCTGCTGAAAGTTCAAGGGAAATTTCGTCGCTGTTAACCACTTTCAGCGTATCAACCAGAAAGGCGGGATTAAACCCGATTTCCACATCATCACCCTCAAATTTGCACGGGAAGTTGATGGTTGCTTCACCTGCTTCGGGTGAACGGCTGGTCAAAATCAACCCATTTTTACTGAACTGCATCCGCACGCCTTTGCTTTCCTCCGTGCTCAGCAGGGCAGCACGTTTGATGGCACTGAGAAATTCAGCCGTATTGGCGCTCATCTTCTTGTCAGCATCCTTGGGAATCACATCTTCATAGGGAGGAAACTGCCCCTCGATCAGCGAGCTGGTCAGCGTGGCGTTACCTACTTTGAAGTTCACCCGGTTTTCACGAATCTGAATCGAAACGACTTCCTCCAGTTGATCGTTGTCAATCAGCTTATCCACCAGTTGCAGCGCTTTGCAGGGGATGATGGCCGAACCCACTTTTTTGTCGCTGGCGGTTACAAGGTCTCCCTTGGCCAGCGCCAGCCGCCGCCCATCGGTACTGACCAGCGTGACCTTCTTTCCCGCTGCACTGACCAGCACCCCATTAAAGGCGTACCGTGAGCTTTCCTTGGCCGCTGCGAACAACGTCTGGTTGATCAGCCGTTTGAGTACCCCACCCTGGATCTGCAGATCGGCTTTATCGGTGAATTCGGGAATTGGGGGAAATTCATCAACCGGCTGGGTGAAAACCTTGAAATGCGAATCGCGCCCCTTGATATGAGCGGTGGTATTTTCGATTTCGATGCTGATGGTGTCATCAATCGATTCGCGGACGATGCTATAGAATTTGTCCACAGGTAGCAGACATTCACCCGGTTGGTTGATTTCAACCTGGTTATCAAAAATTTCCAGTGCCAGCTCCAGATCGGTGGCTGTAACCGTCAACTGGTCATTTTGGGCGCTGAGTTTGACGCACAGTAGTGCGGGTTTGGGTGTGCGTGTCGATACAGCGTTGCCCATGACAGCCAGCGCGTTGAGTAAAGCGCCTCGATTGCAGATCACTTTCATATACAAACCCTTTCCCTGTGGTTATTGTTTCCCAGCCCCCTCGAAAGGGGATTTGTTACTTTAACGGGACTGTTCGGAGATACAAATTAAATAGATAGTAGTAGTAGTAGTGATTGTCGTATTGTGGATAATTTCAAATAAAGATCGGTAAAGCTAGATACAATAATAACTTAGATTATTTATTATCAGACTATCACGGTGGATAAGTTGTTCATTGTCTGGAGCGATTAATATCGATAACCAGCGATTTTAACCCTGGTGGTGCTGTTAAGATGACCGGGAGTGGCGAAAACCTCCCAGATTCAGGAACAGCCCCTGACAGGCGAAATCAACTTGTCCACGACTTATACGGAACACGTGTTGATAGCCAAGCGGTTCTGACGACAACTGATGCACGCATTACCAAGGATCAACCCACGGTTTATGCGCATGATTTTCCACCGATCATCCACAAATAATTTAGGCAGTATGTTCGTGCGCGATTCGACCGATGAGCAGTATTACGATGTTTTACCATCCTGACAGCACCATACCACAATGACTGATTTGGTCCCACCTTTGCAAGATGATCCGTCACCGTCGCGCGTGCGCGGCTTGTTGAGCGCAATCCTGCGCCGCGGTGGATGGGCGATTACCGATCAGGCGGTGGTCAGCATCGGCAATTTCGGGCGTGATGTCATTTTTGCCGCCTATTTAACCAAAGAAATTTACGGCGCTTATGGCATGGTCATGTCGCCGTTGCTCTTGATCGGCAGTCTGCATGCCGCCTTGATTATCTATCCCGTGCAGGTGCGCGGGGCGGTGGTCGATGCTGAACGCCTGCCGAAATTGGCAACGGCATCGCTGATTCTGACCCTGCTGCTTTCCTTGCCGCTTTTGGTCTTGATGGGGCTGGCGACTGTCTACGCGATTTGGGACGCGCACATCGCCATTGGCTGGACAACCGTGTCCACCATCGGATTTTTGCTGCTCTTCCAGTTTCAGGAGCTATCACGACGCACCTTGATGGCGCGCCTGCGCTTTGCAGCAGCCGTTCCCGGCGACAGTATCGTTTATCTCGGTCAGATGGGGCTTCTGGCATTCCTAGGATCCACTGGCTGGTTGAGTGGTACAGATGGTCTGGCCCGTGGCTTTTTCATTATGACACTGATGACGATCCTGGGGGCCTTGATCCAGACCAACCAGGTGGGATTCGCGCGTATCGGACTGGAGGATATGCGCACCATCTGGCGTGAATTTTGGAAACTGGGCAAGTGGATGGCAGCAGCCAATTTAACAACGGTTGTAACGGACGTGGGTTATAACTGGATGCTGGGTAAAACCCACACGCTGGAAGCTGCCGGCGATTATCGCGTCATCGGTCAGTTGAACAAACTGATCAACCCCGTCATGTTGACCATGATCGGGTTGATCGTTCCCGTGGTGGCCAAAACCAAGTCCGGTTCCAATACAAAATTTGCCAAGCGCGTTGGGTTGAAATACGCCACTGTCGGCATGGTGATGATGAGCAGTTACTTGCTGGTTCTGCTCATCGTACCCGAACTGCCACTGTGGTTGTTTTATCGAAACAGTATGGACATCGCCAATGGTGTGCGCCTGTTCGCCCTCGCGAGTATGATCGGACTTACCGCAACGATGATTCTGGCGGTGTTGAACGGGCTGGGCCGGCCGCAAGCCCAATTCTGGACTCAGCTCACCAATACGGCTGTCAGCCTGGTCATCGGTTTACCCTTGACGCTGTACTTCGGTTTGTGGGGCGCGTTGTGGGGGGGGCTGGCAGCCTCGATCGCACTGACAACGGTGGCCATTGTCATGTTCCAGAAAACCCGCTGAACCTCGGCGCAGTGCCGCTGCTTTCGCTACGGGTTGAATCTGAGTTTTTAACGGGTCGCAGGGTAAATATCCGGTTGATTGACTACCTACCCTGTCGGTGGTGCCCTATGATATCTGACCATGTTTGAGCTTCTGACCGAACGCCGCTATCTCGCCTCTTTCAAGGCCGCCCGCCTGCCGCAGCAGTTTACTGATGTGCTGATCATTGGTGGCGGTGTCGCGGGTCTGCGGGCAGCCATTGCCGCCGCTGATGGCGGCTGCGAAACGTTGATCCTGACCAAGGATGTCATCGACGAATCCAACACTTGGTACGCCCAGGGGGGCATTGCTGCGGTTCTGCAGCCTGAAGACAGTCTGGAGCTGCATATCAGCGACACACTGGCCGGCGGGGCGGGGTTGAACGGTTTTCCCGCCGTGCAGATGGTGGTTGAGCAAGGCCCGCGGCGGGTGCTGGAACTGCTGAACTGGGGCATCGATTTTGATAAACAACCAGGTAATGCGCATGGTCTGGCTTTTACGCGCGAAGGGGGCCATAGTTTTCCGCGCATTCTGCACGCCTTGGGCGACGCCACCGGTAAAGAACTGGCCAGCACCCTGATCCGCACGGTGCGCAATCACGACGATATCCGCATCAGTGAAAAATCATTCGTGATCGATCTGATCAGTCATCAGGATCGTTGTCTGGGTGCTTTGGCGCTGATTGGCGGCCAGATCAACATCATCTGGGCTAAACAGACGATTCTGGCCAGCGGCGGGGCGGGTCAGTTGTATCGGGAATCAACCAATCCACGCATCGCAACTGCCGATGGTCACGCCATGGCCTACCGCGCCGGTGTGCGCCTGCGTGATATGGAAATGGTGCAGTTTCATCCCACCACGTTATATGTCGCCGGTGCCAGCCGTGCGCTGATCACCGAAGCGGTGCGCGGCGAAGGGGCTTACCTCGTCGATCGTCATGGTTATCGCTTCATGCCCGACTATCACGAGCTGGCGGAGCTGGCGCCGCGCGATGTGGTCAGCCGGGCGATTGTGCAGCAGATCCGCAAAACCAGTTTTACCCATGTCTTCCTGGATGTGCGTCATCTGCCCCAGCAGGAGTTCGCGCAACGATTCCCGTCACTGGCACGATTGCTCGATCAGTTTGATATTGCGCCCGACCACGATCTGATTCCCGTCCATCCAGCAGCCCATTACATGATTGGTGGTGTCGAAGCGGATCTGAATGGATGCACCAGCCTGGCCGGGTTGTACGCCATCGGCGAAACCGCCAGCTCCGGCCTGCACGGCGCCAATCGCCTGGGCAGTAATTCGTTGCTGGAAGGCTTGGTTTTCGGCGCCCGTGCCGGTACGCACGCAGCCGCGGCGGCAACGCAAAGCCCGGAAATGAAGTTCCCGTTGAATCTGGAGTATCAATTTCCCGCCTCGCAGCGAACCGAGCTGGACGTGCAGGATGTGCGCTCCTCGTTACGCAGCCTGATGTGGCGCAACGTCGGTATCGAGCGCAGCGGCCAACCTCTGGCTGAGACGCTGGAAATCATCGGATTCTGGAACCGCTATGTGATGGATAAGACTTTTGATCCCCGTCAGAATCTGCCAGCCGCCCTGGAAGGCATGGAACTGCAGAATATGCTGACCACCGCCTACCTCATCACTGCGGCGGCGGCTGCCCGTACGGAATCGCGCGGGGCGCATTTCCGGTTGGATCATCCCGCCCGTGATGACCAGCGCTGGCACGCCCATCTCCTGTGGCAACGACCTTACCAAGCGCCAATCATCGAACCCGTTTCCTGAAGATCACGAAAGTTTTGATCTGGCTGATACGTCTCATGATCGCGCAGTTGCTGCGCATTTATGAGGAGGAGAGGTCGGCAGGAGCCGGAAAATCAGACGGCATAATTATTACGAAACAATAGAGTATTTTTGCATTTCATTGACCAATTCGACGGTCTGAATCTTGATTTTGTCGACAAAATATAGTATGTTTTGCCGACAATGTCAGAGCGATCGATTCAAAGCCAGACGTGCTACAAGCAACTGCGCCGAATGGTGCTGCTGGGGCAGATTCCAGCCGGTGAGCGGTTTCGCGAAGTGGAATGGGCCGCGCGCCTGGGGGTGCATCGGTCGTCATTGCGCGAGGCGTTAAGCGGTTTGGCGCATGAAGGGCTGATCCGCCGGGGTGAGCGGGGAGGATTTTTCGCGCCGCTTTATGAACAGCGCGATCTGGATGAAATTCTGGAAGTGCGTGCCATTCTTGAAGCTGGCGCAATCCGATTGCTCGCAGCCCGTCCACCGGCTGAGGTTCCGTTGCAGCGTCTCAGCGAAGTCTGCGACATGATGCAACAACTGCTGGACAGCGATTTGGAGCTGGGATTTGTCGATGCGGATCGACAGTTTCATCAGATTTTGATCGAGCTGAGCGAGAACCAGAAATTGATCTCGATTCACCAGCGCGCTCCCCTGCCGATTCTATTTTCCCCACTGGCGGACATCGAACGCCGAAGGAAAGGGGCGATTCAGACCATCGCCGAGCATCGGCAGATCACGCAACTGCTGATGGATCGGCAGTTCGATGCAGCCGTGGAATTGCTGCAACATCATTTACAACATGCCACCGAGCGGTTGCTGGTGGCGAATCAACCTCGTTAAGGAACGGTACGTTATGTCGCAAGGATATTTCATCACAGCCATGGGAACCCCGCTGACGGCGGATGAACAGCTTCATGAGCAAGGTCTGGATGCCCAGTTCGCCGATCAGTTCAACAACGGGATCAAGGCCTATCTCATCGCGGGAACGATGGGCATGATGCAGCTTTTGAGCGACCAGACGTATCAGAAACTGGTCGAGCGCAGCGTTGCCTGGTGCGCCGGTAAGCAGGTGGAGTTGATGATCGGTGCCGGGGATGCCAGTTTTGCCCGAACGCGCGACCGCATTCAGCTCATCAACCGGTACAAAGTTGATGGCGTGGTGGTGTTGGCCCCTTATTTCGTCCGATTCACACAACCGGAATTGCTCGATTATTATCGTGCCCTGGCCGATGTCTCCAAGGCGCCGCTTTATCTGTATGACCTGCCGATCCTGACGCGATCCAAGATCGAAATGCCCACCGTACTGGAGCTGGCCAAACACCCCAACATCAAGGGGATCAAGGTTTCCGATGAATTGACCTATACGCGCCAGTTGATCGATACGCTGCATCATCACGGATTGTCCATGCGGGTCATCATCGCCCAGCCGGACTTGATGGACTTGACCATTCGCCATGGGTTTTTTGAGCAGCTTGACGGCATGTTCACCATGGCCCCCGAATGGGTCAGCGGCATCGGTCAGTGTGCCGCCAGAGGAGACTGGGCGGGAGCGGCCAGGCACCAGCAGAACCTGAGCCTGCTCAAACAAACCCTGATCCGGCATATGCTCCTTCCGTCATTTACAGCCGTCATGAATTTCCGCGGGCTGCCCGGCAATTATGCGCCGCAACCCCACAAGGCACTTACCGAGACTCAGCGTGAACAACTGCGCAAGGAACCTCGACTGTCCCGTTGGGAATG
>WBZR01001781.1_pt1 | contig 25076 bp, 20 predicted proteins | sample 5204231 | NCBI WGS metagenome assembly WBZR01 (sample SAMN12412403, study PRJNA552823) | activated sludge metagenome | isolation source: activated sludge from anammox sidestream of wastewater treatment plant... | place: USA: Virginia | collected 2017-08
GGTCTTTCTTCTGCAAACGATGACGGCGGATCCAGCGCTGCTCAATCGGTGTGTTGAACGGCGAGGCGTAATCGTAAAACATCATCGGCATCGCGCTCACGCGCGGGTCGTACTGGCGCGGCTTGTAATTGTTGTCGGGCAGTTCGACGAACGAATGATGCTGGCGCACGGTGACCGATTGCGCGGTCGGCGCGACGCCGCGAACCAGAAAGCCAGGCTCATCGCTGGCGAGCGTGATGACGGTTTCGACTTCGGTGTTTTTCGGGAAGCCTTTGGTGCGCGGAAGATAGAACACGCTCCGCGACTCGTCGAAGCGATAATTGCCTTGCCTGCTTCCGCGCAAACGTTCCGCCACGCCGTGCGCGTCGCGCAAGAACAGACTGGTCGCATCAACCAGCACGCGGCCGCCTTCCGCCGCTTCCACCTTGAATCCCCAGATCACCGAACGCGCGAATGAATCGGCCACTGCGCGCCGTTCGGCCTCGTCTTTGCTCAACGCGCGATAGCGGTAATTCGGTTGAATCATCAGAACCTTCGGCCCAACGCGCTCGAAATAAACCACGTAAGTCCCGCCAAGCTGTCCGCGATCAAGCCCGATGGGATTCGATCCAATTCCGGCTGGCAGTGAGATCTGATAGAGGAGTTCGGTGTTAAACCGCGAAATCTCCATCCACATTTTGCCGTTCGCCGCGTCCCAATAAAGCGGCATGTAGCCGTCAATCTTTTGCATTCCGGCGGTCTTGGCGCCGATGGTTTTGTCTTCGTTTCTGTTTTGCGCGCAGACCGGCATTACGCAGAGCAGCGTCAAAAGGACAGCGATCAAACGTTGCATGGTTCTCTCTCCAGTTCTGTTGGATATTTTTCGTGGTGCGGGCGCATTCTCGACAAAGTGGTCATACCGGTCAAGCAAACCGGGCGAAGCCGCAAAAAAAGAACAGCGGCGCACAAACGCCGCTGTTCTTTCGCCGGTCTTTTTATCGCCCTTCACTTCCGCAGAACAAATTCCACGCGCGCAATCTTGCGGTCTTCCACAGTCACGGTTTTTGTCTGCTCCTGGAAACCTTCGCGCGAGGCCCGCAGCGTGTACTGGCCCACAGGCAATTCTGGAAAGTTGAATTCGCCTTTCTCGTTCGTGATCGGCGCGATCTCCGGATACGAATCGCGCGCGGTCGTGGCCGTGATCACGATGACGACTTCGGCCAGCGGCCGGCGTTGTTCATCCACGACTGTTCCCTCGATCCGCCCGCCGCCAGTGGCTGCCTTGCCTGAGCCGGAAAACAAACGGCACGCGGCCACCAGCAGCAATCCGAATATCGCGCCGCCGATGACAAAGAACCTGATGTTTGACTTTCGCATGATTGTCTCACCTCCCGTTACGTTTCAGATGATAGCCCAAAAAAGGAATGTGGTCAGCGACACGGATGCGCCGCTGACCACTTGAGGCTGAGTACGCGACCAGCCACCTAATGGCTGAGGCCGCTTTCGAGGAAACCCGCTCGCGGCTGCGCCTAGATCCCGCTGGCGATCCACGACTGAAGATCATGGAAGCGCCCGGTGGTTATGCGCGTGCCGCTGTTGGATGTCGTGCCGCCGTTGGTGTGGACGGCGAAGATGTAGCGGCTGCCGTTGTTGATGCGGTAGACGCCGCTGCCGCTTTGCCCGCCCGCCGTGTCAATCGTGTAGTAGACGCGGTTGGTGGTCGAACTGTTGATCAGACCGTAGTGGTAGTAGAGCCGCAGCCCGCTATCGCGGTCGCCCGGATAGCCGCCCAGATTGCCCGTCAGTCCGTTGACCGTCGAGTAAGAAGCATAACCGAACCAGCCCGTGCTGTTGCCGATGGTGCGGTCGAGCGTGATCAAACCGAAGTCGTAGTTCGAATCGCGATTCTGCGTCCAGCCGATGTACGAGCGCAGGCGCGTCGCGTAGGCCGAACCGTAGGGTTTGTACGAGCCATCGAGGCCGGGGATGACTTCAATGCTGCGCGCCCAGCCGCCGTTGTCGTGCGAGTAGACGCAGTGTCCAGCCGTCAGCGCATATTTGGCCGCCACCAGCGCGCCGGAGCAGATGAACTGCGATCCGTTGGGGAAAGTCATGCGGAGTTTGGTCATCGCGCGCCAGGGGAATGAAGTGGTCGGGCTGATGCGGATGCGGTTGTCCGTGCCAATCACCGAGTACGGATCAAGTCCGGCGCGGCGAGCGATGTCAATGCGCTTGTTGATTTGATCGTCACGCCTGTCAATTTCGGCGTTGGGGCCTAAGTTGGCCGGGAACACCGGCTGAGCTTCATTCACTTCGTCCATCCCGGCGTTCGTCGGCGGCGTGTCCGCCAATTCTTCGGCGCCAGTCTTGTTGTCAAAAGCCGCTTCGGCTGCGCCCAGCGGATTGTCCTGAGCGGCGCCCGGCATGGCGTCAACCGGGAACGGCATCGGCGCAGCGTTCCGCCATTCGGGGCTGAGTTGGGCGCGTGGGTCGTTGCGGTCGAGCGGGCTGACGACAGGAGTCTCGTCGCTCCCGCTGCGGCCTTGCCGCTGAGCGGAAGCGCCAAACGGCGCGACGGACGACAGCGAACCAATCAGAGTCAAAGCGATAACACAGATGAACAGGAAACTCAGCGCTGACAATTTGGTTTTCATTTTATCTTCTCCTTCAGAAGCAGCGCGGCAAACTGACCGGCCGCGGGATCATTTCGTTTGAAGCCAGCCTGCGGAATTTCAACCCTTCGTTGTCCCCTGCAAGCTCGGCCACTACTATCTCAACCCGTGTGCCGTCGCCGCTGCGACGCCGCAGTTTCGAGCGCAACGTTATGAAAGCGATGGAGATGTTTTATCGGAAAGGCTACCAGCAGACTGTTCAGCGTGGGGCTTGAAGCGGAGGTTCATATCAGAATTGATAGTATCACTCTATCAGCGGTGATATGGCGGTAGCTGAAACCTGAAAAACCTAGTCTCGCGTCCGCATTTCTGCTAGCTTATGCGCCGGTTCGATTCTCGAAGCAAAATCTGTAAAGCCGAGTGACAAGCTAATGCCAAGCTTATGATGACCATCCCACAACTCGTAGCCATCGCCGGCCCATACAACGGCATGCTCTTCATGCTGGAAAAGGAAGAAGTCGGGGTAGGCCGCGACCCCGCCAACCAGATTTGTCTGAGCGACCCGCTGGTTTCGCGGCGTCATTGCCTGCTCAGGCAATCGGCCAGCAGCTACTTGCTGCGCGACCTCGACAGCTCGAACGGCACGGCCATCAACGACGTGCCTGTGCGCGAGCGGTTGCTGGCGCACGGCGACCGCATCAAGATCGGCGAAACCCACTTTCTTTTTTTGTCGCCGGACAGCGAGGCGGCGATTTCAACTTTTGACAGCCATCTCGACGATCTTCGCGTCACCACGAACACTGTCTACTCCATTCGTCCGGAAGAGGCGATATATCTGCAATCGGAGAAAGTGACGGCGGCGCTGCCTTCGCCGAACGTGGCGCGCAATCTGCACGCGTTGCTCAAGATCAGCACCGCCATCAATCAAATCCGCAAGCTGCCCGAATTGCAGCGCCATCTGCTGGAACTGATCATCGAAGTGATTCCGGCTGAACGCGGCGCGATCATCCTCTCCAAAGAGCGCTTCGGCTTGCGCGACCCGTTCGTCGGCTTTGACCGCGAAGACGGCTGGCAGAAGGACATCCGCATTAGCCGCACAGTCGTTGATCGCGTCCGCGGCGACCGCGTCGCGATTATGAGCAACGACGTGGCCGACCATCAGCCGTTCCGCGGAGCGAATAGCCTGGCGATGCGCCAGATTCAGTCGCTGCTGGCCGTGCCCATCGCGCTCGATGAACAACTGCTCGGCGTCATCTATCTGGACTCGGCGCAGATTGATTTCCGTTTTGAAGAAGACCACCTGCAACTGCTTACGGCCATCGCCTCCATCGCCGCCGTCGCGTTTGACAACGTGCGCCAGGTCGAATGGCTGGAAAACGAAGCGCGGCGGCTGCGCGACGAAATCAGCCTCAACCACGATTTGATCGGCGAGAGCGCGGCGATGCAGGCCGTTTACCAGACGCTGGCCAAAGTCGCGCCTTCGGATTCGACCGTGCTATTGCGCGGCGAGAGCGGCACCGGCAAGGAGATGGTCGCCCGCGCCATTCATCAAGGAAGCTCGCGCGCCGACAAACCGTTCATCGCGATCAACTGCGCCGGACTCTCCGACACGCTGCTCGAAAGCGATCTCTTCGGACACGAGAAAGGCGCCTTCACCGGCGCGGTGGCGCAAAAGAAAGGCAAATTTGAAATCGCCGATGGCGGGACAGTTTTTCTGGATGAGTTGGGTGAGTTGCCGCAGCCGCTTCAGGCCAAGCTGCTGCGCGCGCTGCAAACCCGCGAGTTCGAGCGCGTCGGCGGTACGCGCAAAATCAAAGTGGACATCCGCATCATCGCCGCCACTAATCGCGACCTCGAAACGGCGATCAAGGACGGCGGCTTCCGCGCCGACCTCTACTACCGGCTCAACGTCGTCTCGATCACCTTGCCGCCGCTGCGCGACCGCCGCGACGACATTCCGCTGCTCGCTCAATATTTCGCCACCAAGTTCGGCCAGCGTTGCAACCACCTGATCAAGGGATTGACTCAGGCCACGCGCGCATTGCTGATAAATTACGACTGGCCGGGCAACGTGCGCGAATTGGAGAACGCCATCGAACGCGCCGTCGTGCTGGGCGCAACCGACTTCATCCTGCCCGAAGACCTGCCCGACGCGCTGCACGAAACGACCGCGCCGCCCGACGTCACGCCTGCCATCTATCATTCGGCCACCCGCGACGCGAAGAAACAGATCGTGCTGCAGGCTCTGGATGAGGCTGGCGGGAATTTCACTCAGGCGGCCAAGCAACTGGGCATCCACCCCAACAACCTGCATCGGCTGGTGCGCAACCTGGGGTTGAAGACTCAACTGAAGAAGTAAGGCGGTAGCGAAAAACAAAACAGAAAAATGCGAGACAGAAAAATGTCCGCGTCAGCCAGCATGCATTTATTTTTCTGCCTCGCGTTTTTCTGTTTGCTCTTTTTCTCGCAGGTGTGGCGACGATCAGGAGAATGCGCCCGGACAGAGTTCAAGCAATTGCGACAGGCTGGACAAAATAGCGTGGTCGGCGGCTGAGTCCTGTTCGCCTCGGCGGTCTACCAAAAAAGCTCGCAATCCGGCGGCCCGCGCCCCTTCGACGTCTTCTCGCAAACTGTCTCCGACGTGCCAGGCCTGGCCCGGTTCAATCCGATGATAGTTCAACGCAGCCAGGAAAATCGCCCGGTCTGGCTTGGCCGCGCCGACGCGCGTCGAGATGTGAACTGAGTCGAAGAAATGATCGAGCTTGCAAGCGCGCAACACATCGTACAACCGCGAATCGAAGTTGGAGATCACGCCCAGCTTCAATCCTCGACCTTTCAATTCCCTCAGCGCCGGCTCGACATCATCGTAAACGCGCCAGAACTCGCTCCCCCGAAACCGCTCGAACAGGTCGTCGAAGAATTCGTCGAAGCGCGGGAACGAACCGAGGCCGGCGAAAACATCTCTGACAAGATTGCGCCACCAATCATTTTCAAGCTCGCGCAGCTTCGCTTCAGGCGTCCCGGCGGGAAAAGCCATCGGCGGTTGCAGCCGAAACGCCCGCGCGAAGTTTTGCCGCAACGTTGATGGATCGGCCTCAATGCCGAACTCGCGAGCCACGCGGCTGTAGATTTCCCCCACGCTGCCGCGAACTTCGATCAACGTTCCGGCGGCGTCGAAGAAAATGACTTGCGGATTATTTGCCACGCTTGCCGCCATAAACGCACTTCGAGTTGTCAGCTTTGACGAAATACGATTTGTAATTCGCCGCCTTCGGATCGCCGCAGCCGACCAGATTGAGCAGTTCCACTTTGCGGAATTCGACCGGGTGGCTTTCGCTCTGCAACGAGATGTAGCCTTCGCTCAAAAGCTCGCCGTCTTTCTTCACCGCTGGATCGTGGCCGCTGACATTGCCGCCGCCGATCTGCGGCTTCTCGTACGAGAGCACAGTCTGGCCGTCAATGATGTGCTTTATCTGTTTGTCGCCCAGGACTTCGACTTCGACGCGAACCCAATGGTCGCCGTCGTAGGTCTTCGATGACGAGTTGACGCAATGCGTGGTGAAGAGTTTGCCGTTCATCTCGACGTTCGTGCCCGGAGTGCAGAGATTGGCGGTGGTGCGCGGGCCTTTGCCCAGACCGCCGAGCAACTGGACTTCGATGGAAATCGGGAAATCCTGGTTCCTGCCCATGCTCTGCGGCAATTGGCAATGCAGCATGATCCCGCTGTTGCGCGTGGCCCAGCCGGGGCCGCCTGCGCATTGATCGCCAACGAAACGGTATTCAACCGCGATGATGTAATGTGAGAACTTGTCGCGGTAGAAGATGTGGCCGAAGCGGTCGTTGAACTTGCCGTATTTTTCGTAGCCGACTTTCATGACTCCGTTTTCAACGCGGAACGTGTTTCCGAAGTTGTCGTTCAGGTCGTAGCCGGTGATTTTCGGCGACCAGTCTTTGAGGTCTTTGCCGTTGAAAAGTTGAATCCATTCTTTCTTGTTCGGATCGTTTGCGATTTTGCTGGCCGGTTTGCTTTGCGCGAAAGCGGCGATTGAAATCAGCGTCAGCGACAGAAACCACGCAAGCGTTCTTCTTCGCGTCATCTCGATTCTCCTCCAATGATTGTGAGTGCTTAATTGACTCGCGCGGCATTGTAGGCGCGTGGCCAATAGATGTCCAAAGCCCGGAGTTGGAAGTGGTTGACATAAAGACGCTCACCTTATACTTTCTTCGCCGTTGCATCAGGTAAGCCTGACGCCACGCCCACAGTTTTTTTAATACCCAGGGAGATTCTTTCCGGCTTTCAGCGGTCGTCCAAAATGACTGCGAGAGCCGGAGTCGCTATGCGTAGCTAACCTCATTCATCAAAGACGATCTGTGTTGTCGCAGAAAGGAAATGTTTCTGCGGCGCAACCAATTTGTTTTTGCCCGAAAAGAGGTAACGCTATGCAAAACTACTTGAGCGCGGCCGAACTTGGTTATCGCCTGCCTGATGGCCGCTTCCTTTTCAATCATCTCACTTTCAGTTTTAACGCGATTCGCGCCGGGTTGGTCGGCGCGAACGGAATCGGCAAAACCACACTACTGGAGATTCTCGCCGGCGAACGCGAGCCTTCCGCCGGCGTCGTCAACCGCTGCGGCCGCGTTTCTTATCTGCCGCAGCAGGCGCACCTCGAACCTTCCGCGACGGTCGCTGAGGCGATCAACACTGCTGAGCGAATAGCCGCGCTTGAACGCGTTGAGCGCGGCGAAGGGAATCCGGGCGATTTCGATTTGATCGCGGATAGCTGGAATTTGCGCGAACGAATCGAGCAGGTTTTCTCGAAGCTCGGAGCGCCGCATATCGCGCTCGACCGGCGCGTGGAGAGCCTGAGCGGCGGCGAGATGACGCGCGTGCGGATTGCTGGACTGCTGCTCGAAGAACCTGACTTTCTGATTCTGGACGAGCCGACGAATCACCTCGACCTGTCCGCGCGCGAGTCCGTCTACGATCTGATCGCGTCGTGGAAGAAGGGATTGATCGTCGTCAGCCACGACCGGCGTCTGCTCGCGCTCGTAGATCAGATCGCGGAGTTGAACGCGAACGGGTTGAAGCTCTACGGCGGCGGTTATGAGTTCTATCGCCAGCAGCGCGCGGTCGAAAGAGACGCCGCCGAACAGACGCTGCAAAGCGCGCGACAGCAATTGAAAGAGGCGAAGCTGACAGCGCAGCGAGCCAGAGAGCGCCAGCAGCGCAAGCAATCGAGCGGCCGCAGAAGTTTCCTCAAAGGCAACCTGCCGCCAATCGTCGCAGGCGGTTTGCGCCGCGCCGCCGAAAACACCGCCGGGCGAATCAATGACCACCACCAGCGGAAAGTTGATCACGCAAAGCAGGAGGTCGAAGGGGCGCGCAAAAATCTACCAATCGAGCTTCAGATCGCGGTTGACCTCGAACGGTCAAAAGTTCCGTCGAACAAGCGGATGATCGAATTTTCCGAGGTCAACTACATTTATCAGAACGCCGCGCGCCCGCTGTGGGCTGAGCCGTTGAGCTTCGAGGTCATCGGGCCTGAGCGCATCTGGCTCAAAGGCGCGAACGGGGCCGGGAAATCAACGCTGATTGATCTGATCTGCGGCAGGAAGAGTCCGACCGATGGGGTCATCAAAATCGGAGCCGAGAGGATCGGGCTGCTCGATCAGCAAGTGAGCGCGCTTGATGATTCGCTGACGATTTTGGAAAACCTCAAACGCGCGGCGCCGCTGCGGCCCGAAAGCGAGCTTCGCACGCTGCTGGGGCGTTTTCTCTTCATCCGCGACGCGGCGTTGAAACCCGCGTCGGTCTTGAGCGGCGGGGAGAGAATGCGCGCCGGGCTGGCCTGTTTGCTGAGCGCGGATCAGGCGCCGGAAATCTTGATCGCGGACGAGCCGACAAACAATCTCGATCTGCCGAGTATTGAGGAACTGGTTTCCGCGCTGCGCAATTTTCGCGGCGTTCTGATCGTCGTCAGCCACGACGCCGCTTTCATCGAAGAGATAGGGATCGAAAGAATGATTGATCTGGACGATTTTATTGCGCCGCGCGGTCAACTGAGCTAGATTATGCGCGCCAACTGACGGTTATCGAATTGCACCAACAACTAAATTGAATCGCCCGCGCCATCTGAACAAAAGTTTGTAACTGGCGGCTGCTTTCGCCAGTCTTTAGGGTCGAGCTTTAGCGACGAGCAGGCCTTCGAGGGTTTCGCTCCCGAGTTGGCAGGCGCCGCAATTCAATCCTTTTCGCAAAACAGAAACAATTGATCCCAAGACAGGAGCTTACTTCAGTGATGAAGCGCTATACCTCTTTTTTGCTCGCCTTTACGCTGGCGCTCTCGACTGTGGCGATTTATGCGCCGCAGATCAACAGGGCGGTGGCGTTCGACGGCGACGCCTACGCGATCAAAGGCGGCACGGTCGTGACCGTCACAGGCGCAACGATTCCAAAAGGCACGGTCGTCATCCGCAACGGCCTGATCGAATCGGTCGGCGCCGACATTCCGATTCCCGCCGACGCTCGTGTGATTGACGCCACCGGGATGACGGTCTATCCGGGTTTGATTGACGCTTACAGCAACATCGGCCTCGGCTCGGCTGCGGCGACAGTCGCGCAAGGCGGACGTGGAGGCGCGCCCGCGGCTCCGGTTCCGACGATTCCCGGCCTTGCGCTCACGACGACCGCCAGCGCCCAGCCCGCGCCGACTCCCAGCGGCCATAGCCCGGAGTTGATGGCTTCCGACCAACTCAGGATCACGGCTGAGACTTTTGATAATCAGCGCAGCGCAGGCATTACGACTGCGCTCGTCGCGCCGCGCGAGGGCATCTATCAAGGCCAGAGCGTGCTCATCAATCTCGGCGGCGAGAACGCGGATAAACTGATCATCAGGAATCCGGTTTCGCTAAACGTCTCGTTCGCATCGGGACGCGGCTTCGGCGGAGCTTTCCCAAGTTCGCTGATGGGCGTCTTCGCGTTCCTGCGCCAGTCGTGGCTCGACGCGCAGCATTACAAAGCCTCCTGGGAACATTACAACCAGAACAAGCGCGGGATGCAGCGGCCCGAAACCGACAAATCGCTGGCCGCGCTCCAACCGGTGATCACAGGCCAAATGCCCGTCGCCTTCAGCGCCAACAGCGTGCGCGAGATCAAACGCGCCATCAGTCTGGCCGAAGAGTTCGGATTGAAGTATGTCATCGCCGGCGGATTGCAGAGCTATCAGATCGCCGATCTGTTGAAGCAGAAGAACACGACAGTTCTGCTCAGCCTCAATTACCCGCAGCGCCCGGCCAATCTGGAAGACCCGGAATCGGAAGCCTTGCGCGTGCTGCGCGACCGCGCCGCCGCGCCGACATCCGCCGCAGCGCTGCACAAAGCCGGCGTGCGATTCGCCTTCCAATCAGGCTATCTGGCGCGTCCCGCCGATTACATCGCCAACGCCGCCAAAGCCATCGAGGCCGGTCTGCCGAAAGACGTAGCGATCAAGGCGATGACGATCTATCCGGCGGAAATTTTCGGCGTCAGCGAGCAGTTGGGCAGCATCGAGAAGGGCAAGATCGCCAACATCGTCGTCACCAGCGGCGACCTCTTCGACCGCCGCTCGCAGGTCAAACACGTCTTCATTGACGGCAAGCCATACGAAGTCAAAGCGCCCGCGCCGGCGCAAGCCGGGGCAGGCGGACGTTTCGGACGACCCGGAGGCGGCGGACGCCCCGGCGCTGAATCCGCCATTTCAGCCGCAGGCAGTTGGTCAGTCACTTCGGAATCGCCGCAAGGGCCGATCCAACTGACTTTCAATCTCAAGCAGGAAGGCGCGACAATCACCGGCGAAGTCTCCACGCCGTTCGGAACCTTCCCGCTCAGCGGCTCTCTCAGCGGCAATGAACTGACCTTCGCCTTCACTGCGAAAATCCAGGATCAGGAAGTGCCCGTCAGCGGCAAAGGCGCGATTGACGGCGCTTCGATCAAAGGCTCGATGAACGCGATGGGACAGGACGCGAGTTTCAGCGGCGCACGCGCGCCGAGGTAAAATACCTCATCGGAAAGGAGTATTACGATGAGTACCATTGAGAGACTTCTACAGGAAGCGCGTGCGTTGCCTCTGACAGATCAGATCAAACTCAGTGAACTAATCGCGCAAGAAGCGCGCGCGGCTGAAATTGAAGCGCGTAGAGCAGCCGTCGAAGATGCCCTCGGCAGTATGGCTGGGCTTCTGCCTTCAGTTGACGAGTTTCTTGCCGAAAAGCACGCTGAACTTGAACGAGAATTAAAGCGCGAAAAACCATGATCTATGTAATGGACTCCACCGCGATGATCGCTGTTTTGAATGGCGAGCCAGGCGCGCAGGTCGTCAAAAACTTTATGCTTGACGTTAATTCCACCTGCCTCGCTCACGCCATCAATCTCTGCGAAGTCTACTATCAGGCGTTCAGAGAGAGCGGCGAACCAGCGGCAGAGATGGCTTTGAGCAAGCTGTCCGGAAGTGGTGTTCGCGTCCGCGAAGATTTTGACAGCGCTTTTTGGAAATCCGCTGGAAAGATCAAAGGATCGCACCGGCTGTCATTGGCGGATGCTTTTGCCATCGCCCTGACGCTGCGTGTAGGCGGCGAACTGGTCACATCTGATCATCATGAACTGGATCCGCTGGCCGCCGCCGGTGTTTGTCCAATCATCTTCTTTCGCTAGTTCAGCGCGCTGAACCAGAAAGGAAATAACAATGAAGAAATCCCGAACCATCTTACTTACACTCCTCATCGCCACGCTCGGCGTCGTGGCGCAGGCGCAGAATAAAGGCGAAGTCCTGATCAAGAACGCCACGATCATGACCGCTTCACACGGCACAATCGAAGGCGGTTCGATCCTGATCCGCGACGGCAAGATCGCCGCTGTCGGCAAGAACAGCGAGATCAAGGCCGGCGCCGACGCCAAAGTCATTGACGCCACCGGAATGTATGTCACGCCCGGCATCATTGACGCGCATTCGCATTCGGCGCTCGACGACATCAACGAAGGCTCAGTCTCGGTTTCGGCGATGGTGCGGCAGCGCGACGTGGTCAACGACACCGACATCAACATCTATCGCCAGCTTGCGGGCGGCACGACCACGATTCATTCGCTGCACGGCAGCGCCAACGCCATCGGCGGCCAGAACGTGATTCTCAAACTGAAATGGGGCAGGCCCGCCGAGGAGATGATCGTTCCCAACCAGACGCGCACGATCAAATTCGCGCTCGGCGAAAACCCAAAACGCGCCGGCAATCAAAGCAATCCGTTCGGCGGAACAGGCCGCCCGCTGCGCTTCCCCGCCACGCGAATGGGAGTCGAGTTCACGATCCGCGAGGCGTTCCAGCAGGCGCGCGAATACATTCAAAAGTGGGACGAATATGAAGCAGCGAAGAAGCGCGGCGAGAACCCGCTCGCCCCGCGCCGCGATTTGAAGCTCGAAGCCATCGCCGACATTTTGCGCGGCAATCTCTTCGTTCACTCGCACTGCTATCGCGCCGACGAAATCCTGATGCTGATGAACGTGGCCAACGAATACGGATGGAAGGTGCTGACGTTCCAGCACGTGCTCGAAGGTTACAAAGTCGCCAAAGAGATTGCGGCGCACGGCGCGGGCGGTTCGACTTTCTCCGACTGGTGGGCGTACAAGATCGAAGCCTACGACGCGATTCCCGGCAACGCCGCGATCATGCATCACAAGGGTGTGCTGACCTCGATCAACTCCGACGACGCCGGACTGGCGCGACGCCTTTACCAGGAGTCCGCCAAGACCATCAAGTACGGCGGCCTGACCGACGATGAGGCGTTGCAATTCATCACGCTCAATCCGGCCAAACAGATCAAGATGGACAGCCGCATCGGCAGCATTGACGTGGGCAAGGATGGCGACATCGCGATCTTCAACGGCAATCCGTTCAGCATCTACTCGCGCGTCGAGATGACGTTGATCGAAGGCGAAGTCTATTTCGACCGCAAGGAAGACCTGAAGCGCCGCGAGTTGCTCGCCAAAGAGAAAAAGGAGTTGATCGAGAAAGAGCGGCGAATGGCGCCGCAGGACATGCAACGACAGCCGATGCCGCAGATTCCGCCGACGGTCAGCGCGCCGCGCGACGATCAGCCGGAGATCAAACAATAAGAGAGTCAATCCGATGAACAAACGAATCACAATCGCAATTCTCATCGTCGCGGCGTTGGCGTTGACACTACCCGCGCCAATCAGCGTCGCGCAGAACAACGCGGCCAGCAACGTCTACGCCATCCGCAACGCGAAGATTGTCACCGTCACAGGCGCCGTGATCGAACGCGGCGCGATACTGATCCGCGACGGCAAAATCGCCGAGGTCGGCGCGAAGGTCACAATACCGGGCAACGCCAAAGTGATTGATGCTGCGGGGCTGTCGGTCTATCCGGGAATGATTGACTGCGGCACGCAACTCGGCCTGACCGAGATCGGCTCGATTCAGGAGACGCGCGACACGACCGAGCTTGGCGATTTCAATCCGCACATGCGCGCCATCGTCGCCGTGCAGCCGCACAGCGAGTTGATCCCGGTTTCGCGCGCCAACGGCATCACGACGGCGATCACGCGACCGAGCGGGCGTTTGGTTTCGGGCCAGGCTGCGTTGATCAATCTCGATGGCTGGACGTGGCAGGAGATGACGGTCAAAGCTCCGGCGGCGATGGCGATGGAGTATCCGCGCTCGGCGCGCGGGCGCTTCGCAGCATTCCTTCCAGCCGAAGCTACCGCCAACCTGTCGCAACAAATCGAAAGACGGCTCAAGTCGCTGCGCGACAAGCTCGAAGACGCGCAAGCCTACGCCAAAGCCAAAGAGGCTCGCGCGACTGACAAGAGCATCCCGGCGCGCCCACTCGATCACGCGCTCGAAGCGCTGATCCCGGTCGTCAAAGGCGAACTGCCCGTGCTGATGGTCGCCCACAGCGAAAAGGAGATCAAAGGCTCAATCGAACTGGCCGACAAATACAAACTCAAAATGATCATCAGCGGCGCCGATGAAGCCTGGAAGGTCGCGTCTCTGCTCAAAGAGAAAAACATTCCGGTGATTATCGGCCCGGTGACCGATCTGCCCAACAACGAAGATGACGATTACGACATCAACTACTCGCACGCGGGCAAGCTGAGCAAGGCCGGTGTCCGCTTCGCTTTCCAAACCGCCGACGCCGCCTACGTCCGCAACCTGCCTTATCAGGCAGGCACGTCCGCCGCGTTCGGCCTGCCGAAAGACGAGGCCTTGAAGGCCGTCACGATCTACCCGGCGCAGATTTTCGGCGTGGACAAACTGTTGGGAAGCATCGAGGCGGGCAAGATGGCCAACCTGATCGTGACCGACGGCGATCCGCTGGAATTCAAGACCATCGTCAAACACATGTTCATCAACGGCAAGCCGGTTGACCTGTCGAGTAAACATACCAAGCTGTACGACAAGTTCAACGCGCGGCCTTGATGAATGCGGATTGCGGATCGCGGATTGCGGATTTGATTTCGTCCGCAATCCGCATCTTTGTTTTCAAGCGAGAATTAAGGTAGCGAGAAGACATCTTCCAGATTCAGCGCCAGCACGACCTTCTGGCCAATGACTTTCATCGTCGCGTCATCAAGCGTACCGATGTATTTTTCCAGCCGGTTTTTTGCAATCGTCTGAACATTGTCCAGTTGAACGAACGAATGCCGAGATAAATTGGCTTGTTGGTCAATGTCCACTTCGGTTGGGTAACCTTTGCCTTGCGTGGTGATTTCCGCGACAGTGACTTTATTGAGGTGAGGAATGACTGCGCTCCGCGTCAGGATGACCACCGGACGCCTGCCAGCCCGATCGCCTTAATCAGCTTCCCAAACGTCGCCTCGATTCATAATTCTGACCAGGTTTGCGACTCGAGCCAGTCTTCAGCCCGGCTCGCCTCATCCGGATTTTGTTTGAGAGCGGCGACCCATTCCTGCTCGAACTGCTGTCCACCGTTTCGTTTGAGCCAAACCAGCAGCGCTTCCCGAATGATCTGGGCAAGTTCCAGACCGCGCGATTTACCCGCGCTGACTATTTCAGTCAATAACTGTTCCTCAAGGGTTATTTCAATATTCATCATTACTCGCCTCCGCAGGCATTCTACTACAACACGAGAAACAAGCCGCAATCGCCTACCCATACGAAATTTTGGAGAAATGCAGAAAGCTGAATCCGGCGTTTCCATCGTTGGGCTGGCGACATAGTAAATTCATGAGTTTCCGCGCGGCGCCTCCTCTGGCCTGTTGCTTGCGTTCAACCTGCTTCTAAACGTCCCTGAGCAGTTCTTTCTTCACTGACAACCTTTTTGAAGCCATCCGCAGGCTTCTTTTTTTCAACTGAAAGGAAAGCAAGTTATGAGCAGGAGACACATTTTCCTCGTGAGTCTGATACTCGCGGCGTTTTCGTCAATCGCCTTTGCCCAATCAACCGCCACGCTTCAGGGCACGGTCACTGATCCGTCGGGGGCCGTCGTGTCCGGCGCGAAAGTCACCGTTCGCAACCAGGCCACGTCGCTTGAGCGCGTCGCCCAGACCGACAGCGACGGCAATTATCAAGTCGCCGCGCTGCCGCCGGGCGCTTACCGCGTCGAAGCGCAGGCGCAAGGCTTCGAGCGCCAGGTGGCCAGCAATCTGATATTGGAAGTTAGTAGGATCGTCGTGCAGAACTTCCAACTGAAGATCGGCAACGTCTCGCAGGAAGTCAGTGTGACGGCGGACACGCAAACCGTCGAGACGGCCACCACCACCGTCGGCCAGGTGATCAATCAAAAAACCGTGCAGGAGATTCCGCTCAACGGGCGGCATTTCGTTGACCTCGGCCTGCTCATTCCCGGCTCGGTCACGCCGCCGCAGAACGGCTTTCTGACGGCGCCGCTGCGCGGGCAAGGCTCGTTCGCGTTCAACACCGCAGGCGCCCGCGAAGATACGGTGAACTTTATGATCAACGGCATTAATCTCAACGATCAGGTGCAGAACCAGATCACGTTCCAGCCTTCGATCAACACCGTGCAGGAATTCAAAGTTGATAACTCGACTTACAGCGCCGAATACGGGCGCAGTTCAGGCGCCATCGCCAACATCGCCACACGCTCCGGCGCCAATCAATTTCACGGCGAGGCGTTCGAGTTTTTGCGCAACGACGCGCTCGACGCCCGCAATTTCTTCAACCGCTGCCCGAACACCGATCCGAATTGCAAAGGCGGCGGCAAACCGCCGTTCAAACGCAACCAGTTCGGCGGCGCGCTGGGCGGCCCGGTTCTGAAAGATCGGACGTTCTTCTTTTTCAGCTACGAGGGGCTGCGGCAGCGGCAGGGGCTGTCGCTCAACAGCGCCGTGCTGCGCGACGACCAGCGCGCGCTCGTCACCGATCCGACCTCGAAAAAACTGCTCGATCTGATCCCGCGCGCCAACGCCACCGGCGCGAGCGGCGAAGGGCGATTCATCGGCTCCGGCACCGCGCCCGTCAACATTGATCAATGGACGGGCGACGTGAGCCATCAGTTGACGGCCAACGACCGCATTCACGGCTATTACGCCTTCCAGCGCGATTTTCGCGGCGAGCCGAATTTGCAGGGCAACACGATTCCCGGCTTCGGCGACACACGCCAATCGCATCGCCAGATTTTCACTTTCAACGAGACGCACACTTTCAGCCCGAATCTGGTCAACGAAGCGCGCTTCGGCTTCAACCGCATCTTCATCACGTTCACGCCCGTCAACCAGCTCAACCCGGCTGATTTCGGCATCAACAACGGCGTCAACGCGGCGATCGGTTTGCCGCAGATCACCATCGGCGGCCTCGGCCTCAACTTCGGCGGGCCGTCGGGCTTCCCGCAGGGGCGCGGCGACACGACCTTCGTCGTTTCCGACACGGCCAATTACCTGCGCGGCAAACACTCGTTCAAATTCGGCGGGGAGTTCCGCCGCTTCCTCAACAACAATTTCAATCTCGACACCGGCACGTTCGGATTCGCCAGCCTGGCGGATTTCAACATCGGTCGCGCCAACGCCTTCAGCGTCACGCTCGGCGACCGTCCGAGCAGCATCGCCACCGGCGCGATTGGATTGTTCGCGCAAGACAACTACAAACTGGAATCGAACCTGACCTTGGAACTCGGCTTCCGCTACGATTGGAACTTCACGCCGTCGGAGCGTTACGACCGGTTCGTCCTCTTCGATCCGACGCTGGCCTCACTCGTGCGCGTGGGCGCCGATCTGAATCAGATTTACCACTCGAACAACCGGAATTTTCAGCCGCGTCTGGGCTTCGCGTGGGACCCGTTCAAGGACGGCAAGACATCAGTGCGCGGCGCTTACGCGATTCTGGTTGATCAACCTGTAACCAACCTCGTGACGGGCGCGACGGCTAATCCGCCGCTTGCCATCCCGCGCAATTTCACGCCTTCGACGGCCACGCCGTTCACCAGCTACACGCGCGCGTTGACCGACGCCGCTGCGGCCGGACTCGCGCCGGCTTCGGTTGATCACTTTTTCGACAACGCCTACGTGCAGTCGTGGAACCTGAACATCCAGCGCGAACTGACGCCAACGCTCGGCGTGCAGGTCGGCTACTTCGGATCGAAGGCGACGCACCTGCGCATCTCGCGCAACATCAACCAGTTCGTCAATGGCGCGCGGCCCTTCCCGCGGCTTTCGACCGGCAGCCCGATTCTGCCCAACAGCGCTCTCGGCAACATCACCGAGATCAGCAGCGGCGGCAATTCCAACTACAACGCGCTGTGGGTGACGGCGAACCAGCGAATCTCGCGCGGCTTGCAGTTCAACGCTTCGTACACCTTCTCGAAATCCATTGACTACAACTCGCTCAACTCGCAGGGCGTGGTCGTACAGAACAGTTACAACATTCAGGGCGACCGCGGCCTGTCGGACTTCGACGCTCGCCACCGCTTCGTCGTCAGCGCGATTTACGAACTGCCGTTCAAAGGCAACCGGCTGATCGAGGGCTGGCAGCTTTCGGGCATTACGCAATGGCAGACCGGCAACCCGGTAAACATTCTGGCCGGCAATCCGCTGGCCATCGCGGGCACGACCATCGGCGGAGCCAGCATCGCTTCGCTCACCGGCGTGGCTTCGATTCGTCCCGACCTGGTCGGAACGGTTCAAAAAGTCGGGCGGGTTAATCAGTGGTTCACCAATACCGTCTGCGATCCGCGCGCTCCGGGCGGTTGCGCGGCAGGCTCGGTCTTTGCGCTGCCGGTCGCGCTTGTGGGCAACGCGTCGGTCTTCCACTTCGGCAGCCTGGGCCGCAACACGATCACCGGCCCCGGCTTCAGCAACACCGATTTCTCGTTGCTGAAGAACACGCGGATCACTGAAAGCCTGCGCGTGCAATTCCGCGCGGAGGTCTTCGACATTTTCAATCACGCGAACTTCGGTCAACCGGGCCGCGTCGCTCAGGTCGGCAGCACGTCGTTTGGTGTGATCACCAACACGCGCTTCCCGACGGGCGATTCCGGCTCGTCGCGCCAGGTTCAACTCGCGTTGAAGTTGATCTTCTAAATCTGCCCCTGAATGAGACGATCCGCTGGAATTCAAGACCATCGTCAAACACATGTTCATCAACGGCAAGCCGGGTAACCTGTCGAGCAAACATACCAGGCTGTACGACAAATTCAACGCGCGGCCGTAACGACATCAGCCAGATAAGGCAGAAGCGGAGGGTGGAATGTTTTCCATCCTCCGCTTCTATTTGAATCACGTCAGCAGTCCTGCCGTCAGCGCCTGGCTCCAACCCCGACTGAGCCTATTAATCCTGAAACAGCGTAAGGCAAGCCAGGATTAACGGACAGGCCGTGGCTCTATCGGCAGGTGAACAGGTAATCCCTGAAAAAGAGCCAAATCTGGCTCGCCGTAAGCAATCGAAACTGTGATCATTGATTGTTCGTTGCCTCCACCTTTTCTGATAATACCCAGAGGGAAGTTGAATTTTGGCGAGAAATAAAAGTCTTCATACCCGCCATCTTCATCTTCTTTGATTCGCAATACGTAGCACTTCTCCCCTTGAACCCATTCGTTCGGATTTCCCTTTCTCAACCTGGAATCAGTTTGCAAAGCAGCCTCTGAATACCCAGATGCTTCAGCATTGTAGTTGGAGACCGGCACTAACTTTGTGTCCCCGTTATATTGAGCGAGAAACTGCCCTTCATGGTTAAATCCCAGGTAGATAACCTTCCCACTCGCATCAGTACGTTTCTCCACAAAGTTCCCATTGGACTGTGAAGCCCGAACGGATACCCAGTCAACTTTCGGCGTCGCGCCAGCCAAGACGGTGATTCTCTTTTGCACAACCGTGAATCCGGTTTTCGCCACTTTAGCATCTTGGTTCGTTTTGCTTAGCGCATAAGCCACAACACCGAGAGCAAGCGTGGCCATAGGGAGAATGACCCACATTTTACGTAAGGCTTCCTTAAACATCGCAGACCTCCTTATTTTACTTCGCCAATTAGAAACTACACTGCACAATGAGATATACCTTTCGATCTCAAGCGCAGGCGCATGGATAGACCAGACAGTCTTCGTATATGCAAGGTGAAGTGTTGCCGACACAATTGCCGACTTGCTGACTGCAACCGGGGAACGGATTACATGCACAGTCTTGCGTTGTGCATTCTTCGTAGGTAATTAGACAGAAACATCCAGGATTATAGCCACAACGCGGCAAGGCTTCGGTTTTTTGGTTTACAAAACTGACGAGTAGCAAAACAGCTCCCGCCGCGAAAGCGATGGCTTTAGCAAGGCGCTTAAGGCTGATTTTTTTCATGGTTCACTTCCTTCGATTTTGGATAGCTCTGGTAAGCGTACTATCTTGCGGGCAAAGCCGAAGATGTTACGCCGAAGATGTTACGCCGAAGATGTTACGCCGAAGATGTTACGCCGAAGATGTTACGCCGAAGATGTTACGCCGAAGATGTTACGCCGAAGATGTTACTGCTACCGAAATTGCTTGTCAAAGACTTATTAATCTAACGAAAAAATAGATCCCCGCCCTGATTGGCATTTGCGCGCGTTGTCGCTATGTGCCATTTTTATCGCATCATAAAGGAGGAACGCTAAATGCCGATGCAGTTCGATCTGACCGAAGAGCAACAACAAGTCAAAAAATCAGTCCGCGAATTCGCCGAAACCGAGATCAGGCCGCGCGTGATGGAATGGGACGAATCACAGCACGCGCCGCGCGAGTTGTTCACTAAGATGGGCGAGCTTGGATTGACCGGCGTGATCTTCCCTGAAGATTACGGCGGCGCTGGAATGGGCTACGTCGAATACGTCACGGTCATCGAAGAGATCGCGCGTGTTGACGGGTCAATCGGGCTTTCGGTCGCCGCGCACAATTCGCTTTGCACGAATCACATTTATCAATACGGCAACGAGGCGCAACGCAAAAAATTCGTCACGCCTCTGGCGAAAGGCGAACGCCTGGGCGCGTGGGCTTTGACCGAGCCGAGTTCAGGCTCCGACGCTTCGGGAATGAAGACGACGGCGGTCAGGCGCGACGGAGGCTGGGTTTTAAACGGCTCGAAGAATTTCATTACGCACGGGATTTCCGCCGATACCTGCGTCGTGATCGCCATCACCAACCGCGAGATGCGTTCGCGCGGCATCAGCGCCTTCATCGTCGAACGCGGAACCAAAGGCTTCATCGCGGGCAAGAAAGAAAACAAGCTCGGCATGCGCGCTTCGGAAACCGCTTCGATCATCTTCGAGGATTGCTGGATTCCCGAAGAGAACCTGCTCGGCGAAGTCGGTCGAGGCTTCGTCAACGCCATGCAGGTTCTGGACGGCGGAAGAATTTCAATCGCTGCGCTGGCGCTGGGCATCGCGCAGGGAGCTTATGAATCGGCGTTGAAGTACTCGCAGGAGCGGCATCAATTCAATCAACCGATCTTCGACTTCCAGGGAATCCAGTTCAAGCTCGCCGATATGGCCACGCAGATTGACGCGGCGCGGCTGCTCACTCTGCGCGCGGCGTGGTTGAAAGACAACAAACGCCAGACGACCAAAGAATCGGCGATGGCCAAGCTCTACGCTTCCGAAATCGCGGTCAAAGTCGCGGAAGAAGCGATTCAGATTCACGGCGGGTACGGCTACACGAAAGATTATCCGCCGGAAAAATACTGGCGTGATTCGAAGCTGTGTACGATTGGCGAAGGAACCAGCGAAGTGCAAAGGCTGGTGATTGCGCGGCAATTGGTGGCTTCATAACTATTCCATCCGCGATGCTCGGAAGTGCATTCTCCATGAATCACAGCCGAGTCTGTAAATTCCGGCATTCTGTATTGACTCGACCACCGGCAAAGAAGGGATAACAGTGCAAACAATACAAACCGACTTTGAGAAGGCGATTCGCGCGCGCGACTTCGCGGGGTTGCGCGACGCGTTTGATGGTCTACCGCCTTCCGATCTTGCGACGCTCATTCAGAATTTGCCGATTGAGCAACAGACGACGATTTTCCGTATCCTGCCGCGCAAGCTGGCCGCGACGATTTTTGAATATCTGCCGCTGAAAGAGCAGGAGGAGATGTTGAGGGCGCTGGCGCAGGAAGAGGTCGCGGCGATTCTCAACGAGATGTCGCCCGACGACCGCACGATGCTGCTCGAAGAGTTGCCCGCAACCGCGACCAGACAAATGCTCGCGCTGCTCGACGATGAAGAGCGCGGCAAAGCGGTTAAATTGCTCGGTTACCCGGAAGGCAGCGTCGGGCGTTTTATGACGCCGCATTACATCGCCGTGCGGCCGCAGTGGACGGCGCAGGAGGTTTTGGATTACGTGCGCCAACACGGGCAGGACAGCGAGACGCTCAACCTGGTCTACGTCGTGGATGAGAACGGGGCCTTGATTGACGACATCCGGATGCGGCGCTTCCTGCTGGCAGACCCAAAGTTGCGCGTCTTCGATTTGATGGACAACCGTTTTACGGCGCTCAAAGCCACCGATGACAGGCAAACGGCGGTGAACGTATTCCGGCAGGCTGACCTCGCCGCGTTGCCGGTCACTGATTCCGAAGGAGTCCTGATAGGCATCGTCACCAACGACGACATCCTGGATGTGGCCGAAGAATTGGCGACGGAGGACATTCAGATGCTCGGTGGTTCCGAAGCGCTGGACGAACCGTATATGAAGATCGCATTCGCGCAAATGGTCAAAAAACGCGCGGGCTGGCTGGTTATTCTGTTTCTGGGCGAGATGCTGACGGCGACCGCCATGGGATTTTTCGAGAAGGAGATCGAACGCGCCGTCGTCCTGGCGTTGTTCGTTCCGCTGATCATCTCCAGCGGCGGCAACTCCGGTTCGCAGGCGGCGACGCTGGTGATCCGCGCGCTGGCGCTCGGCGAAGTCACGTTGCAAGACTGGTGGCGCGTGATGCGCCGCGAAGTTTTTTCAGGGCTGGCGCTCGGCTCGATTCTCGGCTGCATCGGCTTTCTGCGCATCGCTGTCTGGTCGGCTTTCTCCGATCTTTACGGGCCGCACTGGCTGCTGGTCGCCATCACGGTCGGCGTGGCGCTCGTCGGCATTGTGCTGTGGGGCACGCTCTCCGGCTCAATGCTGCCGCTGGTTTTACGCAAGCTCGGATTCGACCCGGCGGCTTCATCGGCGCCGTTCGTCGCCACGCTGGTGGACGTCACTGGTCTGGTCATCTACTTCAGCGTCGCCGCAGTCGTTTTGAGAGGAACTTTGCTGTGAGGACGGACTGGAGACTGCGGTTGGGTAACGCTCAAAATGTAATGCTGTTTTCACCGCCATATCTGAAAATGCCCGGCGAGCGACAAGCCGATTCACTTCCTCAAGACCTGACCTAGACCGAAACGCAAACGATAACGATCTCCACAGCATTTTTTCTGGTTTCAGTGTTAATTGCTGCGCGTCCGCTTCTGCGCCGCCGTCGGCAACTGTCCCTGCGAATTGCGAGCGTAATAACCGCGCCGCGAGCGGGCGATCAATTTGCGGCCTCCGGTCTGGTTGACGCTCACCTGGACCGTGCGGAACGTGCCGTCGCGTTTGTCGTTGGTCGGGTAGTAGCTGACGACGTATTGCGTGCGCAGGTCTTTGGCGATCTGGGCGGCGACAGCCGGAATCTCGCTGATGTCTTTTGGGAAATAGGCGCGTCCGCCCGAATCATCGGCGATCCGCATCAGCAGATCTTTCGCCTTCTTTCCGGGCGATCTTCCGAAGAGGCTCTTCTCCTCCATTTCCTCGTCAATGAAGCCGACCAGGTAGACTTGAACTTCATCCTCCTTGATCGCTTCCATCACTTCTTTCTCTTTGACCGAACTATTCTTTTCCAAACCGTCCGAGATGATGACCAGAGCTTTGCGGCGGCGCTTGCCTTTCTCCTGGGCGTAATCGGCGGTGGCGATGATCGCGTCGAGCAGCGCCGTGCCCCCGCTCGTGTAAAGCTGGCTCAGGGCCTCCTCAAGTTCGCGCCTGTCAGTGGTGAAATCCTGCACCAATTCAGGTTCGGCTTTGAACGAAGCGACGAAGGCTTCGTCATCCTGGCGCATCTGTTTGACCAGCAGGAGAGCGGCGTCAGTCACGGTTTGAAGCTTCGACCGCATGCTGCCCGACGTGTCAATCACCATGCCGAAGCTGACGGGCACTTCTTCGCGGCTGACACTATCAATCGTCTGTTTGACCTTGTCTTCGTAAACGCTGAAATCTTCTTTCTTCAGATCGAAGACCGGAATGTTGTTATGGTCAATCACCGTCACGTCCAAATTGACCAGGTCGGTGTCAATCTTGATTCCACCATCGCCTACCGTCCCCGGCTCGTCAGCCTGCGCGCCCTGACGTTGAGCGCCTTTCTTGTCTTTCGGGTCTTTCTGCTGTGAAGTTTGTTTCGGTTGTGGGGGTTGCGGCGGGTCTTGCGCGCCCGCGTTGTGAATCGCGGAAACACTCAACAGCGCGGTGATCAGCGCCAGCGAAAAGATGCGAATAGCGGTTCGTTTCATCATAAGCTTCAACTCCCAACAAAATTTTCGTCCTGCCGTCTTTCAACTCGATACGGGCAATTCGATTTGGCCGCTTTGGGGGCGCGGCAATTATACATCCTGGATTCCGGTTAGACGCAAAAGCTGAACGAAATCTTTCGCGCCTTTTGCGTCTCAAAACCTTTTCACATTCGGTTTTACGAAGCGGATTTTATTGGTTAAAGTTTGGGCCGCGCAAAAATGGGCGCGGCGCGTTAATGCGCAGTTTCGACCGACGACAATTTTTCGACTCAATAACGATCACCACCTATGAAAATCGCCACCTGGAACGTTAATTCGATAACGGTTCGATTGCCGCAGGCTCTGGACTGGATCGAAGCCAATCGTCCTGATGCGCTCTGTCTGCAGGAAACGAAATGCGTTGACGAGAAATTCCCTTTCGACGCGTTTCGTGAAATCGGTTATTCGGCGGAAGTCTTCGGACAGCGCACCTACAACGGCGTCGCGATTCTTTCGCTCTCGCCTGCGACCGGCGCGCAACGCGGAATGCCGGACGACGACGCTGACGCGCAAAAACGGCTGATCGCCGCGACAGTCAACGGCGTCAAGATCGTCAACGTTTACATCCCGAATGGCGGCGAAGTGGGATCGGACAAATATCAGTTCAAGCTGGAATGGTTGAGCCGGCTGCGCAAATTCCTCGATCAGAGTTGCGACGCGCGGCGACCGCTCGTGCTGTGCGGCGATTTCAACGTCGCGCCCGAAGACCGGGACGTTCACGATCCGGACTTGTGGGCCGGGAAAATCCTGTGCAGCGAGCCGGAGCGCGCAGCGTTGCAGAACGTCCGCGAGTGGGGATTGATTGACGTCTTCCGAAAGCATCACGAAGAGAGCGGGCTTTTTTCGTGGTGGGATTACCGCGCGGGCGCGTTCCCGCGCAATCACGGATTGAGGATTGATCATCTGTGGGCGACCGCGCCGCTGGCCGAAAAATGCGCCGACGCGTGGATTGATAAAACACCGCGCGCGCTGCCGAAGCCTTCGGATCACGTTCCCGTAATGGCCGAGTTCGTGATCTGATGTTAACCTGAAGAGGGGAAGAGATGGTGGAGATCGAATGTATGTGCGAGAAATTCGAGCGGCTGGAAGGCGTGGCGGTTCAGGATTACATCGCGCGATTTCTTGAAGAGACCGGCGCGGACGAAGAAACGGGCAAGACCTATTACGCCTGTAGAATCTGCGGCGCGCCCTGGACGCGTGAGATGGATGAAAGCCGTCGCAAACCTTTCCTGGTGCGGATGGAAACAGAGTTCAATGTTTAATTCCTGAGGTAAAAATCAATGGCCCTGCAAACGAGGCAAGATCCCGAAACCGGCGCGCTGGAAGTTCTGGTGGACGACAAGTGGACTCCGTTTGAAGATTATCGCAAGCGGCAGATTGACGACGCCTACCAGAGTTCGATCAAGTTCCTGCGCGACCGGCTCGGCGAAGATGAAGCCAGAGAGTTGGAACG
>WBZR01001782.1_pt1 | contig 25069 bp, 22 predicted proteins | sample 5204231 | NCBI WGS metagenome assembly WBZR01 (sample SAMN12412403, study PRJNA552823) | activated sludge metagenome | isolation source: activated sludge from anammox sidestream of wastewater treatment plant... | place: USA: Virginia | collected 2017-08
AGGGACAGCTTGACGAAAGTCAAGTTCGTGGCGTGCAAATGTAACAATACTATTATCGTCATGTTTTGAACGACCTTGCACCCGCGCCGGCGCAGGCTGCCGGGCAAGCACAGGCTTCAAGGAGACGGCTCGGATGTCCTCTGCGAGATGGTTTGCGATGTCTTGCGTGGCTGTTGCCGGGCTCGCGTCGCATGCGGGCGCCGCCGAATACAAAATCGGTGCTGCGCAGACCCGCCACGGCATGGAAATCGCGACCCTCTATCTGCAGCCCATCGAGATGGAGCCGGCCGGCATGATGCGGAGCACGGCTCAGTCCGACATTCACCTCGAGGCCGATATCCGCGCGACGGCGGAGAACAGGAACGGTTTCCGGGACGGGGCGTGGGTTCCCTACCTGTCGGTCCGCTATGAGCTGACCAAGGTGGGCGGCGAGACCGTGAGCGGCGACCTCATGCCCATGGTGGCCAGCGACGGCCCGCATTACGGCGACAACGTCAAGCTCTCGGGGGCCGGCTCCTACAAGCTGCGCTTAACGATCAGTCCGCCGGGGGATGCCTCGCACGCTCATTTCGGCCGCCACGTGGACCGCGAGACGGGTGTCGCCGAATGGTTCGCGCCGTTCGCGCTCGACTACGCGTTCGTGTATGCGGGAACCGGAAAGAAGGGGGCCTATTGACCGTCGCGTCGAAGCTGCAGGATCGCCCGGCTCGGGGGCTCCCGACCCTTCCGTTGCAATCGGATGTCTGGCGCGCGTCGGGAGATTGGCTGCTCCGCCATCAGCGCGCGATCCGAAGGGCGCAATGGGGCGTGGTGGCTGCCTATCTCCTGCTGCTGATCGTGCCGGCCACCCTTCCGTTGCCGCACCGCTTCGCCCACATCTGGACCGACCTGACGCTTTTCGCCCAGTTCGTTTTCTGGGGGCTGTGGTGGCCGTTCGTCTTGCTCAGCACGGTCTTCGTAGGCCGGGCGTGGTGCGGGCTTCTCTGTCCGGAAGGCGCGCTCAGCGAGTTTGCCAGCCGGCACGGGCGCGGCCATGCCATTCCGCGCTGGATCACGTGGCCGGGTTGGCCGTTCACGGCTTTCGCCATCACCACCGTGTACGGCCAGTTGGTCAGCGTCTACCAATACCCGTCTCCGACGCTTCTCATCCTCGGTGGATCCACGCTGGCGGCGGTCGCGGTGGGGGCGGCATTCGGACGGCGCAAGCGCGTCTGGTGCCGCTACTTATGCCCTGTCAGCGGTGTCTTCGGCGTTCTGGCGAAGCTTGCCCCCCTGCATTTTCGGGTTGATGCCGACGCCTGGTCCGTCTCGCAAGAGCGACCCAAGGTGCGGCCGCCGCGCATCGACTGCGCGCCTCTCGTGCCCATCCGCACCATGCGCGGCGCGAGCCAGTGCCATATGTGCGGCCGTTGCAGCGGTTTTCGCGGGGCGGTTTCTCTGGCCCGCCGATCGCCCAATCACGAGATCGTCGAGGTGTCGGCGGACACGGCGAATGCCTGGGAGAGCGTGCTCATCATCGTCGGCATGATCGGCATTGCGGCCGGCGCCTTCCAGTGGTCCCAAAGCCCCTGGACCATTTCCATGAAGCAGGGCCTTGCCGCGTGGCTCGTCGGGCAGGGGACGGTCTGGCCGCTCGAAACCACCGCGCCGTGGTGGCTGCTCACCAACTACCCGGCCAACAACGACGTTCTGACGCTGCTCGATGGCGCGGTGCTCGTCGCCTACGTGGTCATGACGGCGGCCGTTTTGAGTGCTGCGATCTCGCTCAGCCTCGCGTGCGCCACGCGCGCGGCGGGTCGCTGGTCTTGGCCGCGTTTCCACCATCTGACGCAAAGCCTGATCCCGGTTGCGGGGACCAGCGTCTTCCTCGGGCTCTCGAGCCTGTCGGTCACACTCTTGCGTGCGGAAGGTTTCCAACTCGGCTGGGTGAGCACGGCGCGCATGGCGCTTCTCGCGGGCGCCTCGCTCTGGACGCTGGCGCTGGCGCGCGCCATCGCTCGCCGCTATACGGTTTCGCCCCTCAGGCGCGTGGCGGCGGTCGTTGCGGTCTCGGCGGCGGTGGCGGCGGTGAACGTCGGCCCGGTCCTGCTCTTCTGGGTCTGGTGAGCCAGGACGGTGAGACAGGGATGGCGAGCCTGGGCTAACGGCTCAACGACAGACGTGCTCTTTGGCGTGGAGAGCGGTTTCGATCATGCGCCGCAGAGCGGCCAACCCCGGATCGGCTGCATTGGAGCAGGCGCTCATGAGGCCCATCCAAGATTCGTCATTGGCCGACGTAACGAATTGACCGACGGCCTCATGCGCCCACGCGGCGACATCCGTTCCGGCGCCTTCCGCCGCGGCCTGCACGCGCGACATCAGCACCAGGTCGCCCATCGACAGCAACGTCTCGAGAACGACGGCCTCATCATCGAAGCGGGCCAGGAGCGCACCGAGCTGCATGATGCCCTCCCTTACGCGACGCGCAGATCGGCTGGCATCGGCAGCGCGACGCCTTCGATCGCGGCCCGCCCGGCGAGCCGGGCAACATACTGTGCGACGGCGATCCTGTGGACCCGATCGGCGAGATAGTCGGCAACACGCTCGCGCACCATCTCGAAGGGAAGCTCCTGGCCGTCGATCTTGCGTTCCAGGCGGATGATATGGATGCCGTAGCGCGTCTCGACCGGATGCTCTGTCGTCGTGCCCGGCTCCAGGTCTTTCATGGCGGCTTCGAACTCGGGCGTGGTCTGCCCGGAGGTGATCTGGCCGAGGTTGCCGCCTTGAGAGGCCGAGGGGCAGGCGGAATGAATGCGCGCCAGCTCGGCGAAGCGTCCCGGCTCGCGCGCCAGAATTTCGAGGGCCGCGTTGGCAGCGGCCTTCGCACGGTCGAACGAGGGCGGGTCGCTCTTTCGTGCCGCGAACAGAATGTGTGAGACCTCGAAGATGTCGGCTGACCGGAAGCGCTGCCGATTAAGGTCATAATAGCGGCGGCACGCGCTCGCGTCCGCCACCGGCGTCGTGACCTCGCGCTCGATCAAGGCGCGGATCACCGCCTCTTCCTCCGTCTCGCGGCGCCCCCGCTCATCGACGAGGGCTCCTGAGGCGATATCGAGCCTTCGGGCTTCGCTGAGCAGGAGCGAGCGGACGACGAGGGCACGGGCCGCGGCCGTCCACGCGGCCAATGGCGAACGCGCCTTGTGGTTCTGCGCTTCCTGAGAAATGGCGTCGTGGGGAATGGTGACGCCATCGACGGAAACGCGTGTGCGGGGCGTTTCCGAAAGATCACTGTGAAGTGAGCATCCCATCGCATCACTCCGCAGGTTGGGGGCGCGGGCGCGACAGGGACGGCTTCTGGCCGTTTGCGCCCGCGCGCGAGCGCACGACCTGATAGCCGCGCCGCCCCAGATACCAGACCGGCGCGCTCCAGATGTGCACGAGGCGCGTGAAGGGGAAGACGAGGAAGATCGTCATGCCCAGGAACAGATGCGCCCTGAAGATCGGGTGTGCATCGGCGATCAGGCTCGAGACACCCGGCTGCAGCGTCAGAATGCCTTGCGCCCAGGTCATGAAGCGAACCATCTCGTGGCCGTCGAGATGGCCGAGCGAGACGTAGATCGTCGCGAGACCGAGGGTCAGCTGGGCATAGAGGAGCAGCAGGACGGCGATGTCGCCGAAGGATGACGTCTTGAAGATGCGCGAGTCAAACAGACGGCGGTGAACGAGGAGCGTGATGCCGATGAAGCAGGCGACGCCGGCAATTCCGCCCACCACGATGGCCAACACCTGTTTGAACTCGTGCGAGATGCCGATGGCGTCGAATACCCAGATCGGCGTCAGCAGACCCACGAAATGGCCGAAGAAAATGACCAGGATGCCGACGTGGAACAGGTTCGAGCCCCAGGTGAGCTGGCGTTTGCGCAGCATCTGGCTCGATCCGGACCGCCACGTGTATTGCTCGCGGTCGAAGCGGGCCAGCGACCCGAGCAGGAATACGGTCAGGCAGAAATACGGATACCAGCCGAAGACGATGTGATTGAGTGTTTCTTGCATGGCTGTCCCCTCAAATTCGCGTTGACGGGGTGTGCGTCACGACCGGGCGCTGGGGCCCGGGCACCGCAACTCCCGGCGCCGGGCGTCGGGCTGCCCGGATCTTGGAAGCGATCCCCTCTGTGCCGCACGCGGCGTCGGCATCCGGCCCGAACTTGACCTCCTCATCCATCCACGCCGCGTCGAGCGCGGCGAGGTCGTTGGGGTCGTCGTCAGGGCCCGCGAGGAGGGCGTTCAGAGTTTCCGCATCCGGCTTCCCCGCGCTCAAGTCCTCGAGTGCGGCGAACACGCTTGCGTAGGCCGAGCCGCGTTTCTCGAGGCGTTGGCGGAGAGCCGCGAGAATATGCACGGCATCGGCAAGCGTGCGGCGCGCATCCTTTTCCGGAATGGCCGACAGGAACTCCAGAAACAGCGGGATGAAATCCGGCAGCTCCGATGTGCCGAGCGCCAGTCCATGCGTCTCGTAAAGCTGCGCCAGGTCGACCATCGCCTGCCCCCGGTCGCGGCTCTCGCCGTGGACATGCTCGAAGAGATGCAGCGAGAGCGAGCGCGTGCGGTCGAACAGAAGCACGTAACGCTCCTGGATATCGTAGAGATCGCCTGTCCCGATCTCATGCAGAATGCGGCCGACCCCGTCGCGTGCGCTCCGCGTCAGCACGCCGTCCGCATCGAGCGCGGCCTCCATTTCTGGAACCGCGGCCTGCAGCTCGGCGCTGGGATAGGTGAGCAGCGCCGAGAAGGTCTTCAGTGTTCTCCTCATCACGCGACCTCCATCGGGGTCTTGGACTTTTGCGGCACGCCGAACAAATTCGCCTCCGTGCGTCCGTCCGAGCAGCCGTTGCCGAACGAGAAGCCGCACGCGCCGCGCAGATCGTAGGCATCCTCGCCGAGCTCACGATGGGCGGTGGGGATGACGAAGCGGTCCTCGTAGTTGGCAATCGCCATCACGCGGTACATTTCGTCGATCTGCCCCGCCGTCAGCCCCACGGCCTTGGCGATGCTCTCGTCGATCACGCCGTCGATGGTTTTCGCCCGCATATAGGCGCGCATGGCGAGCATGCGCTCCAATCCGAGGGCGACGGGCTCTTCCTTGCCGGCGGTCAGAAGGTTTGCCAGGTACTTGAGCGGGATGCGCAGGCTGCGCACGTCGGGCATCTCGCCGTCATGGCCGATCTTGCCGGCCTCTGCCGCGGATTGAATGGGCGACAGCGGCGGAACGTACCACACCATCGGCAGGGTGCGGTATTCGGGATGCAGCGGGAAGGCGACCTTCCACTCCATCGCCATCTTCCAGATCGGCGAGCGGCGCGCGCCCTCGATCCAGTTGTCGGGGACGCCGTCTGCGCGAGCCTGGCTGATGACCTTCGGGTCGTTGGGATCGAGGAAGATCTTGAGCTGCGCTTCGTAGAGATCCTTCTCGTTGGGAACGCTCGCGGCGGCCTCGATGCGGTCGGCATCATAGAGCACGACGCCGAGATAGCGGATGCGCCCCACACAGGTCTCCGAGCACACCGTCGGCTGTCCGGCCTCGATGCGCGGATAGCAGAAGATGCACTTTTCAGATTTGCCGCTCGACCAGTTGTAATAGATCTTCTTATACGGGCAGCCCGAGACGCACATGCGCCAGCCGCGGCACTTGTCCTGGTCGATGAGGACGATGCCGTCCTCCTCGCGCTTGTAGATCGCGCCCGAGGGACAGGAGGCGACGCAGGCCGGATTGAGGCAGTGCTCGCACAACCTCGGCAGATACATCATGAAGGTGTTTTCGAACTGTCCGTAGATCTCTTTCTGGACGCCTTCGAAATTGTAGTCCTCCGATCGCTTGGAGAACTCACCGCCGAGGATTTCCTCCCAGTTCGGACCCCAGTGGATCTTCTCCATCCGCTCGCCGGTGATGAGCGAGCGCGGACGCGCGGTCGGAAAGGCCGGCACCTCGGGCGCCTTCTGCAGGTGCTCGTAATCGAAGGTGAACGGCTCGTAGTAGTCGTCGATCTCGGGAAGATCCGGGTTGGCGAAGATGTTGGCGAGGACGCGCCACTTGGAGCCGATGCGCGGCTCGATCTTGCCGTTCCGCTTGCGGATCCATCCGCCGTTCCAGCGCTTCTGGTTCTCCCAGTCCTTGGGATATCCGATGCCGGGCTTGGTTTCGACGTTGTTGAACCACGCATATTCCATGCCTTCGCGGCTGGTCCACACGTTCTTGCACGTGACCGAGCAGGTGTGGCACCCGATGCACTTGTCGAGGTTCAGCACCATGGCGATTTGAGCGCGGACTTTCATTCTGCTGCCTCCGCAGTGGGGATTCGGGTGAGGGCATCCGGCTGATCGGCGGTCGGTTTGTCGAGCCAATCGATCTCGGTCATCTTGCGTACGGCGACGAACTCGTCGCGGTTGGAGCCGACGGTTCCGTAATAGTTGAAACCGTAGGATTGCTGGACGTAGCCGCCGATCATGTGCGTCGGTTTCAGCACGGCGCGCGTCACGGAATTATGGATGCCGCCACGCTGGCCGGTGAGCTGCGAGCCCGGCACGTTCACGATCTTCTCCTGGGCATGGTACATCATGCACATGCCTTCCTTGACGCGTTGCGAGACGACCGCACGGGCCACCAGCGCACCGTTGCTGTTGAAGGCTTCGATCCAGTCGTTGTCGACAATCCCGCCCTTCTTGGCATCGACCTCGCTGATCCAGACGATCGGTCCGCCGCGCGACAACGTCAGCATCAGAAGATTGTCGGTGTAGGTCGAGTGGATGCCCCACTTCTGATGCGGCGTGATGAAGTTGAGCACGACCGGATCGTGACCGTTGGGCTTGCGGCTGATCACCGGACCGACGGTCTTGGTGTCGATCGGCGGTCGATAGACGCAGAAGCCCTCGCCGAAGGCGCGCATCCAGAGATGATCCTGGTAGAGCTGCTGACGGCCCGTCAGGGTGCGCCAGGGGATTAGCTCGTGGACGTTGGTATAGCCGGCGTTGTAGCAGACGCTCTCCGACTCGAGGCCCGACCAGATCGGCGAGGAGATGATCTTGCGCGGCTGGGCCACCACATCGCGGAAGCGGATCTTCTCGTCCTCTTTCGGGATCGCGAGATGAGCGTGGTCGCGGCCGGTGAAGCCGCCGAGCGACTCCCAGGCCTTGACGGCAACCTCACCGTTGGTCTCCGGCGCCAGCGTGAGCAGCACCTCCGCCGCGTCGATGTCGGTATCGATGCGCGGGAGCCCCTTGGTGGGGCCGGCCTCGGTGACGACGCCGTTCAAATGGCGCAGGAACTCGACCTCGTGCTGCGTGTTCCAGGCCATCCCCTTGCCGCCGTTGCCGAGCTTGTCCATGAGCGGCCCAAGCGACGTGAAGCGCTTGTAGAGGTTCGGGTAGTCGCGCTCGACCACGGTGATCTGCGGCATGGTTTTGCCGGGAATCGGCTCCACCTCGCCGCGTTTCCAATCCTTGACGTCGAGCGCCTGAGCGATCTCGCCGGCCGTGTCGTGCATGATGGGCGTCAGCACCACGTCCTTCTCGACGCCCAGAACCTCGGGCGCAACGCGCGAGAACGCCTTGGCTATTCCCTTATAGATCTCCCAGTCGCTCTTGGCCTCCCAGACGGGATCCACCGCCGCCGTCAGCGGATGGATGAAGGGGTGCATGTCAGAGGTGTTGAGATCGTTCTTCTCGTACCAGGTTGCCGTCGGCAGCACGATGTCGGAATAGACGCACGTCGTCGACATGCGGAAGTCGAGCGTGACGAGGAGGTCGAGCTTGCCTTCCGGTGCCGTGTCGTTCCAGGCGACCTCGAGCGGCTTCTGGCGTCCGTCCTGACCAAGGTCCTTGCCCATCACGCCATGTGACGTGCCGAGCAGGTGCTTCAGGAAATACTCGTGCCCCTTGCCCGACGAGCCGAGAAGGTTGGAGCGCCAGACAAACATGTTGCGCGGCCAGTTGACCGGGTTGTCGGGATCCTCGCACGAGAGCTTGAGCTCGCCCGACTTCAACGCCTGAGGCAGGTAATCCTTGATGTCGAGGCCCTTGGCGGTGGCCTTGGCGACGAGCGTGAGAGGGTTCTGCTCGAGCTGGGGCGCGGACGGCAGCCAGCCCATGCGCTCGGCGCGCACGTTGTAGTCGATGATGGCGCCGTCCCATGGTCCGGGAGGAGCGGTCGGCGACAGGATCTCCTTGACGTCGAGCGTCTCGTAGCGCCACTGGTCGCTGTGGGCGTAGAAGAACGACGTCCCGTTCTGCTGGCGCGGCGGCCGGCCCCAATCGAGCGCGAATGCGAGCGGCAACCAGCCGGACTGCGGGCGCAGCTTCTCCTGTCCCACGTAGTGCGACCAGCCGCCACCCGACTGCCCGATGCATCCGCACATCACCAGCATGTTGATGACGCCGCGGTAGTTCATATCCATGTGGTACCAGTGGTTCATCGCCGCGCCGATGATCACCATGGAGCGCCCACGGGTCTTCTCGGCATTGAGCGCGAACTCGCGCGCGACGGTGATGATCTGGCTCCGCGGGACGCCGGTGATGCGCTCGGCCCAGGCCGGCGTGTAGGGCACGTTCTCGTCGTAGCCCTTGGCGACATGCTCGCCGCCGAAGCCGCGGTCGACACCGTAATTGGCGACGAAGAGGTCATAGACGGTGGCGACGAGGGTCTCACCGTCGGCGAGCTTGAGCTTCTTCACCGGGACGCGCCGGTTGAGAACGCTCGGATGGTCGGTGCCGGTGAAGTGGTCGTGCTCGATATTGCCGAAGTACGGGAACGCCACGTCCGCGAACTCGTCCTTGGTCTCAGCCAGCGTCAGCCGCAATTTGGTGTCGCGACCGGACGCCTCCTTCTCCTCGAGGTTCCACTTGCCTTTCTCGCCCCAGCGGAATCCCACCGAGCCGGTCGGCACGACGATTTCTCCGGTCGTGTCGTCGTAGGCGACGGTTTTCCATTCCGGGTTGTTGGCCTCGCCGAAGCTCCCCGTGAAATCGGATGCCCTGAGGAGCCGCTCGGGCACGAGCTTGCCGTCCTGCGCCACGAGCCTGACCAGCATCGGCATGTCGGTGTACTGGCGCACGTAGTCGCCGAAGTAGGAGGCCTGCCGGTCGATGTGGAACTCGCGCAGGATGACGTGGCCCATGGCCATGGCGAGGGCCGAATCCGTGCCCTGCTTCACGGAGATCCACATGTCGCCGAACTTGGAGGCTTCCGAATAGTCGGGACATATGACGACGCTCTTGGCGCCCCGGTAGCGCGCTTCCGTATAGAAGTGGGCGTCCGGCGTGCGTGTTTGGGGCACGTTCGAGCCCCAAAGGATGAGGAACCCGGAATTGTACCAGTCGGCCGATTCCGGAACGTCCGTCTGCTCACCCCAAGTCTGCGGCGAAGCCGGCGGCAGGTCGCAGTACCAGTCGTAGAACGACAGGCAGGCGCCGCCAAGAAGCGACAGGTAGCGTGCGCCGGCCGCATAGGAGACCATCGACATGGCGGGGATCGGCGAGAAGCCGGCGACGCGGTCGGGGCCGTGCGCCTTCGTCGTATAGGCGTTGGCGGCGCCGATGATCTCGTTGACCTCATCCCAGGTTGCGCGCACGAATCCGCCATGGCCGCGCTTCCGGGTGTAGGCCGCGCGTTTCTTGGGGTCGGTCACGATCGAGGCCCAGGCCGCGACGGGCGTCTGCAATGCCCGCGCCTCGCGCCACAGCTTGAGCAGGCGAGAGCGCACCATCGGATATTTCACCCGATTGCCGGAATAGAGATACCAGGAGTAGCTCGCGCCCCTGGCGCAGCCGCGCGGCTCGTGGTTGGGGAGATCCGGGCGCGTGCGGGGATAGTCCGTCTGCTGCGTCTCCCAGGTGACGATCCCGCCCTTCACGTAAACTTTCCAGGAGCAGGAGCCCGTGCAGTTCGCGCCGTGCGTCGAACGCACGATCTTGTCGTGCTGCCACCGCTTGCGGTAGCCGTCCTCCCAGCGTCGATCCTCGCGCGTGACCACCCCATGGCCGTTTGAAAAATCATCGACAACGCGGTTGAAGAAGGTCATGCGATCGAGAAAATTACTCATATCGTTATCTCCCTGCTTATTCTGCCGGTTGGATGCTGGGTGCGAGCGAAGCCTTGCCGCCGCGCTCGATGTCGTAGAGCAGGCCGCCGCGGCGCGCGTACACCCACCACGTTATGGCGATGCATGTGAGGTAGAAGATGAAGAACCCCCAAAGGGCTGCCTGCGGGCCGCCCGTGAGCGCGATCGAGGAGCCGTATCCCTTGGGGATGAAGAATGCCCCATAGGCGGCGATCGCAGAGCTGAAGCCGATGATCGCCGCGCTTTCCTTTTCGGCATTGCGCAGACGGGTCGGATCGTCGGCCGTGGGCATCAGACGGTTCATCTCCTTGCGCATGATAGCGGGGATCATTTGGAACGTCGAGGCGTTACCGATGCCGCTGACGAGGAACAAGAAGATAAACATCGCAAAGAAGCCGGGGAAGCTTCCGATGCTGAGGAAGTAGAGAACACCCGTGACGCCGATCGCCATGGCGATGAACACCCAGAAGGTCACGCGTGCGCCGCCCCATTTGTCCGCGATCCAGCCGGTGGCAGAGCGCGACAAAGCACCGACGAGAGGACCGAGGAAGGCGTAGGCGAAGACTTTGACGTCGGGGAACTGGGTCTTCGCGAGCAACGGGAAGCCGGCCGAATAGCCGATGAACGATCCGAAGGTTCCCGTATAGAGCCAGCACATGATCCAGTTATGCTTGCGCTGGAAAATGACCGACTGCTCGCTGAAGGACGCGCGCGCGGAGGCGATGTCGTTCATGCCGAACCACGAGGCGAAGGCCGAGGCGACGATGAACGGAACCCAGATGTAGCCGGCATTCTGCAGCCACATCGGATATTGACGGTCTCCTTCCGTCACCGTGGCGGGATCGCCGCCGAACCAGCCGAACACGCCAACGGTGATGACGATCGGGACGAGGAACTGCGCGACGCTCACGCCGAGATTTCCGAGACCCGCGTTGAGAGCCAGTGCGTTGCCCTTCTCGCGCTTCGGAAAGAAGAACGAGATATTCGACATGGAGGAGGCGAAGTTGCCGCCGCCGAAGCCGCAAAGCAGGGCCAGGGTCAGGAAGATCCAGTAAGGCGTATCGGGGTTCTGCACCGCCATGCCTATTCCGATCGCCGGGAAGATCAGAGACCAGGTCGCAAGCGTGGTCCACAGCCGGCCACCGAGAATCGGCACCATGAAGGAGTAGAAAATCCGCAGGGTGGCGCCGGATAGGCCGGGAAGCGCGGCGAGCCAGAACAATTCGTCGGTCGTATATTGGAACCCGACGTACGGCAGCTCCGCGACGACGACGGACCACACCATCCAGATCGCGAACGAGAGCAGGAGCGAGGGGATCGAGAGCCAGAGATTGCGACGCGCGATCTTGCGCCCGGTGCCCTCCCAGAACACCGGATCCTCCGGCCGCCAATCCTCGATGACCGCAGGCCCCATCGCGCCGACGTGTTGCGGCTTGTGGATCGGCAGCATTTCAGGAAGCTGGGGAAGCTGCGTGAGATCGGTTGCGGCCGCCTCCTGCTCCATGCGCCGGATGGATACGTGCATCCAGACGAGCGAGGTCGAGACGATCACGAGCAGAAGCGCAAAGCAGCTCGTCCAGATCCCGGTGAGGTCGTTGAGCGCGCCGAACACGATCGGCAGGATAAAGCCGCCGAGGCCGCCGATCATGCCCACAAGCCCGCCGACGGCGCCGACGTTGTTGGGGTAGTAGACCGGGACGTGCCGATAGACGGCCGCCTTTCCAAGGCTCATGAAGAAGCCGAGGATGAATATGATGATCGTGAAGGACACGAGGCTCATTTCGATCTGGAAGGCGATCGGGCCCCGGATGCCGCGCACCACATACTCCGTGGGCGGGTAGGACAGAGCGAGCGTGCAGGCGATCGAGACGAGAAACGTCCAATAGAGAATGCGCCGTGCGCCGTACTTGTCGGAGAGGTGGCCGCCGTAGGCGCGGAAGATGCTGGCCGGAACCGAGTAGGCCGCCGCAATCATGCCGGCGGTGGTGATGTCGAGCCCGTAAACTCCGATCAGATAGCGGGGCAGCCACAGCGCGAGGGCGACGAAGGCGCCGAAGACGAAGAAATAATACAGACCGAAGCGCCAGACTTGGATATTCTTGAGAGGCGCGAGCTCGAGCCAGGCGCTCTTGGGCTTTTCGCCGCGCTTCTGCCGCTCGCGCAGGACGGGATCGTCGCTGGTCGTGAACCAGAAGATCACGCCCATGACGGCGATCGCGGCGGCCCAGACCTGGGCCACCGTGTGCCAACCGTAAGCAACGAGCACGAAGGGCGCGATGAACTTCGTGACGGCGGCGCCCACGTTTCCGGCACCGAAGATGCCGAGCGCCGTCCCCTGTTTCCCGGCCGGATACCAGCGCGAGACGTACGCGACGCCCACCGAAAAGGCGCCGCCGGCGATCCCGACGCCGAGAGCCGCCATCAGCATCTGCGGGTAGGTCTGAGCATATGTGAGGAGCCAAGTCGCGACGGCCGACGAGAACATGACCAGCGTGAAGATGCGCCGGCCCCCATATTGATCCGTCCAGATGCCGAGCGCGATGCGGATCAGAGATCCCGTCAGGATCGGGGTGCCGACCAACAATCCAAACTGGGTTTCGTTGAGGCCCAGCTCCTCTTTGATCTGAACGCCAATGATCGAGAAGATGGTCCAGACCGCAAAGCAGGCCGTGAACGCGACTGTGGAGAGCACGAGCGCGCGGTTCTGGCCTTCAGCGGCTGCGGCGGCTTTCATTCTTGCCTCCTGGCAGGAACTGGTGCAGGGTCGCTATGATCATTTGGATATGACGACTGGTCCTGCACGCGATTGTTCGGACTTCCACCGATGACCGTGCACCACCGCCGAATATTGAGCGCCCGCCGTTCGCCGGCGCATCGTCGGAAAGGTGGGGCCGTCTGATCGGTGTTCACCTCCCACAGCACTCGGGGCGAAATGCCTCTCGTTCTGCTTCTTTGCAGTTTCAATATCGCCCTCGATCTCCGGCCCGACTTTGACGTGGGTTAAATTCACCACTGAAAGGCAGTATGTCGCGGGAAGCGTCCCGTTGAGGGATTGAAGTCGGCAAAACGTTCCGGCGAGACGCGCGGTCAGTTCGACGAAAGCCGATATTTTGCATGGCAAGCGGTGCAGTTGGCGAGGATGCTCCCAAGATGCGTCGTCATTTCGGTCTTGGCGTCTCCGGCCTCGGCGGACCGTGAGAGCGCATCGAACTTCTGGTGCGTGTCCATACTCAACATCAGAAAGTCCGGCGGCAGGTGGACGACGTCCGAGACGGAGATGCCCTTCAGCATGTCCATGCCTGCTTTTTTGGCGCTCTCGGAGATCTGGGCCCGGTTGCCTTGGGCGAGGCCTTCGACAATGCCTTGCACGCTTGCAAGGTATTGGCGCATGCCGCGGCGGAACGTCTCGCGTTCCGGCTGTGACAGGCTGATCGTACCCCGAACGTCGCCGTGGCCGGGTGGAGGGAGGCTCTGGCCGCCGGTGCACCCGCTCGCCAGGACGGAGACGATCACCAGCGCCGCAACAGGTGCGGTCAGAGCTCGCATCTGTAGCCGTCAGGCATCCCACCCGCGGCGGCACTCAGGGCGGCGAGGCAAGGAATCGTCACTTTGCGCCGACCTTCGGCCACAAGCACGCGCTGCGATTTCATGTTGCGGATCTGCCGGCTCACCGTCTCGATGGTCAGGCCCAGGCAGTCTGCGAGCTCGGCGCGCGACAGCGGCAGATCGAATGTCAAAGAGGACTGCGGGGCTTTCGATTTCGGGCGCCCTCGCGCCACCTGATTGGCAATCAGAAGGAGAAGGCTCGCCACGCGCTCCTCGGCCGTCTTGCGGCCGAGCACGAACATCCATTCGCGCGAGGCGTCGAGGTCGTCGAGGGCACGCTTCAGGAACGCCTGTCCGAGCGCAGGATACTCGCGCATCAGATCCTCGAACGGCGCCCGCGGAAAGCAGCAGACGTCGAGATCGGTCACGGCTTCCGCAATCAGCGTATTGTTCCGAGCGTAGGGGCGGCCGATGAAGTCCGAAGGAAAGAGCAGGCCGACGATCTGCTGGCGGCCGTCAGGCTGCGCTTTGACGAGCTTGACCACGCCGGACACGATGAAGGCAAACCAGTTCGGATCGAGATAATCGTTGTGGATGACGTGTCCGGATACGATGCGCCGCATGTGAGACATGCGGCTCAGCGCTGCGGCACCGGACGCGGGCAGGGCGCCGCAAAGCGCGCGCTCTCTGACGGGGCAATGATGGCAGCCATGGGCGGCTCGGGCGCCTGTGCTTCGCACAAAGCTTTGCGTCGCAGCTGTCATCCCAACGCTCGTGCCTCGCCGGTTCACCGGAGGAAAACGCAGCGCACACTATGGTTGAATGTCGTGCGGAGCACTTGACCTATGTTAGGTTTGGGCTCGCCGAGGTCGTGATCACCCGCCCATGACCGGCCCCGATCGGGGGGCCGGCCCCGTTATGGGGGCGTACCGCCTACTTGCAGGGCCTGCCCTGGACCGAACAGCCCCAGCCTGCGACAGATTGCTCGCACTTCATCGATTTGCTGGCGGCGCGCGAGAAGCGCGCCCAATCGCTGCCGTACTCCAGATCCACGAACTCGGCCCAGGATTTGATGGCGGCGCGTTCGGCAGCCTTTCGCGTCGCTTCGTTGGCGCTGGTGCCGAAGTGGAAATGGTCGACGAAGCAGCTCCGGCCGCCTTCCTTGCGCAAATCGTGCAGAACGGCGAAACCCGTCTCGTCGGCCAGGACGGGACAAGCGGCAGCACTCAACGCAACGGCCACGGCTGCCGTCCATGAACCCAGAGCTCTGATCGTCATACGTGCATCCCCCTCGAAATCTCATGTCGAGAGGCGGGACGTGAGCAGATTCGCGCGTGGCGCGGGTGGATCTAGATCAAATATCGCGGGGCGACCCCGCGCGGCATCGCTGCCCCCAAGGCTCGAAACGGCGCCTATGCGGGCGTCGGGGACGGGAGAGCCGTAGCGCATCTATGACGGTGGCCGGAACACCTGGCATTTCTCCGGGTCGGTCTCGAGCCGCGCCCCGCCGATCAGGTCGATGCAGTAGGGGACGGCGGGGAAGACGGCGAGCATGCACAAGCGTATCGATGCCGGCCGGCCCGGAAGATTGACGATCAGCGTTCGTCCGCGGACACCGGCTGTTTGGCGCGACAGGATCGCGGTTGGAACCTGTGCGAGGCTCTTCTGACGCATCAGCTCGCCGAAGCCGGGCAGGATCTTGTCGCAGACGGATTGCGTGGCCTCTGGTGTCACATCCCGCAAGGCCGGTCCGGTTCCGCCGGTCGTGAGAATGAGACTGCAAGTTTCGACGTCCGCCAGTTGGATGAGGGCGGCTTCGATCTCTGCGACATTGTCCGCCACCAGACGGGTCGCCGGCTGCCACGGGGAGACGAGGATCTCGCTCAGCACGTCGACAATCGCCGGACCGCCTTTGTCCTCATAGAGTCCGGCGCTGGCGCGGTCGGACACGGTGACGACCCCGATCTTTGCGAGCATGACTGTCGATCCTTTTTCTGCTCTGCGGCCCGACCTCATTACCCCATGGAGCCTCGATGAGCCAGGATCGGCCCGCCCCGGCCGTTGGAGGGGGGGCCGCGCCGCGGGCGATGGCGCCGAGGCGCCGACCCGGATCTCTCGTTCGGAAAGACGCAGGCGCACCACGCCGTCCTTCCGGCGTTTCCGAGCGCGCGATCTTATTTGTATTTGCGTGAGGGCGGGCGCGGGCGGCCTTCGAACCTGAGGCCCAGCAGCGAGCCCTTCATCCAGGCGACGGCACACGGAACCTCGTGCTTCTCCGATTCGAAGTAGAGCTTCACGCCGTCGAGGAGCAGACTCATTTTGATGGGGTCGCCGAGGATCTCGACGCGCGCCCCGCCCGTCGAGAGGTCACGGACCATGCAGGGGCGCGGCGTGATCAGCTTGTCCGTCCATACGTAGCCGTTGCGCATGCGTTGAGGGATGCGCCGCGTTCTGCGGAGATCCGCTCCGCCGCCGGCGCGCTTGCCGCGCGTGCTGTCTTTCGTTTGACCACGGAACAATGCGGTGATGGTCTTGAGGAGGAGCATATCCGGACAAATCCACGCGGCCATGGCGGTAGGCCGCGTACGCACCGCACACGGGCCATCTCGGCAACATCAAAGGACGTAAGATAAAAGTCCAAGGTTGAAGAAATGTGAAGCGGAAGGAGGCTGGACGCGTGGGCGGCGCTCAGAGGCGCTGGATCAGCCAATCGGCGAGGGAGGCGGGGAGTGCGCGCTTGCCGGCCGCCGCCAGATAGGTCGGGATGGTCACCTTGTAGCGCCGCTTCGGCCGCGGGCTCTCGACGGCATGGATGAGCTTGGCGGCGACGGCTTCGGGCTCGAGCTTGAATGTCGACTTCCCGCCCCTCTCCATCGATGCCAGGCGCGCGCGGTAGGCGTCGCGGTGGGGAGAGCCCTCGATGTCGATATGCGCCCGGAAATTTGCGAGCGCGTGCTCGACGAACCGCGTCCGGATCGGACCGGGCTGAATGATCGAGATGCGGATGCCGGTGCCGCGCAACTCATGATGCATGGCATCGCTCAGCGCTTCGAGCGCGAACTTCGAGGCGCAGTAGGCGCCGCGATACGGCCCGGCCACGAACCCCAGCACGGAGGAGCATTGCACGATGCGGCCCCGACCCGCCGCCCGCATCGCGGGGATGAGCCGCCGCGTGAGATCGTGCGTGCCGATGAGATTGACCTCGATCTGCCGGCGCAGGATCTCGGGGGAGAGGTCCTCGACCGCGCCGACCTGCCCGTAGGCCGCATTGTTAAAGACGGCATCGAGGTTGGCGTCGGTGCGCTCTAGCACCTCCGTTGCGCACGCCGCGATCGCATCCGGATCGGCGAGCTCGAGAGGCAGCGCCTCGACGCCGGCCTCATAGGCCAGCATCTCGCGGTCCTCGGGCGTGCGCGCGGTTGCCAGCACCCGCCATCCGCGCGCTGCCAGGGTCCGCGCGGATGCAAGCCCGATTCCCGATGAGCCGCCGGTGATGAGGATGGAGCGGCTCATGGCGCCGGCCCGTCGCTGAAGAAGAAGAGCGTGTCCTGAAGCGACATGCCCTCGGGGCCGAAGGCGAGCTTCGCCGCCTTGCCCTGGCAGCGAATGTCCTTGGCGGCATTGCTGTCGAACGACAGAAAGACGCCGTTGACGCGGAAGCTCTCGGGTGCAGCCTCGAACGCGCACCCCTTCTCGATGAACACATCGCTGACGAATGTCTCGAGGGCGAGACCCGGGGGCTGGTCGCCGGGGTCGCTGATCGCCTCGATCACCTCCGGCGCCGCCGACTTGCAGCTGACGTAGCGGTCGGCCTCGAAGGTACAACCCGAGAACCAGATTTTTCCCGATCCCGGCGCAAAGGCGCCGAGCTTCGGGAATTCGGCCTCAGCCCATGCGGCGGCGAGCGGCAGCGCGGTTGCAAGAACGGAAATAAGGAGTCGCATCGGGGCTCCTGCAGAGGCATGACGCATCGGGACGGGCCGGTGCGTGCTTTTAAACCGCGAAACAGGGACGGTCATCAACCGTGGAGCCGCGGTTTGCCACGCCGACGCTGGGGATGACGCTCGTCGTGTGGACGGAGCCCGGCGATGCCGGGACGGCCGGGACCTCCGCAAGGTTCCACAATCGCTCCCTCAGCAGGATCCTTGCGCGAGGTGCGGCTGCCATCGGGCGGCGCCGTTTTTCCGGCAGGCCAGAGGCGTCTCGGTGCCGCCTCAGCCCTTGTCCTCGAGCAGGCGGCGCGCGATGACCTGAGCCTGGATCTCGGCGGCACCCTCGAAGATATTGAGAATGCGGGCGTCGCAGAGCACGCGGGAGACCGGATACTCGAGCGCGAACCCGTTGCCGCCGTGGATCTGCAGCGCGTTGTCGGCGTTGGCCCAGGCGACGCGGGCGCCGAGCAGCTTGGCCATGCCCGCTTCCAGGTCGCAGCGGTGGCCCTCATCCTTTTCGCGCGCGGCGAAATAGGAGAGCTGGCGCGCGATCATGGTCTCGACCGCCATCATCACGACCTTGTTGGCGACGCGTGGGAAGGCATAGATGGGTTTGCCGAACTGGACGCGCTCGAGCGCGTACTTGAGCGCGAGGTCCATGGCGCACTGGGCAACGCCCACCGCGCGCGCCGCCGTCTGGATGCGTGCACCCTCGAAGGTGTTCATGAGCTGCTTGAAGCCCTGGCCCTCGGTGCCGCCGAGCAGGTTCTCCGCCGGCACCTCGAAGCCGTCGAAGGAGATGTCGTACTCCTTCATGCCGCGATAGCCCAGGACCTCGATCTCCCCGCCGGTCATGCCCTGGGCCGGGAACGGATCCTCGTCCGAGCCGCGCGGCTTCTCGGCGATGAACATGGAGAGGCCCTTGTAGCCCTTCTCGTCGGGGTTGGTGCGCGTCAGCACCGTCATGATGTCGGCGCGCACGGGGTGCGTGATCCAGGTCTTCTGCCCCGTGATCTTGTAGACGTCGCCGTCCTTGACGGCGCGCGTCTTGAGGGAAGCGAGATCGGAACCGGTGTTCGGCTCGGTGAAGACGGCGGTCGGCAGCCACTCGCCGGAGGCGATCTTCGGCAGGTATTTCTCTTTCTGCTGCGGCGTACCGTTATTGTGGATCAGCTCGCCGGCGATCTCGGCGCGCGTGCCGAGCGAGCCGACGCCGATGTAGCCGCGGGACAGCTCCTCCGAGACGACGCACATGGCGAGCTTGCCGAGGCCGAGCCCGCCGTACTCCTCGGGCAGCGTCAGGCCGAAGACCCCAAGCTCGGCGACCTTCTCGACGATCTCGATCGGGATGTAGGCGTTCGCGAGATGCCACTCGTGCGCATGCGGCACCACCTCTGCTTCCGAGAAGTTGCGCATCTGCTCGTGAATGGCGGCCATCGTCTCGTCGAGGCCCGAGTTGCCGAACGTGGTGGCGCCCTGAGCGTGCTGGATGAACTCCGCGAGCCGGGATTTCACGCTTTCCGCGCTGCCCGCCGCGATCACGTCCGCCACTGCGTCCTCGTAGGCGCGAATGTCGGCCTTGGCGATGCCGAGCGCCTCGGGGCGGATCAGCTCGAGCTGGCTCATGGGGATGCCGCCCGCGATCTGCGCGCCGTACTCGGCGAAGGCGGCAATCAGGAGCAACTGCTCGAACTCGCCGAAGGCGCCTTCCTCCTGGAGGCGCGCGGCCCACAGGTTCATCTGGCGCAACGCTTCGACGGTGGTCGCAAGCCAGGCGAGGCCGTGGGCGGCGTGCTGGGCCTGATCGACCCCGCCGGCCTGCTCGATCCTGCCCCTGACGCCGACCTTGGCGAGGTCCAGGATCTTTTGCGCAGCCGTGACGGCGTCCGCCGTCCGCGAGATCAGCCGTTGCGGGCCCGCAGCCAGAAGGTTGGTCTCAACTGCCGACATGGATGCGTCTCCTCCGCCCGCCCTGGTCAGGGACTGTTTCTTTTCGCGACCGGCCCCAGGGGCCTGCTTTTTTAAGGACGTCCCCGCCATGGAGGACGCGATCTGCCTCAGGACGCCATCTGCAAAAGTCCGGCCCCAACGTCAAGTCAATCCCGCGCCCCAGCGACAGCAACGCACGGGGGGACCCCGATTGCGGCGTTTCGGCAGGCCCGGGCGACGCGCGGATGCCTCTTTCGCGGCGGGGGAGGCGCCTCGGATATGGACCGAGCCTCCTGCGATGGATTAGGCTGCGACCCCAGTGTCCGACGGAGCCTCGATGAGCCATGCCCGGCCAAGGGCGGTGTCAAACCGCTTGCGTGATCAATGCTGCTTGCGCTACGCGGTTTTCCAGGCTCCTCGCCGATTTTTCGCTCCTTCGGGCGGGGCGCGGTCCTGTCCCGGTGCGGGCCCGTTGCCAAAGCTTGCTTGCCATGGAGGTCTCATGCGCCCTGGCTCTTTCCGGCCGCATGAAGCTCCTCGCGTCGATGCCCTTCCCTTCATGACGTCACAGCCTCGGGTCGCGGCTCGCGAACAGCCAAACCATTGCCAGATTGCCTGCCGATGAAGCGTTACCGCACCCTGCTTGCCGCCATCTACCGTCTCTACGAGCACTCCGGCTTCGCCATGGCGGGCGCGGTCGCCTTCTCGTTCGTCGTGTCTCTGTTCCCGTTCTGCATCTTCCTCGGAGGGCTCGCAGGTCTGTTCGGCGGGCGCGAGCTCGCGGCGGAGGCGGTCGCTCTGCTCTTCCAGAACCTGCCGCCGGACGTGGCCGAGGCGCTGGCGCCACAGGTCGATGCCATCATGGGGCGGACGCGCATCGACCTTCTGACGTTCGGCGGCTTTCTCGCGTTCTTCTTCGCGACCAGCGCCGTCGAGACGCTGCGCGCGGCGCTCAACGGCGCCTATCGCGTGGTGGAGACCCGCTCCTACCCCGTGAGCCTCGCCTTCAGCATGCTGCTTGTTCTCATCAGCGGCGCCTCGATGCTGGTCCTGACCTGGGCGGTGGTGGTCGGGCCGGCGTTTGCGGCGCAGTTCGAGCCGTCGTGGGTGAAGCCGTCGCTGATACGCACCATTGTCGATTCGACATGGCTTGCGCCGGTGGTGCGCTATACGCTGGGTGCCGCCGTCATCGGCGCGCAGCTGCTCGCGTTCCATCTCTGGCTCGCGGCCGGCCGGCGCCGCCTGGCCGACGTCTGGCCGGGCGTGGCCCTGTCCGTCGTGCTTTGGCTCGCGATCGCCGCCTTCTATTCCTACTATCTCTCGATCAGCAACTACGCGCGCTTCTACGCGGGCCTCTCCCAGCTCATGATCGCGATGATCTTCTTTCAGGTGACGGCGGTCATCATCCTGCTCGGCGCCGAGCTCAACCGCGGCATCATGGAGCTGAAGAAGCTTGCCAACGGAAACGCTGACATACCAAAGGACCCGCCAAAGGAACTGCCATGAGCCGACGAGCAACGCTGATCCGCGCCGCAACCGGCGTCCTCGCCGCCCTGTCTCTCCTGGCGGCCGCCGCTTCATCGGCCGGCGCCGCGGATGACGAGGCCATCCCGAACCTCGTCGGCACCTGGGTCGGTGAGAACCGCACCGTGTCCGACAAGAAGGGCTATCGGGTGTGGGGCGAGAAAACGGTCGAGATCACCGAGCAGCGGGACCGCCGCTTCCGCGGGCATTTCACGTATGCCGACGGCACCAAGCATTTCTTCGGCGTGATCTATCCAGACAACGTCTCGTTCACGTGGGTCGCCGCCGACAGCAAGGGCTACAATCACGGGCGGATCCTGGGGCCGGACCGCATCGCCGCCTGCTACGTCGAATCCGGTCCCGAAGCCACCGCCGGCTGCGCCGAACTCGAGCGTAAAAAGTAGCACGCTGCGACTTAAGTCACATGCTGTCTTGCGGAACTTCCAATCCGCGCGCGCATTCGGCGGTACGGCGATCCGGGTTCGCCGCCTGCGGATGGCAAAATGACCACATCCACGTCGACCGAGACTCTGCTCCCGTCCCGCGACGCGGCGCTCTCGCTGGATGCCGTGAATTTCTTTCTGGCCGACGTTCGCGATGGATTGGGGCCATATCTGGCGATCTATCTGCTAACGACCAATCAGTGGGACGAAGCCTCTATTGGCGCCGTCATGGCGGTTGCGGGGATTGCCGGCATCGTCGCCCAGACGCCAGCCGGCGCCGCCGTGGACGCATCGAAGGCAAAGCGCGCTCTCGTGGTGGCTGCAGCCATTGTCATTACGGCGACCTCACTGGCAGTGCCGTGGATCGAGAACCACTACATCTTAGCGGCGGTGCAGAGCTTGTCATCGATGGCTGCGGCGGTGTTTCCGCCGGCGATCGCCGCCATCACACTCGGTATCGTCGGACCTAAGGCTTTCGCCGCCCGAACGGGTCGCAATGAGGGTTTTAATCACGCCGGAAACGCTCTCGCGGCGGCCCTTGCGGCCGCTTTCGCCTATGCTTGGGGTCCAGTCGTCGTGTTTTGGCTGATGGCCGCGATGGCCGCCGCGAGCATCGTAGCCATACTCTCCATTCCAGCCGCCGCGATCGACGACGAGATGGCGCGAGGAATGCTGCCTGGCGAAGGCCGCAACCCGTCTCATGATCCGTCGAGCTGGCGTGCCGTTGTCTCCAACCCTCGGCTGTTGGTTTTCGCAGTCTCGACGGTTTTGTTCCACTTCGCCAATGCTGCGATGCTTCCGCTTGCTGGCCAGAAGCTCGCGCAAGACAACGCTGCCCTCGCGACCTCCCTCATGGCCGCCTGCATCGTGGCGGCTCAGATCATCATGGTGCCGATGGCGCTTCTGGTCGGGGCAAAGGCGGATGCCTGGGGTCGAAAGCCGATTTTTCTCGTAGCATTTTCGGTGCTCGCTATTCGCGGCGCGTTGTATCCGTTGTCCGATAGCCCGTCCTGGATCGTCGCCGTGCAACTGCTGGACGGTGTAGGCGCCGGCATTTTCGGCGCGCTGTTTCCCATCGTGGTCGCCGACCTGACGCGCGGTCAAGGACACTTCAACGTGTCCCTCGGAGCCGTGGCAACTGCAACCGGGTTGGGTGCCTCGCTCAGCACGGCCTTTGCCGGACTGATTGTCGTACATGAGGGCTACAGCGCAGCGTTCCTGTCGCTTGCTGCCGTCGCCGCCCTGGGATTCGTCATCTATGCAATCGGAATGCCCGAGACGCGGGACGCCGCGGCGGCCAGCGCGCGGGAGCGTGGATGAATGCGGCGACGCAAATGACGAGAGCCTGATCCGTCGACCCTGCATCGAGCCCCACGCGGATTGGGGCGCGTTCGAGCGCACGCTCGAGAAGTAAAAAAGCGCGGCATTGCTGCCGCGCTTTTGTTTTGAGTGTCGCAGATGGCGATCTCAGTCGGCCCCGAACCGCGCCTGGCTCGCCTCGAGCACGTCCTCGAAGGTCCTGAGGCCCGTCGTCGGCGCCGAGACCAGCACCGCCATGTTGCCCGGTTTATGCTCGTTCTTGAGCATGCGCATGTGCGCCTTGGGGATCTGGGACCAGGAGAACACCTCCGACATGCACGGATCGATGCGCCGCTCGACGACGAGCTTGTTGGCCTGGCTCGCCTGCTGCAGGTTGGCGAAGTGCGAGCCCTGCACGCGCTTCTGGTGCATCCAGAGGTAACGGGCGTCCATGGTCAGGTTGTAGCCGGACGTGCCGGCGCAGATGACCACCATGCCGCCGCGTTTCACGACCTGCACCGAGACCGGGATCGTCGCCTCGCCGGGATGCTCGAACACGCAGTCGACGTTGACGCCCTTGCCGGTGATGTCCCAGATCGCCTTGCCGAAGCTGCGCATCTCCTTGAGCCAGGTGTTGTACTCGGGCGTGCCGACCTTCGGCAGCTGTCCCCAGCACTTGAAGTTCTTGCGGTTGATGACGCCCTTGGCGCCGAGCTGCATGACGAAGTCGCGCTTGTCGTCCTCGCTGACGACGCCGATGGCATTGGCGCCCGAGGTGGCGCAGAGCTGCACGGCAAACGAGCCGAGGCCGCCGGAGGCTCCCCAGACGAGCACGTTATGGCCGGGACGCAGCACGTGCGGGCGGTGGCCGAACAGCATGCGGTAGGCGGTGGCGAGCGTCAGCGTGTAGCACGCCGCTTCCTCCCACGTCAGGTGCTTCGGCCGCTCGAGCAGCTGGCGGTCCTGCACGCGGCAGAACTGCGCGAAGCTGCCGTCGGGCGTCTCGTAGCCCCAGATGCGCTGGCTGGGCGAGAACATCGGATCGCCGCCGTTGCACTCCTCGTCGTCGCCGTCGTCCTGGTTACAGTGGATGACGACCTCGTCGCCGACCTTCCAGCGCTTCACCTTGGAGCCGACGGCCCACACGATGCCCGACGCGTCGGAGCCCGCAACGTGGTAGGGGTTCTTGTGCACATCGTTGATGGGCGAGATCGGCGTGCCGAGCGAAGCCCAGACGCCGTTGTAGTTGACGCCGGCCGCCATGACGAGCACGAGCACGTCGTGACTGTCGAGCTCCCAGGTGGGAAGCACCTCGACCTGCATGGCCTTATCCGGCTCGCCATGACGATCGGCGCGGATGGCCCAGGCATACATATTCTTCGGCACGTGGCCGAGCGGCGGAATTTCTCCGATTTCGTAGAGATCTTTCTTGGCCTCAACCACCTGAGGCTCAGCCGGATTGGCGGTGCCCTTGGTTGCGGCGCTTTGGCTCGACATGCTCTCGTCTCTCCCTGACGCGAAAGTGAAGGCTCCCCCAAGGCCGGTGGTTTGGCGTTTGGCCCGACGGTCGAGAAGCGGGATGCGCCCCGTCGAGACCGTGGATCAGGCCAAAAGACTGCACCCCGCGGGGCCCATCCGAACCTTTCAGGCTCCGTTTCAAGCACTTTTTCGCGCCGCAATAAAGGGTTTGTCGCCAGATCCCTTGCCGGGGCCGGCCTCAGGCGTCCGCGCGCCCGGCGGGACAGGGCAAAAAAGGGGGCCAAATGGCACCCAACACCCACGAAAGGTTAATCAAGTCAGGTTAGAGTCCGCCGCCTAGGTCAGGCGCGCCCGGGGAAACAGCCGGGCCAGCAAACGATAGCATGTCATGAGCCATGAGAGCGTTTTCACGGTGCTCGGCGCCATCGCCACGGCCGATGGGCTGACCTACGGCATCGTCGCGGTGCTTACGTTCGCGGCCTTCGTCCTCATGTACGCCATGCTGCCGAGCAAAGCTCTGGCCCACGTGTTCGCCCCCGTCCTCTTCTGGGGCGGCCTGGCTGGGATCTACACCGCGACGGCCGCCGGTTTCGTCGTCAGCCCGGAGAAAGCCGTCAACAGCGCGCTGTTCGGAACCGCCGGCATGATTGTGGCGCTGGTCGTCATGGTGCTCCTGACGCGGCTCCTCCAGGCCGTCGTGCGCATCCGCGCGCCGCTGACCAATCCCGCTCCCGCCCCTGTCGATCGCCGCCTGCAGGTCTGAGCCGTCTTTCCCGTGACGAATTAGAGACTTTTGCCTTGCGCCCGGCGGCCTGTAGGCTATGGGACT
>WBZR01001784.1_pt1 | contig 25049 bp, 8 predicted proteins | sample 5204231 | NCBI WGS metagenome assembly WBZR01 (sample SAMN12412403, study PRJNA552823) | activated sludge metagenome | isolation source: activated sludge from anammox sidestream of wastewater treatment plant... | place: USA: Virginia | collected 2017-08
GCGGCGCTCTTTCGAGTCAATGCTTCGGTCTTTCAAATACATATTCAACGCCTCGCGCAATTCATTCTCGTTACCCGCTGCTCGTCCCGCCTTTGCCTCTCTAAATCTCTTATGCGTGGGCCAATCCCCAATCTCCTTTAACGACAACGAAAACTTATTCTTTTTGTTCCACCCGCCGGGGACGTCAATCGTCGCGGCGATCATGGGCGTATCGTGGACAGCGGTCTCCACCAACATGGTCGAGTAAACCGTCACCACCACATCCGAATACGCCATCATGGAGGATTTCTCATCCATATCCTCGCCGCCGTAGTAGCCGAGCGATCCGCCCAACGCCGCAGGCTGGACAACATGTACATGCGGGTATTTCTTCTCAAGTTCAAATACTCTTATGCGTTCTTCCGCAAAAATTTTCGGCTTGTCCTGAAAGTGGCTCGGGTGCAAGCGGATCAACAATTGCGAAGGCTCTGCCAAAGAGTCAGATGAAACGAGTTTTGCCAGCGCCTCGATGTTCGGGAAGTTCGGCGCAAAGTGGACGAAACTGCTGGCGTAAGAAATTAATTTGCGCTTGGGGTCAAGGTTATGCAACTTGAAATACTCATCGCGCGGCATGAGCCATTGCTCCCGGAAATATCCGTCATACGAGGGGATGCCGCCGACATGAACATTTTCAGGATTCCAATCTGAGCCGTAGACCAATTCATCCTTTTGCAGTTGCGACCAGCAGGTCGCGTATTGTACGTCCGCGCCGGAGATGTTGTAGGAGGATGAATTGTCCCAGCCGACGATGACGGTCATGTTGGGGATGCCGCGTTTGGCAGACTCACGCAGAAGGTAGCGATCCAGTCTCCAGCCGGGGGTAGAGGCGATGACCATGTCGGGTTGGTATTTGTCGAAGAGGACGGTATAAATTCCGGGGTCGGGGGTGAAGCGGTTTTGAATCCGAATCAAAAGTTTGCGCGCCCAAGAAAAATTCCGCAAGAGGAGAATCATCAGCGCGGAGGGAATCCAAATGCCCAAACGGAATTTCCACGAGTTTTCCGCCCAGACCTCCCAAATGTGGCTGTCCATGGCTTCGGTGTTGATGCGGCGCGAGCCGCCCACGCGGCGCAGGTAGGCGAGCAGCCATTGGACGCGCGGCTGAACTGTAGCGGCGAATTTATTTGCCTGCTTCAATCGCAAACCTTCAAAGATTAATCCATGATGCGCAAAACGCGACGCGATCTTATCCTTCGTTTCGTCGTCGGTCAGGACGACGACTTCGACGCCTGCATCGAGCAGGGTAGAAACAACGTCGCTTTGCAGGAAGTAGATGATCGCCATGCCGTGGTCGGCGGAGATGAAGATTCGTCTGGTCATCGGGTTCGTATTTTAGCATGAGAGGCGGCGATTGATTTTTGACCCCAAAGGCGATAAACTGCTTTCATGTTCGTCGTAACCCCCATCGTCGTCTCCGCGTTCATCTCGACCGCGGTTCTTGCAATCAATACCACCATCGCCTGGCGGCGCAGGCGGGACCGGATGGGCGTTTACTTCAGCCTGTTCACAGCCGTCCAGACTTTATGGGGAATAATGGTTACGCTCGGGTACGCGGCAGTTCCTCTGCAGTTAAAAGTCTTCTTTGCGGTCATGGACGGCTGGGCATACAGAACCTCTGACGTGTTGGTCCTATTGTTCGCCTTATGCTTCGCGGGGTACGAACGCATTGCGGAGAATAAATGGGTAAAAGCCTATGGCATTTTTCACATTCTTTCCCATGGGTTATTGATCTCCACAAATCAGCAGCATGGGTTAATGTGGAGCGACTTTGTCCCGCAGGCAAATAATGTACTCCTTTTCGCGCATGGGCCCGCTTTTGGCTATACGGTTCTCACGAGTTATTTGATCGGGCTCACGGCGATGATTCTGTTCGCCAGCGCTTCTTTTCGGGGGTCGAAAATTGTCAGGCGACAGGCCTACGTGATCCTGACAGCGTTTCTTGTGCAAATCTTTCTGAACGTCGCTTACAACCTCGATCTGTTCAATATGCCGGGAGTGGATTGGACTTCTGCAACATCCGCCTTCACAAATGTGTTTGTTCTCTGGGCTTTATATGGGTACAAGTTGCTGGACATCGCGCCCATCGCCCGCAATAAACTGATCGAAAGCCTGGGAGACGGCATGATCGCGCTCGACCTGCAGGACCGCATCATGGACGTCAACCGCTCGGCGGCGGAGATGCTTGGCGATAACGAAAATGCCCTGCTTGGCAAAAAACTGGGGGATGTTTTCCCGCGCTTTACCCCGGAGTTGCAAAACGCCCCGGAGAAAGAGGTCAAATTCGAGCTCAACATCGGCGGCAGGCGATATTATGACGCGCTGATCTCCCCCCTGCGCGACGACTGGCCGCGGGGCATTGTCGGGCGGCTCATCATCCTGCGCGACACGACCGAGCGCAAGACGAACGAACTGCGCCTTCTGCAACTTACCCAGGCGGTGGAACAAAGCCCGGCAAGCGTTGTGATCACCGATCTGCAGGGGAATATCGCATACGTCAACCCGCGCTTTATGGAAGTCAGCGGTTACAACGCGTCCGAGTTGATCGGTCGGAATCCGCGCGTCATCCAATCCGGGCAGACTCCCCTGGAGACCTACGAAGATATGTGGCAGACCATCGGCTCCGGGCGCGTCTGGCGCGGGGAGTTGCTGAACAAAAAGAAAAACGGCGATCTGTATTGGGAGCTGGAGGTTGTGGCTCCCGTTTTCGACAGCGCCGGGCAGATCGCCAACTATATAGCGATCAAGGAGGAGATCACCGCCCGCAAGGAAGCGGAGGCAAGACTGCTCGAAGCGAATGCCCGGCTCGAACGACAGGTGAAAGAAATCCAGGCGTTGCAGGCTGAATTGCGCGAACAGGCCGTGCGCGACTCCCTGACCGGGCTTCACAACCGCCATTATCTCTCCGAAACCATGGAACACGAACTGGCGCGCGCCCGGCGCGACGGTCACCCGGTCTCCTTTGCCCTGGTGGACATTGATCGTTTCAAATTCCTCAACGACACCCGCGGTCACTCAACTGGGGACTTGGTCTTGAAACGCCTGGCGGGACACCTGTTGACCTTCACCCGTAACGGGGATATTGTTTGCCGCTACGGCGGGGAGGAATTTTTGATTGTGTTTCCCAACATCCCCGAGGCGCGCGCCCTCCAAATCGCTGAAAGGCTTCGGGCGGCGGTGCAGGAATCGGGGTTGATTGCAAGGGATGGGGCAATTTCGATCACGATTTCCATCGGAATTGCCGAGTTCCCGGCGCATGGCGACGACGCAACATCGGTTCTCGAAGCGGCCGACCGGGCGCTTTACGCCGCCAAAAACAACGGACGCAACCGGGTGGTGTTGTGGTCGGAACTCCAAAGCCGGGACCTCGCGAAATAATTCTGCAACAGCGATTCCCATCGCATGACGGCGGCTGCAAGTCGAAATATAGTTCCGACTTGCAGCCGCCGTTAATTTTATTTTGGCGCCGCGCCTGTAGTGAAATCAATATATAACGGAGGAGACAGTTGATATAATCGGGTTTGACGGTTTTCTTTAGCGCTCAAGGAGCAGATCCCTTTTCAATGCGCGCAAGTCAGGATGCCCACTAATGAAGTCATATCGCGTTGTTTCCATCGCCTTGCCGATTTTCTTTTCCATAAACCTGTTTACGCCGACGATTACGCTTCAATCTCAATCTCCATTTGACGGGGTTGTAACTTATATTGGGGTCGATGGGAATATTTATACGCTGTGGGAAAATGGTTTAACGCAACAAGTTACCTTCGACGCAATGATCGCCGAAGGTCAGGACGGCGCCTCGGATAAAATCTGGTACGACTGTCTCGATTTGTTCGAAGATAAAAAACATCTGTTCTTCACCAGGCGAACCAATAAGCACAATACGCCGGACGAAAGTGTGTTTTACGATCTTTCAAACAAAACTGTGATTTATAGTAGCCCGACAGAAGATAGATATTGCAATTCTTTTCCAGGCATAGACGAAAAGGGACTCTTCTATGAAATAGACGAGATGGAGGAATTGCCGTCCGGCGACATCATCGAAAGAGGCTACACTCAATACATTTCAGGCGAAAGAGAACTGAATTATGAGTACACGACAAAAGCTTTGTACTCTCCAGTTATTGCCCGTTTTCACAACATGGCGGTTTATGAAGAAAACCCATATGAGATTGTCTTTTACAATTTCAACACGCGGGAGTATCTCCGAATTAATACCCCCATAGAGAAATTTCTCAAGGTTACAAGATTGTCGGACGACGAAATTATCTTTTCAAGCTATGGTTCGGATGTGATAATTACAGTCAACCTCCAGTCAAAACAAGTAGAACAATGGGGATTTGCCCTATACAACGCCAGAATTATAGATATGACAGAGCGCGGATATTATTTAGTCGTGGGAAGCCATGGCGATGGAACGCCAACGTCTCTTTATAAAGTGGATTTAAACAGACAATCCAGCGAATTGTTGTATTCCCCATCCAGCCCGGTTGAGATTTGGGTAAAAACATCGCCCGATTACAATTCACTCTCGATCCTCGAGGAGTCGGCGGACTATATTGGGTTTTCCAATTTGACCCTTTTGCCAGCTCAAGGTAGCCCCATCAAGATTTCTTCATCGGCGGATTTTTATTACGAATGGTCCAAGGATTCGCAAAAAATTTACTTTATCCAAATGACCCAATTATCCGCCGACGATTACGCATTGAACAGGGAATTGATGGTCTACGATAGAAGAGCAGGAAACAGCTCCAAAATACTGGATATGGTTGTATCGGACATGTCCTCGGAAGCGATTGTCATCGAGCCAATTGATTGGGTATTGAACGACTCAGCCTTGCCGGAAACAACGCCAGGCGCAGCGCCGTATAGCAATGCGAACTCGGGCAATGCGAATCCTGCAGAGCAAAGCAATCCACAAAGCCAGCCGCCCGTTATTGAACCGCTTGTCAATCCTGATTACACCCCAATCCTGCTTATTGGGGGAATTGGCATGGTCGTTTTGTTGGGTTTGGGAGCAGGAACAGTTTGGTGGATGACCCGTCCCAAGAGCAGGAAGCCAAACGCGCCAGCGCTTCAAAAAGCACAAGTAACATCATCGCCGGCGTCTCCCCAACTCCAAGCCGCCGTTCGCCTTGCCAAGGAAAAGCGTTTTCAAGAGTCTTTCGAGATGCTGCGAGACTTGCTGAAGTCAGAAGGGAACAACCCGGAAGTTTGGTATTATCTCGGCTACGATCTGGTCAACATGGGAGATTTTGTCAATGCTGAAAAATGCTTTTTGCGGGCAAAAAAATACGGGCATTCCAAAGCAGACCACGCGCTCAACTGGATCAAGAACAACCAACGACAATAGAATTTTTTCCGGAAAACAAATGAAAGCGCAAACCATTTTCAAGCGCTGGCGAATGTTTTCTGCCTTTTTGATTCTTGCTTTATTAGCCGGGTCGGCGGGATATTTGCCCGCCAAGGCGCAATCCCAATTGTCTTTTGAAGGGATAATTGCTTACGAAGACTCGACCGGAAACATCATTCTTGCCACGGGCGATGGAAAAAGAGTTCCCGTAACGACTGATGGAGACGCCGGTCAAAATCCTTTGGAAAGAAACCAAAAACCTACATATGAAATATTTGGCTTTTCTCCAAACGGCGCTTATTTGGCGTTTACTCGCTGGAGCAGCGATGAAGGAGACAGACTGTATATTTATGATGTCGCCAGCGGCAACATCGCCGCAAAATTAAACTTTTCCGAACACAGTAGATATAATCCCATGCAATGGCACCGGGACAGCGATTCGATCATTGCTCATCAGAGCCTCACGGAAGAAACAGGGGTTGAGAATACCTCATACGATCATGAATATTATTATCGCGTGTATTTTTCCGGGGAACGCGTTCTTTTGCTTGACACTTACTCGCACCGAAATAAAATTAATATCAATTTTGACCTGGATACATTTTTTGAATTCAATGAAAGGAATTCCAATCCAGGGTTTGGCGGAATTCTTCATAACTGGGCTGAAAATACAACACATGAAGTCCAGATCGCCGACGTTTCCGTACAAGGTGTATGGACGCGCGACGGGTCCTATTTTATCCATGTTGACAACGAACACGGGGAAATCCTGATTATTGACCTGAAAACAGGCATAACAACGGCTCAAATAAGCATACCCAATGAAATGTGGGCGCTTGAGGACTTTTTCTGGCAAGACCCCTACAATTTTTTTCTATTATCCCCGGATTCGAAACACCTGCTTCTTACAGATGAAAATGCCGGGCTTTATGATTTGAATCTTGAAACATCCGCCGTCGAATCAGTGTACGCCTGGCCGGTCAATAATCCGGAGAATGAAATAAAAGCGCTTTGGTCCGGTAGCGGCAATCTTGTAATGGTCAACACTTATTCAGCCGACGATCAACGTGTGCTGGTTGTAAAAAAAGGGAACTTGCCTGTTCGCGTTGCCACAAGTGCAGAACCCTTGTTCTGGCTGTCGAAGGATTCAGAAAGGCTTGTATATGCTCAATACAATGTAGGCGGGGATAAGATCAATGGCGATTTGATGGTATACGATCATGCTACTGGCGCAAGCGTAAAGATCGGGGATTTGCCAATCTTCAAGGATGTGGACACTTCATCAGGAATTAGTTATGGGTACTACCTGGATAGCGTCGATTGGACGAATGGGGAGGTTGACCTCCCCGAAGCGCCGCCAACGCCCGATATTACGCCAGAGATTACGCCGTCTACTGCTTCGATTTGTCCTGACGCCGCGCCTGTCCAGCCAATCATGCTTGTCGTAGGATGGGGCGGAAGCGAAGGCTCGCCAGGCCTCTCAAAAGAAACTAACGAATTTGCCGTCTACACAAGGGATTTTTTTGCGCAGCACGGTTATGCGCCTGAGTGTAATATTTTTTATGCGACAGGTACATCTCCAAATAAATCCCAAAAAGAAAATGCCAGAGAAATACAGAGAAGTTTATGTGCGGCGTATGACGCTTTAAAAGAGTATCGCCCTGATTGGAACGGTCATTTCGATATGATCGGACACAGTTATGGCGGTCTGAGAAGCCGCGCATATCTTGAAGATCCAAACCTTTATGGACTTTGCATAGTAAATGGAACGATGGAAAAAGTAATAAAGGTTGACAATTTGTTTACCCTGGGAAGTCCGCATGGAGGCGAACCATATAACGGCGAGTTGCTTCCGCTTGCGTCTCTTATCATTGGCGTGGATGTGTGGACTGGCATAACGACACCCGCTCCTGTGTTTTCTCCAGCCGCGCAGCAAATGTTTCCGCCTGTTCGACAATGGATCAATATGACTTCCAGGCAACCAGATGATGTGAACTATTACTTGATTATTGGAAACGCAGAGAAGGACGCATGGGCTCAGGTTGCTCAGATTCTGAATATCAACATTCTTTCTTCGATTCTGTTGATTTCGCCATCATTACCCTCCCTGAGGTACTACGACAGTGATCTTGCTGTTCACCAAAGCAGCTCATTGATTCTCGGCACATCTGTATTGCTAAAATCTCGTTATCCAAATGTGAGAACATCTGTTACACATGATTGGCATGGCTGGGATCCTTCGGGAAGAAGGCTGATTCCGATTTTTTCACCCCCAACTTATTATTCTGACAGCGAGACTTTAGCGCGAGAGGTATTACCTTATATCGGAAAAACAGAAACGCCATCTGGCGGTGGGGGCGGTGGGTCATGGATGGTACTGCCTATTGATATGCAGAACAAGATAATGGCAAACGCGACGCCAATCTCTATTACTCAACAGGAACCACAGACATACGCTCCGCAATTGAACATTCATATTGGCGATGGGATTCTAAGTCCGGGTCAAAGCCAGCAGTTTGAATTTAATGTTTCCCAGGCGGAAAGCCTGGGAATCACTTTGGTAACAAGCAACAAGAATTTACAACTGCAACTCATTCAACCTGACGGGCAGAGCATTTCAAAGGACGCGCCGGGAATTCAATACCAGGAATTTTCTTTGGAAGGAAGCAATCTGAAGGGCTATCAAATAAACAACATGTTGGCGGGAAAATGGATTGTCAGTGTGGATGGAACAGCCAGTTCGGAGGAATCTTCCTTTGTTGTTTCTGCCACCCCGTCAACTCCAATTGTTTTGCAACCCATTCTTCCCGAATGGCGGCCAAATCAAAACTCAGTGGAGATCTCAACAAAAGTTTCAATTGAAAATACGCCCGTAATAGGCGGCGCGCTTTCGGTTCTTGTTATTCGCCCCGATGGTTCAAGTCATCCGCTCGATTTATTCGATGATGGAATCCACCAAGATGGCGGCGCAAATGATGGAATATACGGCAACGCGTTCTCGCAAACGGAGATCGGCGGAGTTTATCGAGCCTTCTTTACAGCCACAGGCTCTTTCAACAATCAAACATTCACAAGAAACGCTATTGGATACTTCGTAATCGCCCCTTCAACAGCGAAATTTGTTGACCCGTTTTCAGACAGCGGTATTGACGAGAACAATGATGGCTCTTACGAATATCTGGAAATTCAAACTCCTCTCACGGTCGCGCAAGCGGGGAATTACGTGATTTCTGGAGATTTATATGCGGGCGATATCTTTATTGCTCCCGCTACGATCCGCCAGAGTTTTGAAGCAGGAAGCCAGATCGCAAAAATGCGTTTTGATGGCGAGGCGATTTACGCGTCTCAAAAGGATGGCGCTTATACTGTTCGCAATATTTTGTTGTTGGATGAAACTGAGATTCCACTTTTGATAGAAGAGAGGCCGCCTTACACAACCGCCGTATATCCTTACAGAGATTTTGGCCCTAAAGATTTAGGCCTTCCAAAAATCACATCTTCGACAACTCTCTTCGTGGCTGGCGGGTTTGGACTTCTCTGCCTCGCCTTCCTTGCCATCGGCGGAGTCTTTGTCTACATCCGCACGCGCAAGCCGAAGCGCGTTCCTGCAAAATCTGTCAATCGTCCACAAGCGATCAAGCCGGTCTCTGACAGCGAGACGCAGATCAAGAAGGCGATTGAGTTGTCCAAGTCAAAGCGGCATCAGGAGGCGTTTGAGATTTTACGCGCAATTGTCCAGGCGCAACCCAATAACATGAGCGCGTGGTTCAATCTCGGCGGGGTTTTGGCGAGCATGGGAAAATACAAAGATGCGGAAAGATGTTATTCGCGGGCAAAACAACTTGGTCATCCAAGAGGAGAGGATGCGTTGAGTTGGTTAAAACAACGCCGGAAATAGAAAGCGCGATATTCGAGATCCCATGTGGATTCTGCGCCCGGTTGGCAGGCGGCATCGCGCGCGCCGCGCCGGACTCAACCGGGGGAGTCTATTCACCCTTGCAGGATGGGGTCACTCAAACTCATCCAGCGCGCTGTCTCCGTGAGTCAGCACATACATGCCGCGCGGATGTTCCCCGTCGTGACCGTACGCGAAATCGGTGACGATGAATCCTTTGGCGAAGGCGCTTTCAAAAAGTTCGCGGGTAAAGAAGCGCCAGTCGCGGGCGAGGGGGAAATCTTGCGCCTTGAGGTGAATGAAATCGTGAGGGACGGCGGCTTGAACGTATGCCGCTGACAACCTTTGCGTGCGCACGGATTAAATAACTCTCACCTTAAAGCAGGGCAATCGTCGGCGAAGCGGCGGATAAATATTAACCTTCATCCTGTATCATGTCCCGCAATGGAGATTAACATGACGCCAAAGAAAAACCTTGCTGTCTCAATTTCGCTTGCATTGCTGGCGCTGATCGCCGCCCTGTCCGCCGGTTTAACGGCAGGATATTTCTCCGCCCCCAACACAACGGGGCGTCTAAAATTTTCGACAACCTATGGGATGAATCCGCTTGCCGCGCCCGAATTAGACCCCGCCGCAACGACGGAGGTCGAGGGAAGAATCAACGCCTTTAGCGTGGACGTGGAATCCCATCGCATCGCGCTCGCCGCTTCCACAGGCGTTCAAATCTACGACTTGAACGCCATGAAGGAAATTTACGCGCTGCCCTTGCGCGCGGATATATCTCAAATCAAATTTTCCCCCGACGGAAAGAAACTCGCGCTGACGTACAGCGAGTTCGACGCCGCCAACAATCGCATATTGCGCATTGTCGTGTACGACGCCGCTGCATGGAATCCGATCTATAAAATTGAACGCGACGGAAACGATTGGAGCGAACCGGGCGCGCTGGCGTGGAGCCCCGACAGCAGGAGCCTGGCGCTGGTTCAACCTGAAAACATGCTGTCGGTCATTGACATCTCCACCGGCAAAACGCTCGCTTCACAAAGCGATGAAATCTTTTTCCCGCGCGTCTTCGCGTGGTCGCCCGACGGGAAGCGCCTCGTCGCCAATGGAGATTGGGGACAAACCTTGCGGCGCTGGAACGTGCAAACAAACCAGGCGGTGCGCTTGTTTAATCAAAAAGTCGGCAGCGCGCAGACCATCGCCTGGTCGCCCAATGGCAGGCAAATTGCCGCAGGCTACTACGGCGGCGACGTGTGCCTGTGGAACGCATCCAACAACCAATGCGAAGGCTTGATTCGCGCCCACCTCAACTCGGTGGACAGTTTAGGCTGGTCGCCGGATAGTCAACGGATCGCCACCGCCAGCGGCGCAATTCGCGTCTGGGACGTTAAATCAGGACAGGAGGAAAACGGCTTTGGCTATCATCCCGGTTTGGTTTACAAAGACCTGCAATGGCTGGACAACTCGACTCTGATAACGCTCGAAAATAACGACACGCTCAACATCCGCTCCGCCGTCCGCGTATGGGATGCGAAAACCGGAAAAGTGAAATTCGCTTTTCAAGGCTGGGGCAATGTGGAAAGCTTCAACAGCGGCGGCGTTCTGCTGCGGCTGGACGATATCAAAATCGCAAAAGACCATGCCGTCATTCAGGTATCGCTTCGCATGGTCGAGCCGGACACAAACATCGCAGGATCATGGGGCGTCACGCTGACCGACAGCGACGGCTTCATCTACCCCCTGACCGATATCACCCCGCCCGATGCGGACATGGGCGCGACTCGCGTCTATCAAACCGTTCCCATCGCGGAAGGAAAACGCCTCATCCTTAATTTGAGCGGATTCCCCGACCCGGACCTTTTGCCCATCTTCAAAGACATCCCCGACTCGTCCGCAACCCTTACCCTCGACCCCAGCCTGCTGACCGAGAACAAACCTTTCGTTCTGAATCAATACGTCAACGCCAACGGTTATGCCGTCTTGTTGCACAGCGTCGCCAAACTTCCGCCCGCCGCGCTTGCTTTCAAATTCATGTCCGAAGGTTTTTATAACGGCGCCATGCTGTATTCCCCGTCGGCGCTCGGATCAGAATCCAAACCGGCGGACGGGGATACGTTTACCAGCCTGTTGCAATTTGAGTCGATTCCATCCCAGCCTTTTGAGGTCAGCGTTTCAAGAATCTACTACAACGCCTTTGGTCCATGGACGCTGGAATTCGACGTCGCGCCATCCATGCTCGCAAACCTGCCCCGCCTCAAATCGCCCGCCATCTTGCCGCCCAACCCGCCGCCGGTTTACGCTTCGCAGGACTCGATCTTTCTGGAGGTCAAAGCCCTTGCGGACAAATTCGACGATTCGATTTTAAAGGACGGCGCAGGCTGGGTTCATACGATTACCGACATAACCTCAAAACTCGACTCCGGGCAGAACTATCCGCCGTCGTATTATCAAGAAGAGGTCTGGTATGAAGTTGATTCGCAAGGGGCGGTAATCCGCAGCCTTACTACGCATTGGGGCAGGGACAAACGCATGTTGCAGCGATCCGTTTCGACGGGGACGCATCATCTCAACCTGACATACGGCGGCGCGGACGAATTCCCGACCTATCAACTATCTTTCGCATCCTTCCTGACCGACCTGGACAACGCCACCCAAAGCGGAAGCGAAGCGACCCGCGAAGAAACCGCCTGCGAAGACGGCGCTCCCTGCCTGTTGATTACGTTGGAAGATTCAATCATCCGCCGCGCATGGTTCAACCTGCAAACGGGGCAGGAGACGAAATTTCAAATTTCTCAAAGAACGGAAAGCAATGCCGAAGAAATTTTAACCGCCTATGACTTCTTATCGGTGGAGCGCGTTCCTGAACCGCCCGGGGATATTCTTGGCGTTTTTGAAACCGTTTTATTCCCCGACCCCTGATATGACAGCGCAAGGTTGATCTTTCGCCGGGAGCGGCGGCTTTGAGCCTGACTTTATCGGGGATTATTTTTGGATGCGGACAAGCGCGGAAAACGCGGATTTCTTATTCTTTTATCAGCGTAACTCCGCGTTCAACTGCGTCCGATAAAAGGACTTTGACTGATTACCGATAATGTCTAATGTCGTAAACTGTTATTTTGACGAACGGAACGGGGAGAAATTTTGCGCGCTGGCGGGGAAAAGATTTCTCGCTGGCGCTCGAAATGGCAATGGCATGGGTTTTCAGGCGCTCTCTAAAAAGACTCCGAGGTCTTTAAGACCTCGGAGCGCTACATGGTTTTACAAAACGTCGGATGACTACAGTTCCGCCGTCCTGCGTGAGATCCGATCCTTCGCCTTTGCGATGAACTCGCCCAGGGCGAATCCGTTTTGCTGGCTTCCGTCGCGGACTCTCAGCGAGACCTGACCGGCTTCCATCTCGTTTTTACCGACCACGATCATATACGGAATCTTCATCACTTGCGCGTTGCGAATCTTGGCGTTCATGCGCTGGGAGGAAACGTCCGCGCTGGCGCGGATGCCGTTGGCGCGCAGTTCCCTGGCGATGCTTTCGGCGTACTCGTTCTGTTCGTCTGTGATGGAGATGACCCGCGCCTGTTCCGGCGAAAGCCAGACCGGGAAGGCTCCGGCGTAATGCTCCAGCAGAAAGCCGATCATGCGCTCGTGCGTGGAAAGCGGCGCGCGATGGATGCACAGCGGCATTTCGTCGTGGCCGTCCCTGTTCGTAAATTTCAAATCGAAGCGCGCGGGCTGGGCGAAGTCCACCTGATTCGTCGCCAGCGTAAACTCGCGCCCGATGGCCGACCAGATCTGCACGTCAATCTTGGGACCGTAGAATGCGGCTTCGTCTTCGACTTCCACAAACGGGATGTTCCCGTTGATCATCGCGCGGCGCACCATCTCCTCGGTCTTGATCCACAGGCGTTCATTGTCCACGTATTTTTTGCCAAGCCCGGCTTTGCCGTGCTTCGAAAACCGCATGACGTATTTTTCGATTCCGAACAATGAAAAATACTTGAGGTACAGGTCTGTCACGCCCAGGAATTCCTTCTCGAACTGGTCTTCGGCGACGTAGATGTGGGCGTCGTTCATCTGCATCGAGCGCACGCGCATCAAGCCGAAGAGTTCGCCCGATTTTTCGTAGCGATAACACAGCCCGTATTCGGCGAGGCGGATGGGCAGGTCGCGGTAGGAGCGTCCCTTCGAGCCGAAGATCTTGTGGTGCATGGGGCAGTTCATCGGCTTGACGTAATACTTAACGCCCTCCAATTCCATGGGCGGGTACATGCTTTCGGCGTAATACGGCAAATGACCGGAGCGCAGGAGCAGGTCTTCCTTCGTCACGCTGGGCGTCTTGACGCGGAGGTATCCGGCTTGCTCTTCCGTTTCCTTGGCGAGCCGCTCCAGTTCTTCGATCACGATCCCGCCGTTGGGGAGCCAGAGCGGCAGTCCGGGACCGACTTCCTCGTCGAAGGTAAAGATTTCCAGTTCTTTGCCCAGTTTGCGATGATCGCGCTTCTTTGCCTCTTCCAGCTGATGCAGGTATTCCTCGAGCTGTTTTTTGTTTTCCCAGGCCGTACCGTACAGGCGCTGTAACTGCTTGTTGTTCTCGTCGCCGCGCCAATACGCGCCCGCAACCGACATCAACTTGAACGCGTCGGGCTTGATCTCTTTTGTGTTGGCCACATGCGGGCCGCGGCACAAGTCCGTGAAGGTATCCTGCTGGTAGATGGAAATCTCCGGCTTTTCATTAAGCGGGTTGCCGTATTCGTCCAGCCCGCCTTTTTCCAGCCCTTCGATCAATTCCAGTTTGTAGGGCTGGTCGACAAAGATTTTCTTCGCCTCCTCCGCCGAGATGACCGTCTTCTTGAAATCGTGCTTGCCCTGTACGATCTGGCGCATCCGCTTTTCGATCTGCTCCAAATCCTCCGGCGTCAGGTTGCGCGGCAGGTCGAAGTCGTAATAGAAGCCGTTTTCCACCGGCGGGCCGATGGTCGGCTTGCCGTCGGGGAATATTTCCAGCACGGCTTGCGCCATCACATGCGCCGCCGAGTGACGAATCTTGTAGAGGTATGAATCTTCGTATTTTTCTTGCGCTTGTTGTGCCATTTTCTACTCCTTCATGCAGAACTCCAACATCTCCCGATGTTGGATATCGAAAGTCGGGAGACTCTCGAGCCCAGTATTAAACAAAAAACCCGCCCGAACACGGGGCGAGAATTTAATTCACGCGGTTCCACCCGAATTGTACGTCGAAATTAATTTCGACATACCACTCTTCAGCCTCTAACGGAGCCATCCGTTTCGCTTACTGACTGATCGCCGAATTGGAACGCCGATCACTGTTCTGCTTCACGCTCGCGGGCGGTTTTCTGCGGGTTTCCCGGAAGAGATTCTCAATCAACGACCTCTTCTCCCTGTCGGGAATGCGACCGCATACTCGTCCCGGTCAATGCGTTTATGTAGGCGGTATTATATGCCGAATGATAAGCCTGTCAAGACGCGCGGAAAGGGATAAAGCGCAAAGGCCTCGGCAATTCGCTCAAGCCGCCGTCGCTTTGATAAACTCAGCGCAAGCCCGACGGCGGCTCGTGAGGGAAATTCCGCGCGATTTCGTTTTGGGCGAACCAGCCCGCTCGACAGCAAATCTGAGACGCTGATTCGTTGACTCGCCAACACGGCTGAAAACCTCTACCATCAATCTTTAAGCCGCGCTTCGTCTTATAACCTGAACATGCGTGCTATAATGGCGTTTATTAGTCTTATAGTCTCGTAGTCGAGTAGTCGAGTAGTCAAATAGTCAAGTAGTCAAATAGTCAAGTAGTCGAATAGTCAAGTAGTCGAGTAGTCAAATAGTCAAGTAGTCGAGTAGTCGAGTAGTCAAATAGTCAAGTAGTCGAGTAGTCGAGTAGTTAAGTAGTCGAATAGCCTGACCAAATGACCACCCGACTACCCGACCAAACAACCACCCGACCAAACGACCACCCGACCAAACGACCACCCGACTACCCGACCAAACGACCACCCGACCAAACGACCACCCGACCACCCGACCACCCGACTACCCGACCAAACGACCACCCGACTACCCGACCAAACGACCACCCGACTACCCGACAAATGTCCTTCGCCCACCTTCACGTCCATACCCAATACTCCCTGCTCGACGGTTTCTCGGATATCAAGAAACTGGTTCGGCGCGTCAAGGAGTTGAACATGCCGGCCGTCGCCATCACTGACCACGGCACGATGTTCGGCGTGATTGATTTCTACAAAGCCGCCAAAGCGGAAGGGGTCAAGCCCATCATCGGGCTGGAAGCCTACATGGCGGCGCGCGGCATGAAGGACAAAGACTCCAAACTCGACCGTTCCTCCTTCCACTTGCTCCTGCTTGCGGAGAACGAAAAAGGCTACCAGAACTTATTGAAGATCGCCTCCGCCGCCCAACTGGACGGTTTCTACTACTACCCGCGCATTGACCATGACTTCCTCGCCGCGCACTCCGAAGGGCTGATCTGCACTTCCGGCTGCATGTCCGCCGAAATTCCGCGCGCGCTGCTAAACGACAACCCCGAAGAAGCGCTGAAAAAATGGAACTGGTATCACGAAGTCTTCGGTCCCGACCGCTTCTTCGTCGAATTGCAGGAACACAACATCCCCGAAATCCTCGACCTGAATAAAAAACTGCTCGAACTCGGCGCGCGCTATTCCGCAAAATACGTCGCCACCAACGACGTGCATTACATCAACCAGAGCGACGCAAAATTGCAGGACATTCTGCTGGCGATCCAGACCAACTCCACGCTGGCGGACCCCGAGCGGATGCGCATGACCGACGACTCCTACTTCCTGCGCACCCCCGCGGAGATGAACCGCCTCTTCGCCGAAGTCCCCGAGTCTCTATCCAACACCCTGCTCATCGCCGAACGCTGTAACGTGGACCTTGGCTTCAAGGGCTATCACCTGCCCGAATTCCACGTGCCGGACGGACACACTGCCGAGTCCTACCTGCGCGCGCTGTGCGAGGCTGGGGCGGAGAAAAGGTACGGGGACGACTGCGACAGCCCCAAAGTCCGCGAGAGGCTGAACTACGAGTTAAGCGTCGTGAACAGCATGGGATTCAACGCCTACTTCCTCATCGTATGGGATCTGTGCCGCTTCGCCCGCGAAAACGGAATCTGGTACAACGCGCGCGGCTCGGCGGCTGGTTCCATCATCGCATACACGCTCGAGATTACGATGGTGGACCCGCTTCAACACGCGCTGATCTTCGAACGCTTCCTCAACCCGGGGCGCATCTCCATGCCCGACATTGATTTGGATTTCCGCGACGACCGCCGGCACGAAATGCTCGAATACTGCGCGCGCCAATATGGCGACGACAAAGTGGCGCAGATCATCACCTTCGGCACAATGGGGGCCAAAGCCGCCATCCGCGACGTGGCGCGCGTCATGGAAATTCCCCTGCCCGAGGTGGACCGCGTCGCCAAACTCGTCCCCTTTGCCGCGGGCGGCGCCTCGATGGACGACGCGCTGGCGGTCAAAGAGTTTAAGCAGATCTACGACACCGACCCGAAGATGCGCGAAGTGATAGACATCGCCGCAAGGATGGAAGGCACGGTTCGCAACGCCGGGACGCACGCCGCGGGCGTGGTCATCTCCGACAAGCCCATCATGGAATACCTGCCGCTTCACCGCCCGACCTCCGGCGCGGAAGAAACGCCCATCAAATCCGTCACCCAGTTCGAAATGGGCGTACTCGATTCGCTCGGCATGTTAAAGGTGGACTTCCTCGGACTCATCACGCTGACCGTCATGGCGCGCGCCTGCGACCTGATCTACAAACGGCATGGAATAAAATTCGACCTGAGCAACATCCCGCTCGACGACCCCAAAGCATTCGAACTGATGGGCAGCGGACAGACGGCAGGCTTATTCCAGATAGAAGGTTGTCTAAGCGGCGATACTTATATCGGGCATCGAACCATCAAGGAACTATACGCCGATTTCAAAGCGCGTGAAAATGCAGGCACATTAGGCGGGCGCGAGCTTCTTCGCGCGAATTCCTGCTATTTGGACGAGGGGCGCTTTATTCCCAATGTCATCAACAAAGTCGTTTATAGCGGCGTAAAGCCGGTCTATCGTTTGAGCGTCAATAACAATAGATGGATTAAAGCAACTGCCGACCATCATTTCTTTACGCAGCGCGGCTGGGTGAAACTCGGCGAAATTGACCCCGAATCTGACGCCTTGCTTTTTAAAAGCAATACCAGCCGTTCGGGCAGACTTTGCATTGTTTGCGGCGAGCCTTTGAAAATTGCTTCAGGATATGCGCGTCATTGCAAAAGTTGTTCTGCTCGTATCTCCTCGAATCCGAGCCGCCCTGAGGTGCGAGCGCTTATCTCAAAAAGAAATAAAGGCAATCCTGCGTGGAATAAGGGTCTCACCGCGGAGTCGGCTAAAGATACCCTGTGGATCAAGAATCTGAGCATGTACAACTCTGCCCAGAAAGGTATTACTTTGGAAGAAAGACACGGCCCGGAACGCGCGGCGGAAATTCGAGCCAAACTTTCTAAAAAACTTTCGGGTAGGAATAATCCCATGTATGGACGCCCGCCAAAGGAAACGAAAACCTATACAAAGTCCGGATATCGTGAAGATTTAGATCACTATGTGCGCTCCTCATGGGAAGCGGATATGGCGCGAGTGTTCCGGTATTTGGGATGGGAATATCAATACGAACCCCAAACCTTTGAACTGGTTAAAGACAACGGCGTCGCCATCACATATACTCCTGATTTCTATGTGCCTGATCAAAATACGTTTTACGAAATCAAGGGCTGGATGGATAAAGCCAGCGCGGAAAAGATAGCCCTGTTCAAGGAGCAATACCCTGAATGTAATTTAATTGTCGTGGATAAGACGATGTTTGCCGAATTCCAGGTCAAATATGCCGACCTTGTTAAATGGGAATGTCCGCAATTTCCCGATGACACCCAATGGGTGCGCGTCAAAAACATCGAATTCATCGGGGAAGAAGAAACCTACGACCTGCAGATGCAGTCACCCGGGAATAATTTTGTCGCCAATGGTTTCGTGGTTCACAATAGCGGCATGACGCGCTACCTCGTGCAGATGAAACCGCAGACCCTCGAAAACATCATTGCCATGGTCGCGCTCTACCGCCCGGGACCGATGCAGTTCATCCCCGATTACATCGCGCGGATGCACGGACAAGCCGAAGTGAAGTATCGCCACCCCAACATGCAGCCGATCTTCAGCGACACCTACGGCATCCCCGTCTATCAGGAACAACTGATGCAAGCCGCCGTCGAACTGGCCGGGTACACGCCCTCCGAGTCGGACGAGCTCCGCAAAGCCATCTCGAAAAAGAAAAAAGAAGACATAGACAAACATCGCGCCAAGTTCGTAAAGGGCGCCGTCGAAAAAGGCATGAACCAGGAAACCGCCGACGCGATCTATTCGGATTGGGAAGAGTTCGCCAGGTATGGATTTAATAAATGTTTGCCCGGCGATGTGGAAGTATTGGACGCCGCCACCGGACGCCTCGTCAAAGTGGAAGACCTGTATCGCGGCGCGGTAGAGATACAAACGACTCTCTCCTGCGATATTTCCACGCTGAAATTAAAGAATCAGTCCGTACTCAACGTCATGGACAACGGCATGAAGCCCGTCTTCCGCCTGACCACCGCATTGGGACGCACCATCGAAGCGACGGGCAATCATCCTTTCTACACCTATAACGGCTGGCGCAACCTCGAAGAACTCCAACCCGACGAGTTCATTGCTGTTCCACGTATCATTCCTGTGGAAGGCAAACAGGAATGGGCGGACCACGAAGCGATTGCGCTTGGGCATCTGCTGGCAGAAGGCAATCTCTGCCATCCGCACTCAGTCTATTATTACAATCAAGACATGCATCAAGTGAATGATTTTGTGAAAGCCGCCGAGTCGTTCGAGAATGTCAAATGCACGATTGTCATGCACAAAGGGACATACTCCATCTACGCTGCCCGCGCCGATAAGCAATATGAACCCGGCATCTTTTCCTGGGCGCGCGAGTTGAGCTTGCTTGGCAAGAATGCCCACAACAAAGACTTCCCCTCTGCCATCTTTGAGTTGAACAATCGCCAGATCGGTCTGGTCATCAGCCGTATGTGGGATGGCGATGGTCACATTGACGCCCGTGGACGAAGCCTGTACTATGCCACTGCTTCGCAGAGACTCGCACAACAACTTCAACACCTGCTGTTGCGCTTTGGCATTATCAGCCGCTTGCGCACTGTCGAGTTCCCCTACAAAGAAGGGCGGGTTGGGTATCAGGTCTTCATCACCGGGCATGAGAACATCAACACCTTCAAGGAACGTATTGGTTGCTTCCTTGTGAGTGCGCAAAAGACTCAAGCCCTTAAGGAACTGACCGCGTCCATTCCGCCGGTTGCTGTAGGCACAAAAGATATCGTCCCTGCTGCCGTCAAGGAACATATTCGCGCCGCAAAAGATTCGTCCGGGCTGACTTGGAAAGAGATCACCGCCACCACCGGCATTGCTCCGCGCGAATTTTCGCCGACCAACTCCGCAGGCAAAGTTGGCTTTGGGCGCGCCACACTGCAACGCCTTGGCAACTACTTCGACGACCCTGCCATCAAACGGTACGCCGAAAGCGACATCTATTGGGACCGCATCGCCTATATCGAATACGTCGGCGAAAAGCAGACCTACGACCTTGAGATCGAAGAGACCCACAACTTCATCGCCAACGACATCCTGGTTCACAATAGTCACGCCGCCGACTACGGCGTGATCGCCGTCCAGACCGCCTTCCTCAAATCCAACTATCCCGCCGAGTACATGACCGCCCTCATGTCCGCCTCCGCCGGGCAGGTGGAAAAAATCGCCGCCTACGTCGCCGACGCCCGCGCCATGGGCGTCCCCGTCCTGCGCCCCGACATCAACTCCTCCACATGGGACTTCGACATCGAAGATATTGAAACAGAGTCCGCTCCAGCCGCCGTCCCCGGCGGAGGGGACTCAACAAGCAACGCTTTCGCCAGGGACGGCGAAACGAACAACAGCAACAAAAAACCCCAAATCCGCTTCGGCTTGGGCGCCATCAAAAACGTCGGGCAGACCGCCGTGCAACCCATCATCGAAGAACGCGCCGCCAACGGCAAATTCACCGACCTCAACGACCTCGCCCGCCGCGTAGACCTGCGAACCGTCGGCAAACGCTCCCTCGAAGGACTGATCAAAGTCGGCGCGCTCGACGCCCTCGGCAACCGCGCCTCCCTGCTCGCCGCCCTCGAACGCATCATCGCCATTTCCGGCAACCACTTCCGCGCCGCCGACGCCGGGCAAATGTCCCTCTTCGGCGCCGCCACCGGCATCGTGGACGAAATCAAACTCCCCGAAGTCAAAGACGTGGACAAACGCGAAACGCTCAACTGGGAACGCGAACTGATCGGACTCTACATCTCCGACCACCCCCTCAACGAATACCAAGCCACCCTCGCCCAGGTCGTCAGCTACTTCTCCGCCCAACTCCCCGACGCCGGACACGAAGAAAAAGTCCGCGTCGCCGGAATCATCACCAACATCCGCCCCTACACCACCAAAGCCGGAAAACCCATGGGCTTCGTCATCATCGAAGACATCCAGGGCAGCATCGAACTCCTGCTCTTCACCCGCACATGGGAACAATACCGCAACCAACTCGCCGCCGACCAGATCATCATCGTCGAAGGCAAAGTGGACCAGACCAACACCCCCCCCAAAATCCTGGTGGACACGATCAAAACCGAAATCAAAGTGATCGAAGCGGCGGGCGCCTCCACCCCCAAACCGGATGCGACTCCCAAGCCGCTCCTCCCCCGAACCGAATCCCAATCCCCCCGCCGCCCGGCTCCTCCTTCGGGGACGCGGCAGACCCCGCCCAAGCCTGTTGCCCAACCCAAACAGATTCCAACGCCGACGGCGGGACAAGTTTCAAACTTGCCCTATAGCGTTGCTGAAGAATCTCCGTCCTACGAATCCAACGACGACTCCCCGCCCCCGCCCGAAAACTTCCCCCCCGGCTGGGACATGGAATGGCAGCCATCCTTCGACGAAGCCGCCCTCGCCGCCAAACCCGCGCCGAAGTTCAAAAAAGACGAAGAGATAACCCCGCCGCTGGTCAGCCGGGTTGTCAACCCCGCCTACGCGGATATCGAAACCGAAGACCGCAACGAAGCGATCCTGTCATCGCTCTACATCCCGCTCGCCAAAGAAAACAAAGACAAAGACCACCCGCCGCGCCAGATCACCGTCCTCCTGCGCCCCACCGGCGACAGGGAACGCGACAAACGCCGCATCAAAACCCTGTACGGCACGCTCATCTCGCATCACGGACGCGACAAATTCAGTTTCCAAATCTACGAAAACGGCAAAGGCCACCTGATAGACTTCCCCAACGACACCACGCGCATCTGCCCCGAACTGCTCGAACGCCTCAAGAACCTCATGGGCGAAGAAAACTGGCGCGTGGAGGAGATTACGTTTCAGTAACGCCCAAACATGAGGGGATTCATCCGCGCCCGCTTAATAGCCTTTTGAGTATTTGTAAACGGATGGATTCCGCCTTGGAAATTCCTAATTGGTTTATAAATACGATCAGGGCATCATCTGTAATAGCCAGATATGCTTCCTTGATAGCATCCCGCAACCAAGTAAAAGCCGTGTCAAAATCGCAGGCATCTACTCCCAACTCATCAGCCTTTTGAGAGTCTTGCAAATAGTATCTTTTTTGATCTGACCTGATCGTTGCCCCTAACATTCCGACTGCGCGGAGACCTTTGGCATAAACGCCATTTTTGGAAAGTCCCTTCATTTTTCGAATACTAACTCCGATGCTGGACAGGCATAGTTTCGCGTGGTCAATGGTCAATCTTTCGTTAAGTCGTTCAATGTCGGCAACTGCTAATCCGCTTAAACAAACACCGTAAATGCCCTGCATTGGATTGGTTTTTCCCTCAGCAACGCCAAGTTCTAGAATAAAAGCTCGTCCTTTTTCTGACCAATCTTTACAAGAGAAGAATCGAGACAAACTGAGCCGCAGGGCGTTTTTGGATTCATCGTATCGCCCTGCTTCCCGGTAGGTCTTCGAAAGGCTGGTTGTGTTTGCAATTTTGTCAGGCTCAATTTTTTCCACTTCTTCCGCCACCGCAACGGCAATTTGATCCGCTCTCTCTCGGTTAATATTTAATTCCTTCAATTTCCTGGAAAGAATATTGCCGACATTAATGATGTTTCCATAATTGGGAATATGACGTTTTTCCAAATATGCTTCCATGGAGCCGCCAACAATATCCTTGTATAGTTCTTCAAGGTCCGTTTGAAATTCACTTTCAGCCAACGTGACCGTTGCGCGGGCAATGGCAGGATGGCGGGTGCGCAAAGCGGACCCCGAACCTGTACCTGCAGCCTCGAATCCAAGAGGCATCAAAATTTGAGCTCGACTATGTCTGCGCTCAACGCCAACAAGGTCGGCGACAACCTGTAAATCCACGCCTTCGATATCTATCGCGTCCATTGCGGCCGCGCAGAGAAACGCATCGTACAAGGTGTAACCGCGATCGCCGATTTTCTTGTCGTCGCCGCGGAGACGCTGCATTAGTTTGCCGACATGGCCAACCAGTCCTTCGGCGGAAAAACGAGTGTCTAAAATGCCGCCAAAAAAAGTTTTGTCGGAAACGCTACTCGTCCCTGTCGCTGCGGACCAAAGACGGTCAGCGCGTTTTTCATCGGTCAGTCCGGCAAGTTCGCCCAAGCATCCTGCCTTCTCCCACGCCGCAATTACCCGCTCGGCTTCATCACGGCTCATCGAGAAAAAAGCGGGGCGCTCATTCTTTGGAGGCCACTCGCGCGCATACAACGACCAGTTCGGTTCATTCTGCGACGATTTTTTACGCCATGCGGCCGTCCAGTCTGTATCCCGCGCGGCAAGCACCCAGTGAATATTATTCCGCCCATTATTTCTGGCGAACATGACCGCGTTTAAGATATTGGGAACTATTTGTTCGGCATTGTCGCTTACTAAAGCCCAGCGGCTTGTTGTAGGAATATTCAATATTTGATGGGCAAACAAGTCGCCGTCGTCTTCATGAAAAAGAATATTCCAGCCTTCCAGCGCAAGCGTGGCCGCAATTTGAAGCAATGAAATTGATTTGCCCTCGCCGCCAGCGCCAAAAAGGCGGACAAACAAGGGCGTTCCAGCACCCAGAAGCGCAGTCACGGTTTTTTCAACGATGTTTCGATGCGGAATGACGCTTCGCGGCGCCAGCGCATGTTCCCATGACGGCTCCTGCCCGTTGAAGAATAGAGTTAGTTCCTCGTTGCTCAATTCCCGCCGCCGCGATTCAAGAAATTCCGGGGTAATCTCGCGCCATCCTTCTAGAATGGTCTCGTTAGATATTGGCACGAGGGCGGCGGACGCTTCTTCGTCGGGCAAAGGACAGGGCGCAGGCCCGATATCGCGCGGTTCCAATAATCCATCGTCATTTACATCCATCGAGTGATCCGGGATGATCTTCAAATCGCCCGCCTGTTGACGAAAACTGGCCCGAGGCCACAAACAAAGGAATCGGGAATTTTCAAACTCAATCGTGCCGGCGGAATAGCCGTGCAGGCGTTCAACCCGCCCGTTGTCATACGTTTCCAACCCAAAAAGCGAACGCCCTTGCAAAATTAGCCGCGCTCTGGCGCCACCTTCGGAAATTTGCGTATATGACGCTTCGTGCAAATGCCCGCATAAATGTAAAGCGAAACGTCCTGGTGCCGCGATCTCACCGCGAATGGCGTCTTTCCCATCGTTGTCCAGCCACTCGATGGGATGATGTGTAAGCAGAAAACAGGCATGATGCGCTTTTGCCCACGCGGGCAATCCACTATCTGGAAATAAAGGCTCAGTCTGTTTAGGATGTAAACTTAATTTTCCTTTGTAATCACCTTCAGAAAGTTGTAATGCAGTGGTATTTAAGCCAAGTACGCCTATCGAAATCCCATTGACTTCAAGTGTGGCGGAGAAATCCCCCGGCAACAAACCTCGCCGGTAGTTCTTAAAACGCTCCACGTTGATCCCGCGTGTTGACCAATTCGTCCAATTTGAAAACGCGGCATTTATTCCCTGACGGTAGTCCGAATCCTCTTTCGTCCAAAAAATATCGCGCATTTTGACGTTTGCGCCCCAGGATGATAATGCGGCGAGAAGCGCGCCGTTTGGGTCAGGGCGAACCAGATCATGGTTGCCGGGGATGGCCAGTAAGACAGGTTCGCTTCCAAGACTCTTGAGATGATCCAGCAAACGCGCCAATTTCCCGTCAAATTCTGAAAACTCTTCCGCCAACCCCTTTTGAGCCAAATCTCCGGTAAAGAATATTGCATCCCATGGTCCGGATTTCTTGTGCTGCTTCGTCAGATCGTCAAAAAGTATCTCCTCAACATTGGGGTACAAATATGAAGACCCCCTCATCCCCACATGCAAGTCTGTGAAATGAAGCCATGAAAATTTGTATGTTGCCGTCATCTCTGTTTCCTTGGGATGATATCTTTTCAGGGTAATTATACATTCTTATCCCTGCATCCGCTCCCACTTCGTCAGTTTGGGAGCATTCAAATGATGTAGAAAAGGAGCCTCCGAGAAATCGGGTATAGTACCCGTAGGCAAGAACAAACGGAGGCTCCGCATGAAGTGTAGCACAGAAACCCTGAGCAAAATTACAGCGCTGT